>Ga0256405_10001556_pt1 | contig 61512 bp, 54 predicted proteins | sample RumenRJG_02DNA_FD_189096 | JGI IMG/M metagenome (GOLD analysis project Ga0256405, IMG submission 189096) | Bovine rumen microbial communities from Lethbridge, Alberta, Canada - RJG_02 | ecosystem: Host-associated > Mammals > Digestive system > Stomach > Rumen | place: Canada: Alberta... | reverse complement strand
TCTAATAGCCGCATATACTTTAGACGGTCTGCGTAATCATGTTTCTTTCTTTTTCTTTCTAACATAATAAACCCCGAAAGTTTTTTGTCTAACTTTCGGGGTTCACCTCAAACGCGGGGCTTTTTTTATGTCCTCCTCTTCTTACTCACATTCAATGGTGTACTCTTCGGGAAGGCGATGCTGTAGGCGCTGTCCAGCACCTCCAGCGGGGGTTCGCGCTCGCAAGCCTCATAGTTGGCATACGCACTACGCCCGATACCCAGATAGCTGGACATCTGCTCTTGTGTCAGGTCGTTAGCTTCACGTAGTTCTTTCAGGTGGTCAAAGTGGTCAAGGTCAAAATGGTCATTTTCATTTTCGGATTGTGTCATTTTGCTCACTATATATAAATATAAAATATTTATTATAGTGGAGGATTTTGACAACCAGAAAACGATTTTGACCAAATGACCAAATGACCAAAATGACCGCCTTTTAAATGAAGAATGGAGAGTGAAGAATGAGAAACGAGAAAAATATGTCATTTATTCGAGAAGCGCAATGGCTGTTTGGTACATTTGCAGTGGATTTGAAAATCCACCGCGAGCCTCGGCGGCGCTCGGGATAGTTCAAACCGGTTTGACTGACGTGTACTGAATAAGTTGACACTTTTGTAATTTAAAAAGTGTATCAGTATGCGAAAGCGATCATTACTTTCCAATGAAGAAAAACTATCTTTATTAAAGGAGTATTTGTCCGTTGGCATCTCAAAGATGTCATATGAGAAAGAAAAAGGTCTGACTCATGGTACAATTTCCAACTGGCTTCGTACCTTTGCAGTCGAAGATAATGCTGTGGTAATCATGCCACAGTCTGCTGTAACGGATATGAAGAAGGACCCGGACAAGGAAGAACTGCTTCGTGAAATAGCCCAACTGAAGCAGGAACTGCGCTCCAAGTCGATTGACTTGAAACGCACGAAAATGGCTCGTGACGCCTACGAGCGCATGATTGTACTGGCCGAGGAACGCTACGGCATCCCCATCCGAAAAAAATCAGGTGCCAAGTAATCACAGCCCTGGCAGTGGAGGCGCACGTCTACAAGGTGGCGCCACTCTGCCGATTGCTTGGCATATCCAGATGGGGCTATTATAAGCATGACGAGAAGGAAGACGAAGAAGCTGTCCTCGTAACGAGCTTAGTGCTCTACTGTCATTATATCCGTGCTCCGGACAACCTTCCGAAATCCGGCTGCCGCGAGCTTCTGGACCTTTGCAGGCAGTACTTCGGTGTGAAGTTTACCCTTGGACGCGACCGCTTCTACGACGTGCTGCGTGCCAACGGGCTAATGCTGCGCAGGAAGCGATACAGGCCCAAGACAACGGACTCCAACCACAACAACCGTATCTGGCCGGATCTGCTTAATACGACTCCGAAACTGGTAGCCAGATATGCAGGACAGCTGGTAGTTGCCGACATTACCTATGTATATTGCAGCGAGGGCTTCGGCTACCTGTCGCTGCTGACGGATGCCTACACACGCTATATCGTGGGATGGTGCTTCCATGAGACGCTTGCGACGGATGGTCCTCTGCAAGCCCTGAAGATGGCCCTTGAGTGCTATGCCGGCTTCGGTATCGACACCTCCGAGCTGATACACCACTCAGATCGCGGTGTACAGTACACCTCGCAGATATACGTGGAGATGCTACTTTCCATAAATGCCAGAATAAGCATGACGCAGACGGGAGACCCTCTGCACAATGCGCTGGCAGAGAGGATGAACAACACGATGAAGAACTCCTGGCTCTTCAACAACGGTGAGCTGGACTTCATCACCACAGGAGGCTCGATAGGCAATTCTGTCTACATGTACAATCATGCCCGTCCGCATCAGGCCCTGGGCATGAAGACCCCGTACGAGATGATGACGGGGCGCAGCGACAATCCGTTGCTTGGATACTCCATGCAGCAAGGCTAATGGTGGCAATACTTTCAAATCAAATAAAAACCAAGAACATGAAACAGGAATTAATCACAAGAATCAGGTGCATACTCAACTTTATGGAGGAGTTTGAAACGTTGGTCAGCAATGCAAAAAAAGATGGTGACGAAGAATGGGAAGACGAGCTACATGCAAGGCTCAGCTTTGCAGAATCCGACCTGAGGAACTACATTGGACTTCTCCTGGGGATAGGCAGGAGCAAGATGACGAACTGCCGTTCTGACAACAAAATCAGCAATAAGTTTGTGTAATCCAAAGCAAATGCCTATTTTTGCAACGTCAAGATGACGGCTGACAGGATATACTTTGATTCTGTCAAGTGAATAACTGTCAACCGTCTTAGGACAAAGATTTTGGTGTGACAACCATCTTAGGAATAAAAAAAGTAAACTGTCAACACAGTTAGGAATAACAATTATAACTGTCAACCAAAATCAGTACAGGTCAGACTCTCCTCTCGCTGGCACGAGCCTTGCACAGAGGGAGGCCGTTTCTCGAATAGCAAAACGCCGTTTCTCTCCCCGAGAAACGCCGTAACTCTGAAATTGGCAAAAAGGGCCCTGGAGAGAGTTTAAGAGTTTAAGAGTTTAAGAGTTTAAAAGTTTAAGAGGTTAGTTGGTTATGAAGGCGAGATTGGCTTGGGTTGCTTTTGTTGTGTCGGTGGTGTTTGCAACGGTGTCGCTTTTTTCACCACGTTCAATAGTACCAATATAAGTCCTGTCAACGTCACACTTGAATGCGAATTGCTCTTGAGAATAACCTGCATTCTTTCGCAATTCTGCCACACGTTTGTCAAAGGCAATATTTTCTACTGTTTTCATGAATGCAAAAATAGCGTAATGCCATCTTTAGTACAACGGTCTAAAGATAGCATTTGCATATTCTAAAGCTGGATTTTAATAAAAGTGATTTATTCGCAATAAACTATTAAATCTTATCCATTCATATTTATGTTTTCATTTATATTTCAGACTAATTGTAGAGTTTAATAAATATATCCAAGACAGGATAAGATATAAGACAGATAAAAACCAAACCTTCCATTAGGTAGGTTGGTATTTATCTTGAAATATTAGCAAAATAGCAAATACAAATAATCCATAATCCTAATTACTCAACTACTCAACTACTCACCTACTTACTTACTATTTTTTGTGGGTGGGTGTTTTTTTCAGTAGTGAGCAGCCACGCGTACCTTATATAAAATAAGAAAAAATTCTTTATATATATAAGATTTCACTCTCAGGAAACACCTGACATAGTAAGTGAGTAAGTAAGTAAGTGAGTAGTTTGCGAGTAGTACCCCCTAGGGAGTGAATTTGCAGACTCCCCGAGGGTAACAAAAAGGGGGATTTTCTATTTCCCAATCTCGAAGGGTACGCGGAAGGGGATGCCGCGGTGCATCAGGTGGGAGAGGATGGGATAGATGCGTGTCCTGAAGCTGTCCCACTGGCGGTTGTCGGGTGTGGACCAGCCTGCCTCGGCAAGTGCGAGGGCGCGGGGGTAGGTCATGTAGAAGGCGCGGTTGATGTCGCAGATGGCTTCGCCCCAAAGTGTGCCCATTACGCCTATGATGTGGTCGTCGGGCTGGTTCGGCTGGGGATAGCCGGGGTCCCATTGGTAGGAGTCCTGCAGGGTGAGGATGGGCATGCCCCAGTTGTTGGTCTCGGGAAGGTCGCCCTTGTACTGGGGATAGTCAAAATAGCAGTGCTCGCCGGGTGCCATGATGAGTTGGTTGCCGGAGGCGGCTGTGAGCTGGACGGCCTTGGGGGTGAGGGCGCTGCGCCATGTTACGAGTGTTACGTCCTGGGGGTATGGGAACAGGTATCGTGTTGCGGGTGGCCTGATATTGTCCATCTCGACCCACAGGATGGGTTTCTTGCCTTTGGCCCGGAGCATGTCCCAGAAATGGGAGAAGAAGTATTCCATGATCTGGTCGTCGCGGGTGTATCCCAGTTGTGCCTTGAGGGTCTGGCACCGGGGGCATTGTCCCCAGTTGGTGCTGATAAGTGACTCGTCGCCTCCCATGTGGATGTATGGTGCGGGGAAGAGTGCGGATATCTGGTTGAGTATGTCGCTGCACAGGTCGTAAACCTGGGGTGCGGATGCGCATAGCATTACGTCGGTGCGCAGGCGGCGTCCCCATGCTGTTGTATCGACATTGCGGCAGAGGCATTCGGGGTGGTTGCGTAGGATGGCGTATGTGTGTCCGGGGATGTCAATCTCGGGGACTATGCTGATGTGGCGTGTTGCGGCATAGGCGATGAGGTCGCGTATCTCGTCCTGTGTGTAGTGCTGCTGTCCTTGTGTAAGTTCGGGATGGGTGGTTATCTGTATGCGGAATCCCTGGTCGTCGGCGAGGTGCAGCTGCAGGATGTTGAACTTGAAACGTGCCATTTCATCGATATAGCGTTTGATGGCAGGTATGGGCAGGAAATGTCGTGCGGGATCGAGCATGAGTGCCCGGTATCGGTAGCGTGGTGTGTCTTGTATTTCCACTGGGGGGATGCTGGTGCCGTGCTTGGTGGTGGTGGCTTTTGCCAGGATCCACTGGTCAAGTGTGTTGACGGCATTGAAGACGGCGTGTGGGGATGCGCCGCTGATGGTAATGCCCTTGTGGGTGACGGAGAGGGTGTATTGTTCCTGGCTTGCTGTCAGGCTGGGGTCTATGCGCAGTGTGATGTCTGCCTTGGGGCTGTGTGAGATGGTGGCTTTGCAGTGTTGCGGGACAAGTGCTGCGAGATAGGTTGCTTCGCCGGCAAGGTCGTCCGGTGCTGATATCTGCAGAGTGTTCCTGATGATACAGGGCTTGGCGTTGCGGATGTCTACCTTGCTGGGATATGGTATCAGTGCGGGCTGCTGTGCTGCCGTGCTTTGTGAGGCAAGGGCGATGAGTGCCAGAATTACTGTCTTGCACATGTTGTTGCAGTTGCAGCTGCAATTGCATGAGCCGCAGCCTCCGTTGCGTTTCTGTCGGCGTATGTAGCGGTATGCTACGATGGCTGCAACGAGCAGTATGATGGACAGGAGTATGATGCTCTGCAGGTTCATGTCAGAGGAGTGCGTTGAGTACAATGTTGGTGATATATGCGCATATCCATGCTACCAGGCACTGGAAGCACATGATGCCGATTGACCACTTGGCTCCAAGCTCGCGTCGGATGGTGGCTATGGTTGCTATGCATGGGGTGTATAGCAGGCAGAAGACGAGCAGGGAATAGGCTGTGGCTGTGCTCATGATGGTGGTAAGTGCCGTGCCGGCAAACAGTGTCGAGAGGGTGCTGACGACGACTTCCTTGGCAAGTACGCCGCTGACGAGGGAGGTGACGATGCGCCAGTCTCCGAAACCGAGTGGCTGGAACAGGGGGGCTACAAGGCCTGATATCTGTGCCAGGATGCTGTTGTGCTCCATTCCCTCGGCAACCATGTCGAGATGGAGGTCGAAGGTGCGCAGGAACCAGATGACGATGCTGGCAAGGAAGATGACGGTAAAGGCTCGCTGCAGGAAATCCCTGGCCTTGTCCCAGAGCAGGCGCATGACATTGGATGCTACGGGCAGGCGGTAGTTGGGGAGTTCCATTACAAAGGGTACTGCCTCGCCGCGGAAATAGGTGTGCTTCAGGGCTATTGCGACGATGATGCCGGTGATGATGCCTATGACGTAGAGGCTGGTCATTACTGCGGCACCGCTTCCGGGGAAGAAGGCTGCGGCAAAGAATGCGTAGATGGGTATCTTGGCGGTGCAGGACATAAACGGTGTGAGCAGTATGGTGAGCCGGCGGTCGCGTTCACTGGGGAGCGTGCGGCTGCTCATGATGCTGGGTACGCTGCATCCGAAGCCAAGCAGGAGCGGTACGATGCTGCGGCCGGAGAGGCCGAGGCGGCGCAGGAGCTTGTCCATGACGAAGGCTATGCGTGCCATGTAGCCGGAGTCCTCGAGCAGGGAGAGGAAGAAAAAGAGTATGATGATGAGGGGCAGGAAGACCAGGACTGTGCCTACGCCGGAATATATGCCGTCGATTATGAGGGAGTGTACGGCGGGGGCTATGTTCCATTGTGTGAGCAGGGCGTCGCTTTCCTGCGTAAACCAGTCGATGCCTGTCTGGAACAGGTCCTGAAGCCATGCTCCAAGGCTGTTGAAGGTGAGATAGAAGATGAGTGTCATGATGCCCAGGAAGGATGGGAGGGATGTCCAGCGGCCAGTGAGGATGCGGTCCAGGCGGCGGCTGCGCAGCTGTTCCTTGCTTTCCTTGGGATGGATGACGGTATTGCGGCAGACGTGGCGTATATAGTCGTATCGCATGGCTGCCATTGCTGCCTGGCGGTCAAGGCCTCGTTCCTCCTCCATCTGGCACAGGATGTGCTCGATGGTTTCCTGCTCGTTGCGGCTGAGGTTGAGGGCGCTGATGACAAGTGAGTCGCCTTCGATGAGTTTCGTGGCTGCAAAGCGTATGGGGATGCCGGCACGTTGGGCATGGTCCTCGATGAAGTGCATGATGGCGTGCAGGCAGCGGTGTACGGCGCCTCCGTGCTCGATGGGCGAGCAGAAATCCTGGCGTTGCGGGCCTTCCTGGTACCGGGCAACGTGCAGGACGTGTTTTACGACTTCGTCGACGCCTTCGTTCTTCATTGCCGAGATGGGGATTACGGGGATTCCCAGCTGTGCCTCCATACGGTTGATGCGTATGGTGCCTCCGTTGTTCTCGACCTCGTCCATCATGTTGAGGGCAAGTACCATTGGTATTCCCAGCTCCATGAGCTGCATGGTGAGGTACAGGTTGCGCTCGATGTTGGATGCGTCGACGATGTTGATGATGGCGGTGGGCTTTTCCTCAAGGATGAAGCGGCGGCTGATGACTTCCTCGTTGGTATATGGTGAGAGGGAGTAGATGCCGGGCAGGTCGGTAACGATTACATCGGGGTGTCCCTTGATGTGACCGTCCTTGCGGTCGATGGTGACTCCGGGGAAATTGCCTACATGCTGGTTGGAGCCTGTGAGCTGGTTGAAGAGTGTGGTCTTGCCGCTGTTCTGGTTTCCGACGAGGGCAAGGCGTACCGTGCCGTAGCTGATGTCCTTGTGGTCCTTCTGCTCATCGTGATAGCGTCCGGGCTCACCGTAGCCGGGGTGCTCGGTCTTGTGCTGGTAGCCGCGGTTGATCTCGTATGAGTCATCGTCCGCAGTTGTCTGATCCTCCTGCACGGCGGTAGTTGCAGGGCTTATCTGTATGCGTGCGGCATCGGCCTTGCGAAGGGTAAGCTCGTATCCGTGGATGCGCAATTCCATGGGGTCGCCCATGGGGGCGTACTTGACAAGTGTGGCGGTTACGCCGGGGAGGACGCCCATGTCCAGGAAATGCTGGCGAAGGGCACCCTCGCCTCCTACGCCTGTGATTATGGCTGATTCGCCTATATTAAGTTCTGCTAATGTCATTTGCCTGCAAATTTACAAAAAACTATGTATTATGAATTACGAATTGTGAATTCTTTGTACCTTTGCACTATGAAATCATTAATTTTAGGTAGCGGACTGCGTGTAATCGTGTCGAACAATGATGGCGGAGTGGCTTACTGCGGAATTGCCGTGGACAGCGGTACGCGTGACGAACTGGACGGCGAGAGGGGGATGGCTCACTTTACCGAGCACCTGAGTTTCAAGGGTACGAAAACGCGTACCTCGCGCCAGATAATATCCCGCATGGAGAGTGTGGGCGGCGAGCTGAACGCATTTACGGGCAAGGAGGAAACGGTATATTACTGTGCCTGCCAGAGCCAGTACATGGGGCGTGCCCTGGATTTGCTGGCTGATGTCGTGTTGCAGAGTACGTATCCTCAGGCAGAGATGGACAAGGAGGTGGAGGTCGTGGTAGACGAGATAGAGTCGTACAACGACAGTCCTTCGGAACTGATATATGATGATTTCGAGGCGCTTCTGTTCAAGGGGCATCCGTTGGGGCGCAACATACTGGGGGATGCTGAGCGGCTGCGGGAGTACAGGACAAAGGACGTCAGGGCATACGTATCCAGGATGTATACGCCCGATAGAATGGTACTTTTCTGCAACGGTCCGGTAGAGGAGAGCGATGCTGCCATAATGAGGATGCTGCGCCCTGTATTGGCAAGGCACCCCGAACTGAATGCGGGCAATGCAAGGCCGTTTGTGCGTAAGTCAGACGGTATCCCGGCACCATCGGGAAGTGCGTATCCGCTGACTGTGAGGATGGACAAGGATACCCACCAGTCGCATATAATGATGGGTGCCCGGGCATACGCCAGGGACGATTCGCGCTATCTGGCGCTGTACCTGGCAAGCAATATACTGGGCGGAACGGGGTTGAGCAGCAGGCTGAACATGGCCCTGCGCGAGCGTACGGGCTTGGTATATACGGTGGACAGCTCGCTTGTGTCGTATTCGGATACGGGTGTGTGGGCAGTGTACTTTGGCTGTGACAGGCAGGATGTGGCGCGTTGCAAGCGTCTGGTGACAAGGGAGTTGAGGAGGCTGTGCAATGCTCCGTTAAGCGAGCGTGCATTGTCGGCTGCCAAGCGTCAGCTTTCGGGGCAGATAGCGCTGGCTTACGAGAACACCGAGAATGTTGCCATAGGCATGGGCAAGCGTCTGCTGCACTGTGGTGTTATGCAGAGCCGCGAACAGCTGATAGAGCGTATTGCTGCGCTTACTGCACAGCAGGTTTGGGATGCTGCGCGTGAGGTGTTCAACCCTGATGGGCTGACCATTCTGGAATACAACTGATTTTTGTGGTTTCACCGCTGACGGGGTGCTGGAATTCCAGGTACGAGGCGTGGAGCATGAGCTGCGCGTCCGGTATTCCGTAGAGCCTGTCGCCAAGGATGGGGTTGTCAAGGCCCTGCGGATGTGCACAGTGTACCCTCAGCTGGTGGGTGCGTCCTGTGTGTGGGGTAAGGATCAGGTGTGCGTGTCCGTTGATATTCTCCTTTACGGTATAATGTGTATGTGCCTTGCGGCCGTGCACGGGGTCTGCGACCTGGTGTGGCAGGTTGTCGAAATCGGGCCGTAGGGGCAGGGTGATTTCGCCTTCGGAGCCTGCCTGCATTTCGTGCTGCAGCAGTGCCTGGTATTGCTTGTGAACGGTGCGGTGCTCGAACTGGCGCTGCAGATTGGCAAGTGTAGCCGCATCGCGGGCAAGGAGCATGATTCCGCTGGTATCCTGGTCAAGCCGGTGTGCCGGCAGGCAGCCTGTTATGCTCTGGACGGAGGGATAGAACTCGCGCCCTGGAACGGACAGCAGGCCGGATGGCTTGTTGACGACGAGGATATGTTCATCGCTGTACAGGGTCTGCATTTTGTCTGCCACGGCCATATATGCGGTCATGCGCGGGTCCGGTTCGTACTCCATCCCGTCGAGCATGTGCATGAGTATTGGTCGGCAGCGTGTGGTGCAAGGGGGTGTAAAGCTGTCGTCGCGGGAATTCCATTCGGCGACTGCCAGGGGGCGTATGCCGCGGCGGAATGCTTCCTGAAGCAGTTTTGGGGCGCAGCAGTCTCCTGCTCCCGAGGGGATGCGGACATTGCCGAACAACTGTGCCAATGTGGCCTGCCCGCCCTTAATATTTAAAAATATGTATTGTGAGAACAGCCATTGCTGCAGGGCATGGGAGCGTATCTTTCGCTCGTGACGCAGGTCGCATATCTCGCGTGGTGTGACCTGTTCGGATGCAAGGCGCCGGTTGATGGCGGAGATTGCGGCTTCTTCCTGCAGGAAATAGCTGCCTGGGTGCTGCAGGTCAAAGACTGGCGGCACGAAGCCGGGCTGTATGGTCCTGCCGCCAAGTGTCCCGCTGAAGGCGGCAAGGTATCCGCCTTCCCATACGAGTACGCCGAATGTCTTGCCTTCGCGTACGTCCTTCTCCCATTCGGGCTTGGACAGGTATAGCCGGCGTACCTGTTGCATGGCTTGCGTGCAGCGCTGGTCGAATGTGAAGATGCGGAATGTCATTATAGCCAGTAAATGGATTCGGGGCCCATATTGAACAGTAGGTCTGCGATGCTGAGGTCGGGAATGAAGCCGTGGCGCGGTGCGAAGAGCTGGTAGTAGGGTTCCTGGCGGATGCTGCTTACGTCCTGCAGTGTTGCAGGGTCGATGTTGAGCAGGCGCATGACGGTGTTGTGCAGGTCGGTGTTGAAATCTGCGAGTTTCTCCCAGTTGTGTTCTTGGTAGAAGGGTCGGAAATCCTCTTCGTAATAGTCGAAATATGGTGTCTGCCGGTAGCTGCTGGCTAGTGCGTTCCAGTGCCGGTGCCGCCAGTTGCCGTGCTCGGAGATGAGTATCTCGCCTACGGGTGTTGTCCGGTGCGGATTGACGACGGGTATGCTGAGGGTGAGGGCTCCGTTGGGCGAGTCAATACGGCAGCTGTTCATACCCTGCCCACGGTGGAAGGGGACTGAGAAATCAAAGGCTGCCCCGCTTCGGAGCAGCCTTTGATAGTATTTGATAGAACCTAGATAGGCACTTGTCATAGATTACTGAACCTGATAGCGAACCTCCTCGGTACGGAACTTCTTGACGGTCTTTGGTACCTTCTTGTACTGCAGGCCTGTAGCCTTGATGATTGTACAGCGGTTCTTGTCGTTCTCGGCAAATGGCTGAACGGTATCGCCATATCCGTCACCGCTGATGAGGGATGCATCAACACCCTCGGCAACAAGTGCATCGATGGCTGCCTGGTTGCGCTTCTTTGAAAGACGCAGGTTGCCGCGTGAGGAACCTGTGCCCTTGTCGGCATAGGAGCATACGCTGATCTTGCTCTCTTTGTGGCTCTTCAGGAAATCACCGATCTCCTTGATCTGCTCGATCGGAGACTTGCCTACAGATGCGTCAAGGCCGCTCTTTGCCAGTGCGTAGTTGATAACCCACTCCCTGTTGGCTGGTTCGGTAGACTCGACATACTCGGTTACATCGTACCATACTGTGTCTATGCGTGTTGCCCATACCTCCTCGACCTTGGGTGCTTCTATTACGGGCTTCTTCTTGTAACCGAACTTGTAGGCGACACCTGCCTGCACCGTAATGCTCCAGTCGTCCTTGTTGCTGAGCTTGCTGTTGTATTTGTCGCTGAGGCTGTTGGCTGAAACTTCCAGGTTTACACTCCAGTGTTTTGCCAGGTTGATATCCAGCATACCGCCGATGCGTGCATTGTGGCTGAGCTGTGTGCCGTCCCAGGTATTGTTCAGTACGGAGCCATAATTAGCCTTCCACCAGTTGGCGTCGTTGTTGCGCCATGCAGTATTGAGACCGATACCGCCAATCAGGTAAAAATTAACGGGATAATAGTTCTTCTTGCCAAACATGGTTACAAGATTGAGCATAAGGTCCAGATTGGTCGTGATGTAGTTGTAGTAGTATTTGACCATTGTCCTGCTTGCATTCTCGCCTATGTAGAATCCGCCCTTGTTCCATGCTCCGTTGACGTGCAGGCGTGCACCTACAACGGGGGTGAAGAATGCACCGAAGCTGACACTGGCTGTTGGATTGATCAGTTTCCAGTTATTGACGTTGGTGATGGTGTTCTGTATGCCCCCCTGAAGGCCGACAAACATATAGGGTGTCGGTTTATAGTCCTTGTTGTCGTCGGTATCCTGTGCCATTGCTGCAGATGTACTGCATAGGAGCAACAGGGAGGCAATGAGAAAATGGATGTGTTTCATAATTGTCTTTATTTAGGATTTGTAAACATATTCGCAACAAAAATAAGGTTTTTTAGGAATGCAGCCAAACGAAATTGCAAAATTTTGGCAGTTGTAATATTAATAAATTGTAAAATCGCCACCTGAAGAGGTGTCTTTTATAAAAAAAGACTATCTTTGTGGGGTTAAATTGCGTGTTTATACGTATTAGTCCGATGTCTGAAGTTGTAATCAGGGCCGTAGAGGGTAAAAAGGATATGAGGCGCTTTGTGCGGTTCAACTATGAATTGTACAGGGACTGTCCCTATGCCGTGCCTGATTTGCTCGAGGACACTTTGGAAGGATTCAATCCCCTGAAGAACCCTGCGTTTGATTTCTGCGAGGCCAGGTGGTTCGTTGCAGAGAGGAACGGAAAGATGGTCGGGCGTGTAGTGGCGATATTGAATAAGCGTGCCAACGAGACCTGGGGTTGCCGTAACGTGCGTTTCGGATGGATTGACTTCATTGACGACCGCGAGGTTTCGTCAGCCCTGATAAAGGCTGTCGAGGACTGGGGCCGCGAAAGGGATATGGATACGATAGTGGGTCCTCTGGGCTTCTCGGACCTTGATCCCGAGGGCATGCTGTTCGAGGGATATGACAAGATGGGTACCATGCCTACCATCTACAACTATGCCTATTACAACGACCACATGGCTGCTCTTGGATTCCAGGAGGATGCAGTGTGGGTGGACCGTACAATATATGTGCCGAAGAACGGGCATGAGGCTAACCAGCAGAAGTTCTTCCGTGTGGCAAAGCTTGTCGAGGAGCGCTACGGTTTCAGCGTGCACAAGTTCAAGAACAAGAAGGAGCTGCATGAGAGCGGTTTCATCAAGCGTGTCTTTGACATAATCAATACGTCGTACAAGGACCTGTATGGTTTCAGCGAGATGTCTCAAAGGCAGATTGACAACTATGCCGAGATGTATCTGCCCTATATGAACCTGGACCTTGTATCGGTGGTGGTAAACAAGGAGGGCGACCCGATTGCTGCAGGAATATGCATGCCGGACCTGTCACGTGCCATCCAGAAGGCGAAGGCGAAGCTGTTCCCGTTCGGATGGTGGCATCTGCTAAAGGCTCTGTACTGTCATAACGACGTCCTGCTGCTGTTGCTTATAGGAACGCTTCCCGAATATCAGGACAGCGGTTGTGTGAGCCTGATTTTTGCCGACATCATCCCCAAGGCCCAGCGCATGGGCTTCAACACGGCAGAATGCTGCCCGCAGCTGGAGACGAACACCAAGGCGCTGAGTGTATGGCGAAACCTGGATTCGGTAGTTTACAAGAGGCGCCATACGTGGAGAAAGAAGATTAAGTAGGCAGAAAGAAGAATATTTCACAAGTTGGAGGAACAGAAAAACATAGTCAATTACGACGAGGGAAATATCCGGCACTTGTCGGATATGGAGCATGTGAGGACGCGTCCGGGTATGTATATCGGACGTCTGGGTGACGGTTCGCAGGCCGAGGACGGTATCTATGTGTTGCTGAAGGAGGTCATAGATAACAGTATCGACGAGTTCAAGATGAACGCAGGCAAGCGTATCGAGGTTACGATAGACGAGAACCTGCGTGCTACGATCCGTGACTATGGACGAGGTATTCCCCTGGGAAAGCTGGTCGAGGCTGTCTCGATGCTGAATACCGGTGGTAAGTATGATTCCAAGGCCTTCAAGAAGAGCGTAGGTCTGAACGGTGTAGGCCTGAAGGCCGTGAATGCATTGAGCTCGCGCTTCGAGGCTCACTCCTATCGTGACGGACAGGTGCGCCGTGCCTCGTTCGAGAAGGGTATACTAAAGGGCGATGTGACCGAGGCAACCCAGGACGAGAACGGTACGTACATATTCTTCGAACCTGATTCATCGCTTTTCAAGCACTACAAGTTCCGCGGCGAGTTTGTCGAGACCATGCTGCGAAACTACACGTATCTGAATACCGGCCTTACCATCATGTTCAACGGCCGACGTATCCTGTCGCGTGACGGATTGAGCGACCTGCTCAACGACCGCATGGACTACGAGGCCCTGTATCCTATATGCCATCTGCGTGGCGAGGACATAGAGATAGCGTTCACCCATACCAAGCAGAACGGCGAGGAATACTATTCGTTCGTGAACGGTCAGCATACCACTCTGGGCGGTACTCATCAGGCGGCATTCAAGAAATATATTGCCGAGGTCATAAAGGAATATTCGGGCAAGAACTACGAGTATGGCGATATCCGTAACGGTATGGTTGCTGCCATCAGCATCAATATCCAGGAGCCTCTGTTCGAGAGCCAGACGAAGGTCAAGCTGGGCTCGTTGAGCACGGCTCCCGAGGGCGGCATATCCATAGACAAGTTCATAGGTGACTTCGTCAAGGTTAACGTAGACAATTTCCTGCACAAGAATACTGACATCGCCGATATCATACTGCAGAAGGTTCAGGAAAGCGAGAAGGTGCGCAAGGAAATGGCAGGTGTGGCAAAAAAGGCTCGCGAGATGAGCAAGAAGGCCAATCTGCACAACCGCAAGCTGCGTGACTGCCGTGTGCATCTGAATGATGCCAAGGGTACCCAGCAGGAGGAATCATGTATCTTCATTACCGAGGGCGACAGCGCAAGCGGCTCCATTACAAAGAGCCGTGACGTGAATACCCAGGCGGTGTTCTCGCTCAGGGGCAAGCCCCTCAACTGCTTCGGCATGACCAAGAAGGTCTGCTACGAGAACGAGGAATTCAACCTGTTGCAGGCGGCCCTCAACATCGAGGACGGTTTGGACGGCCTCAGATATAACAAGGTAATCGTGGCTACCGATGCCGATGTGGACGGTATGCATATCCGCCTGCTCATGATTACGTTCTTCCTGCAGTTCTTCCCCGAGTTGATCAAGAAGGGGCATGTATATATCCTGCAGACTCCGCTGTTCCGCGTCCGCAACCGCCGCAGCAAGGTAGGCAAGAAGAAGATAGAGGAAATCGAGGCAGAGCTGCGTGCATATGACAATGCCGAGGACAATTCGACCCAGCAGCGCCGTCACGTAACCTTCGGCAACGATTTCATCACCCAGTACTGCTACAGCGAGGAGGAGCGTGTACAGGCCATTGACGACCTGGGCTCGGAACCCGAGATTACCCGATTCAAGGGCTTGGGTGAGATCAGCCCTGACGAATTCAAGAATTTCATAGGTTCGGACATACGTCTCGAACAGGTTACGCTTACCAAGGGCGACCAGGTTGCCGAGCTTCTGGAATACTATATGGGCAAGAACACTATGGAGCGCCAGAACTTCATTATCAACAATCTGGTTATCGAGGAGGACCTTGCCGAGGAGGAAGAGGTATGAAGACCGTAGTATTTCCAGGTTCCTTCGACCCCTTTACATTGGGGCATGCCAACCTTGTCGAGCGTGCATTGCGTATTTTCGACCAGGTTATTATCGCCGTAGGATATAATGTTGCCAAGCCCAGCTGGATTCCTGTCAATGAGCGTGTCCGTGCCGTACAGGAGCTGTATCAGGCAGAACCGCGTGTCCAGGTTATGTCTTATAATAACCTGACCGTAGACTTTGCAAAGGAAAACAATGCCGGTTTCATACTGCGCGGCGTACGTACGATGCAGGACTACGAATACGAGTTGCAAATGGCAGATATAAACAGGATGCTGGACGGCATCGAGACCGTTGTGCTGTTTACCGACAGCGCTCTCAGCAGCATATCCAGCAGCAGGGTGCGTGAACTCCACCATTTCGGGCGCGACATATCACAGTACCTGCCCGAAGGGCTCAAATACAACATATAGAACATGTTTACGATGAAAAGGCTGTGTTTCCTTATTCTTGCTATCAGTACCATTGTACAGGTGCAGGCTCAGAATGCATTTGACAAGGATTTCCGGAAATTGGCCCTGTCACTTGCCTATATACAGAGCTACTATGTCGATAAGGTATCCGGAAACAAGGTCGTCGAGGATGCCATTATGGGCATGCTCGAGAAACTTGACCCCCATTCATCCTATACCAACGCCCAGGAAACGCAGAAGGTCAACGAACCCCTGCTAGGCAGCTTCGACGGTATCGGTGTCCAGTTCAATATGTTGGAGGATACCGTCGTCGTGATTCAGGCAGTACCCAAGGGGCCCTCGGCACGCGTAGGCATATTGCCCGGCGACCGCATCATTTCGGTTGCAGATACTGCCATTGCCGGCGTAAAGATGTCCAAGGAGGAGATAATGCGACGCCTGCGAGGACCGCGCGGATCAATTGCACATCTCGGTGTCAGGCGCGAGGGTATAGGCGAGACACTGTATTTTGACGTATGTCGCGGCAAGATTCCCATCAATAGCGTGGATGCCGCCTATATGGTTACGGATGACATAGGCCTGATACGCTTCAACAATTTTGCACAGAACACCCACGACGAGATCGTTGCTGCCATAGACACTCTGCGGATGCAGGGCATGAAGAACCTGATACTGGACCTTACGCAGAACGGCGGCGGCTATCTGCAGGCAGCAGCCGAGGTGTGCAGCGAGTTTATTCCCAAGGGAGAGCTCATCGTATATACCCAGGGACGTGTTATACCCCGTCAGGATTATTTCAGTACAGGCGGAAAGGCTTTCCAGAAAGGCAAGCTGGTTGTTATGATCGACGAGCTGAGCGCATCTGCTGCCGAGATATTTGCAGGTGCCATCCAGGATCATGACCGCGGCACTATTATAGGGCGCCGCTCTTTCGGCAAGGGCCTGGTACAGCGTCCCTATTTCCTTCCCGACAACAGTATGATAAGGTTGACCGTAGCAAAATACTATACCCCAACGGGACGCTGCATACAGAAACCGTATGTCAAGGGAAAGAAGCAGGAGTATAACATGGACGTCATCAACCGCCTCAACAACGGCGAGCTGACCAATGCCGACAGCATACACTTCCCCGATTCCCTCCGCTACACGACGCTCAGGAAGCAGCGTACCGTATACGGAGGCGGCGGTATCATGCCCGATTACTTCATTCCCCTGGATACCCTGCTCGTTCCCAGGATGTTCCGACAGATTTCCGCCAAGAACATCCTGATCAATACCAACCTGCGCTTTATGGACAAGCACCGCCACGAACTGGAGCAGCAGTACAGGTCCTTTGCCGAATTCCGCAAGAACTACCAGATTCCAGACGACATCATAGAAAGTATCTTTGCCGAGGCTGAGAAGAAGAACATAAAGGCTGCGAACGAAAAGGACCGTAAGGACAGCGAGGCACGCATACGCATGATCATGAAGGCGCTCATAGCACGCGACATATGGGATATGAGCGAGTATTTCGCAATCGTCTACGAGAATGACGAAATGGTCCGCAAGGCCGTCGATATCCTGTCCGGCAAGTAATGGTTACCTACAACTCCATAAATGTCGGGCTTCCCGACATTGATCGTCAGTCAGTCACCTCGTGGATCACACAGGTAGCCGCGGGCTATGGCAGGAAGGTAGGAGATATCAACTACGTCTTTGTCGACGACGAGGAGATACTGCGCATCAACCGCCAGTTCATCAACCACGACTACTACACCGATCACATAGGCTTTGACTACACACAGGGAAACATACTGTCAGGAGATACATATATCTCGCTGGATACTGTCAGGACCAATGCCCAGTTGTTTCATAAGACCTATCAGGACGAACTGCACCGTGTCATGATACACAGCATACTGCATCTTTGCGGGCTCAAGGACAAAACCCCCGCGGAACGCCTTGCTATGGAAAAAGCCGAAGATGCAGCCCTTGCGCTTCTCAGTTAGCACAGATACTCGGTAGTATCATTTATGCCAGCCTCTGCCAGAGCCTCCCTCCTCTCTATGCAGGTACCGCATTTGCCGCAATGGACCTTGCCGCCCTTGTAGCAGCTCCACGTTTCCGAGTAATCCAAGCCCAGATCCCTGCCGTGACGTGCAATGTCCGATTTCGTGATATTCGTATAAGGGGCAAACACCCGCACATCTGTATCAGTTCCAGCGGTCATCGCTTGTGACATTGCCTGGATGAACTCCTCGCGGCAGTCGGGATAAATAGTATGGTCTCCACCGTGATTGGCAATCATCACAACCTTCAACCCGTTGCTCTCCGCCATACCGCATGCTATGCTCAGCATTATGCCGTTCCGGAATGGAACTACGGTGCTGGCCATGTTCTCCGACGTATAATGCCCCTCGGGAATTGCATCCCCACCCTGCAGCAGGCTGCTGGTGAAATACCTGTGCATGAAATCCAGCGGGATGATTATGTGCCGTATACCCAGACGCTCGCAATGAAGGCGTGCACACGCTATTTCGTTTTCCGCATGATTGCTGCCATAGTCAAAGGTCAGCGCCAGCTCAATACGATCCCGGTACTCATACAGCATGGTAACCGAATCCATACCGCCGCTCAGAATAATCAACGCATCCTTCATTGCAATATGAACACTAATTATAGTTCTCCACCCAGCGGAACATACGGTTCCATCGTATAGAGCTGAACAATCCGCGGTCCTTGTCCAGGGACAACCATATCATGATAGGCTTTCCTACGATATGATCCTCGGGGACAAATCCCCAATAGCGGCTGTCGGCACTCTTGTGGCGATTGTCACCCTGCATCCAATAATAATCCATCTTGAAGGTGTATTCGTCCGTCTCCTTGCCGTTTATAAAGATGCGGCCCTCGTTGTCAACCTTCAGGTCATTACCCTCGTACACACGTATCGGACGCTCGTATATGGCGATATTGTCGATGGACAGCTTAATGCTGGCACCCTTCTTCGGAATCCATATAGGCCCATAGTTGTCACGCGTCCATTTCAATCCGCCGTTCAACGGATACAGGCTCTCCGTCTCCTCATCAGTATTGAACTCGATACTCTCCACTATATCCTTGCGGGCCTCCAGCATCTTTCTGGCCTTTTCTGTCAGCGGCAGGAGTCCTGTCATGTGAAACTCGGCCATATCATCGTTGCTGATATTCATATCGCGAAGCAACTGCTCCGGAATATCCTGCCTGAGCCTTACCGCATAGTTGTACTGGACATTCTCAGGCTCCTTGTTTGCCTTGCCGTCCAGATATACGATATGATCCTTGATCTGCAATGTCTGTCCCGGAAGACCCACACAGCGCTTCACATAATTCTCGCGCCTGTCCACTGGACGCCATCTAACCTCGCCGAAGTCCTGCCTGTCGTTCTTGACATAGTCGCTGGCATAGTTTATCGCTGCACTGTAGAAATGATAGCGGTCAACCTTGCTCATGCTGTCCAGGTTCGCGGGCAGCCCATAGCTGCGCAGATACATCGCCTTGCACTCCAGGTAGTAGTCGCTGCCACGCATGTTCTCGGCAATAGTATCACCAGCAGGATAGTTGAACACCACGATATCGTTCAGCTTCACTGGCTTCGGGCTTACACGCTTGTAATCCCACTGAAGGCTCTCGATATAGCTTTTGCCCAGATTCAGCGGCAGCGTATGCTGGCACAGCGGAGCATGCAGGGGAGTCTGCGGAACACGGGGACCATAAGCCATCTTGCTCACAAACAGATAGTCACCCACCAGCAGGCTCTTCTCCAGCGAGCTTGACGGTATGGTATAGTTCTGGAAGAAATAAATATTCACGAAATACACAGCCACCAGTGCAAACACAATGGCATCCACCCACGACATTATTGTGCGCGATATCGGGTTCTCCAGATCCTTCCACCAATCCCACCTTATCTTCTTGGTCACATACGCATCAAAGACAAACGGCAGGGCCACTACACCCAGCCAGCTCCTTATCCATATCAGGAATACAACCAGCAGCGAACATGCCACGACACCCTTTGCCCAGTTCTTCCACGTAGGCCTATATTCATTCCTCGTCTTCATATTCAAAACCTAAACAAGTCATCAATCGTCTGCCAACCCTCATGGTCAGCCATATACTCAGCAGCCAGTACCGCACCCAGCGCAAATCCGCGGCGGTTGTATGCCGAATGCTTTATCTCGATGTAATCCTCGGCACTGTCATACGTTATCGTATGGATACCCGGGACCTCACCACGCCGTACATCATCGATGCGCAATACGTCTGCAGCCGTCTCGTGCAGTCCCCAGCGGTTCTTGCGGTCAAGCTCCGCAACAGCCTGTTCCGCCAACGTAATGGCAGTCCCCGACGGAGCATCCAGCTTATGCACATGATGCGTCTCGACCATATTCACGTCATACTGGGGAAAGGCATTCATTATCCTTGCCAGATGGCGGTTCACCGCACGGAAAATAGCAACGCCCACACAGTAGTTGCTGCTCCACATCAGCGAAGCCCCCTTGCGGCAGCGCTCCTGCATCTCCTCCAGAACCTCGCCCTTCAGCCAGCCAGTACTGCCGCTCACAACCTTCACGCCCCGTTCCATAGCCTTGCGGACATTGCCGGCAGCAACACCGGGAGCAGTAAACTCTATTGCCACATCGGCACTGCCGAAAGCCTCGCTGTCAAAATCCTGAGGATTATCAATATCTATCCTGCAGACAATCACGTGACCGCGACCGATCGCGATTTCCTCAATCATACGGCCCATCTTGCCGTAACCTATAAGCGCTATTTTCATTATTATGCCAATTATTCGCGGGCAAAGTTACGATTTTTTGCCATAACCGCATATCCACATTATAACTTTTTATATCTTTACCACGTTTTTATAACAGTTCTATATCAACATGTCCGGCTTCGACAAAAACGAAACCCTGCTTATGATGGCCCTGTCCCGGGTGCCCCATCTGTCCCTGCGTCAGCAAAAGATCCTCGTTGACACGATGGGCAGTGCCGCTACCGTATGGGATAACCGCAAGGACATCCAGGACATAATCCCCAGGAGCCACAAGCGGCTTGCCGAGGGCCTGCAGCAGATGGACAGCCTCATTGCCGGATGCCGGAAGGAAATGGAATGGGCCGAAGGCGGACACATACAATGCATACCATATACCGACCCCCGATACCCCCGGCGACTGCGCGACTGCGATGATCCCCCAATGGTACTCTTCTACCGCGGGACAGCAGACCTTAATGCCAGGCATATTCTCTCGATAGTCGGCACACGCCAGATTACCGGATACGGCAGGGACGTAATAGCACGCCTCGTACGCGACCTCGCACAGGAATGCCCCGATATAGTCATCGTCAGCGGCCTGGCATACGGCGTTGATATACACAGTCACCGTGCAGCATTGGAAAACAATCTGGAAACAGTAGCCGTCCTTGCACACGGATTGGATCAGATATACCCCACCTTGCACCGTCCCACCGCCATACAGATGCTCGCACAAGGCGGTCTTCTCACCGAGTTCCCCTCCGCCACACCAGTTGACAAGTTCAACTTTGTACAGCGCAACCGCATCGTGGCAGGCTGTTCCGATGCAACCATCGTAATAGAAAGCGCCGCCAAGGGCGGAAGCCTGATTACTGCCGAACTTGCCCAGGACTACGGACGCGAGGTCTTCGCCGTCCCCGGACGTATCACCGACCAGTATTCGGCCGGCTGCAACAAGCTCATAGACAATAACGGCGCACATGCCCTACTGGATGCCCGATCTCTTCTGGATACCCTGGGATGGAGCAGCACAAAAGCCACGTCAGGCGAAACATCGGCTGACGACCTTCCCCCCGTTCCCGGTCTCAGTGCCGAGGAACAGACAATCGTCAATGCCCTGCAGGGACACGACCGCTACGAGACAAACCAGCTCTCCCGCCAGACAGGCATCCCCATCGGCAAGCTCAGCGGCATACTCCTGTCCATGGAGATGAAGGGCATTGTGAGCAACCTGCCAGGAGCATGCGTCAAGCTAACCATATAATAATATATATATAATAGGAAACAATGCACAAGACAGGACTCGTACTTGAAGGCGGCGGTATGCGCAGCATGTTCACCAACGGCGTGCTGGATGTCCTCATGCAGGAAGGCATTCAGCTGGATGCCGTCGTCGGCGTATCCGCAGGAGCACTATTCGGCTGTAACTACAAGTCCCGCCAGCAAGGTCGTGCCCTTCGGTACAACATGCGCTTCACCGGCGATCCCCGTTATATGAGCTGGCACTCGTGGTTCAGTACCGGAGACTTTGTCAACGTACCCTTTTCCTACGAGACACTCCCGTACCACCTGGACCCCTTTGATTTCGACACCTTCCGCAACAACCCCATACCCTTCTGGTCGGTATCCACCGATATCATCAATGCCCGGCCCGTATACACACAGATACAGGATGCCTACGGCACAGGCCTGCAATATATGAGAGCCTCCGCCTCGATGCCCGTTTTTGCACGCCCCGTACATCTGGACGGTCAGGTCCTCCTGGACGGAGGCATATCAGACAGCATCCCCCTCCAGTTCCTGCAGGAGCAAGGCTACAAGCGCTGCATAGTCGTCCTTACACAGCCACCCACCTACCGCAAGACCCGTGCCCGCCTGGTATACTGGTTCCTGCGTCTCTGGTGCCACCGCTATCCACAGGTAGCACGCATGATGAACATACGTCACAAGATGTACAATTCACAGCTCGACTACGTCGCCCTGCAAGCCCGCAAGGGCAATGCCCTGCTCATCTATCCCGACCGTCCCCTTGACATAGGACGTCTGGAAATGAACAGGCCCAAGATGCAGGCAATCTACGATGCCGGCCGCGAAAAAACACTGCAAATGCTGGATGAAATCAGGCATTTTGTCTCTGACGCACAGCCTCGAACATCAGAATAGCAGCCGAAACAGACACATTCAGCGAATCCAGTATCCCCAGCATCGGGATACGTATATGCGCATCCGCAGCATCACGCCACTGCTGCGTAAGCCCCGTCGATTCGGTACCCATGACAATAGCAGTAGGCCCCGTCATGTCCGTATCGTAGTACAGCTGCGAGTCCTGTAGCTGTGCAGTCAGTATCCTCACCCCCCACTCCTTCAGGAACGCAATGCACTCCTGCGACGTCGCCGTTGCCACGGGAACCGAGAATATACCCCCCAGCGAAGCACGTATCAGGTTCGGGTTAAAGATATCCGTCAGCGCGTCACATGCAATCACCGCATCCACACCCGCGGCATCAGCGCTGCGCAATACAGCCCCCATGTTACCAGGTTTCTCCACACCCTCCAGTATCACATATAGCGGAGCCTTGGACACCCCCTTCAGGTCAGCCAGGCTAAGGCTGGGAGTACGCACTGTCGCCACAACGCCCTCCGTACTGCCGCGATAGGCAATCCTCCCATATACGGCAGCCGATACACGGTACACTGTACAGCCGCGCAGCCCCGGGTGCTGCATATCCAGCACGTCGTCCCCCTCCGATGTTGTCGGCAAGTCAGGGTTCAGGAAGACACTCTCCACACCCCAGCCCTTCTCCAGGCAATGCATCAGCTCACGCTGTCCCTCCACCACGAAAAGCCCCTCCTTGCGGCGCACCGCAGATTTCTGCTGCAGCTGGAGCAAAGCCTTTATCCTGGGGTTCTGCAAGCTTGTTATGGTCAGTTCCTCTTGCATAGTGATGCAAAAATACAAAAAAACCGCAAAATAGCACACCACATCCCTTGCCTTTAGTGTAAAAATCAATATTTTTGCCAAAATTATCCGATGATGCCATTCGCACACAAGATACACAATTCCCGCTACGGTCTCCTGGCAGTCGTACCCGCAATACTCATGCTCAACCTGCTTACCGAGCAGCTTGACCTCATCGACAATGCCACCCCTGTCATCATACAGCTTATGCACAGCACATGGGGCATTATCTTTGTCGCACTCCTGGGACCAGTCATCGAGGAACTCATCTTCCGTCTTGCCATTCTCGGAAGCCTGCTACGCTGGACACACATCAACCCCTGGATATCAATCGTCATATCCGCATCGCTCTTCACCCTCGCACACTGGAATCCGGCACAGACACCCGTCGCACTGGCAATGGGCGTAATATTGGGCACCTTCTATTGGCGCAGCGGGCTATGGCTCTGCCTGTGCGTCCACATCTTCAACAACACCCTTGCAGTCGCGGAATACAAGATTTCACCGTATTTCAGCCTAACCGACAGCATAGGCGGTCCCATCCCCGCATGGGCAGTCATCATACTGTGCACATACATCGTACTCAGCTGCATGCACAGATATATGGATGAAACAAACCAAATAACAGTATAATAATGAAAAAGACATTTCTTTCAATCATTCTTGCCATCTGCACCCTCGGCGCAGTAGCCGACGAAGGCATGTGGATGCTCAACAACATCGACCCCCGTACCGCTCAGGTCATGCAGTCATTAGGCCTGCAGCTCACCCCGCAGCAGCTCTACAACCCCGACGGACGCAGCCTCAAGGATGCCGTCATCGACCTCTGCGATTTCTGCTCCGGCGTTGTCGTATCCCCCGACGGACTCTTCCTCACCAACCACCATTGCGGCTATCAGGCCATCCAGGCACTCTCCACCCCCAAGGACGACATTCTGAAAAACGGCTTCGTTGCACGCAAGCGCAGCAAGGAACGCCCCGCGCCCGGGTACTTTGTACGCTTCCTCGTCAAGACCGAAGACTGTACCGCTGACGTCATCGCCCAGTTGGACAGCATCGCAAATGCACAGAAGGACACACTCTCACGCGCCCAGGTCGAAGCCCTCTATGCCGACGGAATATGTACCAGGATGGAACGCCGCTTCGAAAAAGCCAACCCCGGCATGGAATGCCGCGTGGCAACCTATTACAACGGCAACGCATACTATGTATCCTATTACAAGGTCTACCGCGACATACGCCTCGTCTTCACCGCCACCGAGACATTAGGCAAGTTCGGAGGCGATACCGACAACTGGATGTGGCCCCGTCAGACATGCGATTTCAGCATGTTCCGCATCTATGCCGACAAGAACGGCAATCCAGCCGAATACAGCCCCCACAACGTACCCCTCAAGACCCCCGGCTATGCACCCGTCAGCCTCGAAGGCTACAACCCCGGAGACTACTGCATGACCATCGGCTATCCCGGCAGCACCGACCGCTACCTCTCCAGCTGGGGCATACACGAGCGCACCACAGCATCCAACCAGGCAGTCATCGACGTCCGCACCGTAAAGCAGAACGTATGGAAGCACTGGATGGACGGCGACCGCTCCGTAGCCATCAAATACGCCAGCAAATGGGCACGTTCCAGCAACTACTGGAAGAACAGCATCGGCATGAACAAGGCCGTCAAGGACCTTGACGTCATCGGCCAGAAACGCAATACCGAGCAAGCCATCACCACCTGGATCAACACCCCCGAGACAGGCCAGGGCACCGACCGCCTTGCACGTTTCGGCAATGTCCTGCCATCGCTGGAAAAAGCATACGCCGACCGCTACGACATCGTTGCCGCAGCAACATATTTCCGCGAGACCTTCTTCAACGGCATCGAGATCGGCCGCGTTGCAAGCATCATCACACGCATGCCCCAGGATGCCAATCCCGACGAAGCACGTCAGCGCCACGAATCCCTCCAGGCATTCTACAAGGACTACGATGCAAACATCGACCAGGAAACCACAGCCGCCCTGCTCGAACTCTACCGCCAGAAGGTAGGCAAGGAATACCTGCCCACCATCTACAATACCATCGACAGCCTCTACGGCGGCAACTGCAAGACATATTCACGCGACCTCTTCGCCAAGACCTGCCTCCTGGACACCAGCTGCGTCGGCAAGGTCCTGCGCGACAGCACACTGCGCGACACCGACCCCGTTATGGCAGCCTACGAAAGCATCCTGCAGATGTGGTCCCTCATGTCATCCCGCGCCCGCAAGGCAAGCATCACCATCGAGCACAACGAGCGCCTGCTCACACAGGCACTCCTCGAGATGGAGCAGGAACGCCCCCACTACAGCGATGCAAACTTTACCATGCGCCTCAGCTACGGCAACATACAGGACTATACCGCCAACGGCACACACTACAACTACTTCACCGACAGCCAGAGCCTGTTGGACAAGGCCGCACAGCAGGACAAGATCAGCGACTACCGCCTCGAGCCCCAGATCGTCAGCCTCCTCAAGCAAGGCAAGTTCCAGCCCTATGCCGACAAGACCACAGGTAAGCTGCAGCTCTGCTTCCTCAGCAACAACGACATCACAGGCGGCAACAGCGGTTCCCCCATGTTCGACGGCAAGGGCCGCGTCATAGGCCTCGCCTTCGACGGCAACTGGGAAGCAATGGCCGGAGACATCAGCTTCGACCCCACCCTGCAGCGCTGCATCGGCGTCGACATCCGATTCGTCATGTGGGTCATCGACCGCTGGGGCGGTGCCCGTAACCTCGTCAGGGAACTATGCAGATAGTCATACTCGACGCACACGTCACCAGCCCCGACAACCCCGGCTGGGATGGGCTCAAGCAGTACGGTCATGTCGAAATATATGACCGTACAGCACCCCAGGACACCGTCCATCGCCTCCGCGACGCAGACATCGCCCTCACCAACAAGGTCTGTATCGGAGCAGACGAAATCGCCCAACTGCCCAAGTTAAGGTACATCGGAGTCATCGCCACGGGGTACAATGTCGTGGATACAGATGCAGCACACCGGCGCGGCATCGTCGTCACCAACGTACCCGCCTACAGCACCATGAGCGTCGCCCAGTGCGTCTTCGCCCATCTGCTCAATATCACCAACCAGGTCGAGCAGCACAGCCAGCTGGTCAATCTCGGGGAATGGGAGTCCTGTTCCGATTTCTGCTTCTTCAGCCCAACCCTGCAGGAACTTGACGGCTTGACAATGGGTATAGTCGGCCTCGGCTGTATAGGCACGGCAGTTGCCCGTATCGCCGCATCATTCGGCATGCACGTCCTCGCCCTCAGCAGCAAGAGCCAGGAACAGCTCCGCGCAATGGGCATCAGCAAGGCACGCGACATCGACCACCTTTTCAGCACCTCCGACGTCCTCAGCCTGCACTGTCCCCTCACCCCCGATACACACCATATCGTCAATGCCAGGACCCTCGCCCTGATGAAACCCACCGCAATCCTAATCAATACAGGACGCGGCCCCCTCGTAGACGAGCAAGCCCTCGCAGATGCACTCAACTCCGGACAGATCCATGCCGCAGGACTCGACGTCCTCGCCCAGGAGCCGCCCATTGACGACTCCCCGCTGATAGGCGCCACCAACTGCCACATAACACCACATACCGCATGGGCAACCCGCGCCGCCCGCCGCCGCCTCATAGACACCGTCGTCGACAACGTCCGCGCCTTCATCGCAGGCAAGCCGCAAAACGTGGTGTAAATACCTTCTTTTTGCCCATTTCCCCTTGTTTTGTTAGGTATCGCAATGGTGCTTAACATTATTTAACGTGTGTTAAAATAAGTTGCAAAATACTGAGTTGCAAATAGTTGACAGGGGGGGGTAAAAATATGTATATTATGGTGTTCAAAATATCGGATTAAATGTTCTTTTTATCGTAAATAAAGTGGTACCTTTGCACTCGTTTAGAGTAAAAGGAACCATTTTTTTTGTATTTTAAATGACAAGAAGAACACTAAAAAACACCACAATGATAAGGAAATTTTATTTGTTGTTCGCATTACTGATAGTTGCATTCTGCTCAACTGATGCACATGCACAGGGCATCTATCAGACTACAAGCGCACATTCCACCACCCGTCAGTGGCACGGAATCAATGTACAGGAAATACTGGAACACGTCAACGATGATGCCTGGCTGAACGAGCATTATCCCCACATCAAGCAGACATACACCAAGAATTCCTCTAATCAGTGGGTAGAGGACCCTGGCTGCGGTTTTTTGGTATATCTCTACAATGCGGGTATTGACAGATTCATGATCGAGGGCGGCGACTGGGGAATGGAAGGTCGTCTGTTCTACGAGGACTTCGGTCGCGAGGTGCTTATGATACTCGAGGAGGGAAATACAGGCAAAGGTGACTGGAGATTGAGATTCAATCCGGCTATCACCGAGCATAATCAGACTGATAAATGTAGGTTAACCTGTAATATACCATCTATTACTCGATCCAGCACCACTTGGGAAACAGCCCAGGGCGTAATGAGTACCACTACTATTATGGATGGATACAGGAGATTTGCCAACTGGTATTTTGAACGTGTCGAGGATGACCCTTCCAGCGATACATATACTTATTATATGTATCAACAGTACAGAGTCCCCGAATCTGACTATTATGGTGGTGTTGATGCCAAGACAATCAAGTTCCGTTTCGGTGCTGCCTATGGTGAATTCCGCATACCTGACTCTCCCAAGGGTAATGGCTATTATGTACACATTGACGATGACCGTACTTGCTGGACATCCGCCGGTAACGGGACCAGCTTCGATGGCCAGCCGGATGAAGCCTCTCCATGGGGCAATTACAAAAAGGTGCAGGTAGGCAATGACTTGGTTTCTATTGACGAACTTTACCAGTGGCGTATTATCAGCGAGGCAGAGTTTATCAGGGTGCTCAACGAGGAGACCGTGGGTCTTAATCCCAGTATCTCCAGCCTTGTTCCCGACCGTGATTTCACCCGTAATGCCAACGACTTTGATCAATGGGTTGCCAAAACACCCTATCCTTTGGACGAGTTTAACGAAACTAATGGTGGAAAATATGGTTATACCTGGGGATATTTTCCGCCGGCATACTGCAGAGATGATTATCTCTATAACAAGACTAAATTTTACGACACATCCTGGAACGAGCCTGTTGTGCTGAAAAAGGTCTTTAATAACCTGAAGACTGCCAAATACGGCTATATGGCATTCGAGGGTGTGGGTACAGTCGGTGCCCGTTTCAATGTACCACGTCCCGGATGGTACGAGGTTTCCATGTCAGGTATCAGTTTTGCACCCGAGAATCACCCCGCCTTCTTCTACGCAATGGCAGATGGTGCAGAAGGCATGTCCGAGCAACAGCAAAGTGCTGCTGCTGCCAAAAGCGGATATCAGGAAATACCTATCTACAATCTGTCCAGTGCGGCAGACCTCAGAACAATGTATAGCGATATAGATTATCCTTCGTCAACCTATAAGCAGACGAAAAACACCGATGGTATTAGCCTCAGTGTCGGTGAGGTCCTGACGAAACATTCCGAGGATTTTCTGCAAAAGTTCTGGATATACGTCGATCCGGTAAAATATGAGAAATCCGGCTGTACCGGACTTACAGTCGGTATCAAGAAAGAATATGCTACCAAGAAAAAAGGGGGCACCAATAACGATGTCGATTATTATTATGATTTAGACTGGGTTGTCCTCGACAACGTACACGTCTCATACATGGGTCTTGCCCCGGCTTTCTTGTACGAGAACGAGGAGAGTCTCCAGTACCTTGTTTACGACGAGGATAAGATAGACGAGCGTCCAGGTGCAGCCCCCGACAATATATATGGAGGTTCGCTCAGCCTTGCACGTACACTCAAGAAGAACCAGTGGAACAGTTTCTCGATGCCTATCCCACTAACCGGAGAACAGGTACGCAATGCATTCGGTGATGATGCCAGCCTGCTCGAGCTTCACAGCATAGGAGGTCTGTCCCACAACAGCAATATCATCGATTTCCAGTCCGTAGGTCTCAAGCCCATGGATCCGTTTATGCCAGTTGTCGTTCCCGGCAAGTTCTATCTTCTAAAACCAACCGTGGACCCTGTAGAAGGTCTTGACCCACGAGGCTTAGTCTATAACTATTACGATCTTGGGCGCAACTTCTTCACCGTCAATACGGACATCAACGACGGCAAGAACGAGGATGATCCCACCTACTACAAACATTATATCCTTGACCCCGACGTCATGTCCGCCAGCCAGCATCTGCAATCATGGAACGGCAGTGAACTGGTCACAGGAGGCGATAACGACGGCGATGCATGTGTCAGCTATGTGCGTACACCAGGTTACAGCACCTTTGCCGTCACCAACGGTGAATACAACGGCGGCCTTGCCACCAAAGACCTTTATGCACCACTTGGTTCCTACGTCATGAGCAACAACAGGATATACGAGATTAACAAGGATACCCGCCTCAAGGGTTTCCGTGGATGGATCAAGCTATCCAACAGCGTGTTTGCCGAAAACAGCGAGGCAAAGATTTCGGTCAACGGAATCGTGGACAATGACGGTTCTACCGGCATTGGCACTATCACCGTTGTGTCCGAGCCGGATAATGACAATACCTCCATTTACGACCTGGGCGGTCGTAAGGTCGGTAATACAGGCAGCGGACTCTCAAAGGGTATCTATATAGCCGGAGGCAAGAAGTATATGGTATATTAATTTTTAAAAGACAGCCAGATTATGAAGAAGACATACAATAGCCCAATAACACAGGTGTATGTAGTCTCGCCCGTACATATCGTTTCGGCGAGCGAGGAGCGTGGTTTTGCTGTTGACAGTGACTACGATTACACCGACATCAACGAGGATGCCTCTGACGACAACACTACATACAACGTATGGAAACAGGAAGACGATGATTTTATCGATATAGATTAGGATAAAGCGGATTTTTTGATACCAATTACCCTTAACCGCCACATCACCGCTCTATCACGAGGCCGTGTCAAAAGTAACAGACACGGCCTCATTTTTAATATTTAGCCAGCCCATAGCCGCCTCATAGACACCGTTGTCGACAACGTCCGCGCCTTCATCGCAGGCAAGCCCGAAAGGAGCCGACACATGCACATCGCCATTCTTAACGATGCGCATCGACAATCGACTTGTACGCCTGTATGTTACGTGGTATGGCATAATTACTGACTTATCGCCCTGTCATTTAGGTTATTGCAGATTCCTTCCGCCATTGCATTGAGAGCTACACATTCGCTACGGCTAATATGACGCTTACCGTTATCATATGGCCAAGGACTTAATATGAGCAGGCGACCGGCAGAACAGGCATCAAAAAGCGTATCGGCAGGTTTGTAATAATCACGGAAGCCATTATCTGCAAGGAGAATAAAAGGGTGTTGCTCCTGCAACAGTACTTGCATTACCCTTCTCTCCTGTGGGGATATAAAGGGAGAAACCATCACTACGCCCTTACGGGCCATCAGCACACAATTGTTCATATAGTTGCGCAGCGGCGTATCATCACCATCTTCAGCCGTCCTTACCATCGTGCTACGCACATGAACTGTTGCGAACCTTTCTGCCAATAGAAGCGCTACATTCCCCACACCATCATATTTCCTGTCACCAATCTCTATCTCTTTCTGCACACGGAAATAGCCAGGCTTCAGGCGCTTGGTCGCCAACCGTTGCGGGTTCATTTTAATATACCGGATCATCGTATCCAACTGTCCACGACGTGACAATGGACGAATGAATGGGCGCTCGGTAAAAATTGGAAAAGGATAGCCATCGTTTGCCGTTTCCATTCCCTTTACCCCTTTGTTTGTTGTCTTCGAATTAAATTCGGCAGAAGCAATAGACAAAGTATAAGCCCTGCCCAGTTTCTTTACCCCTTGCCAATATCCACGAATAACGCTCCGGATACTCGTATCCATCATCTGCGTCACATGGATAACAGCATGCAGATGATCAGGCATAAGACAAAATTGTATAATACGGATTGCCGGATAATGCCTGCACATCACATACAGTTCATCAACAACAGCATTGCCCAATTCCGTCCGCTCTATTCGCGCGTTCGCCGGGTCATTATTCGGGATAACCAATGATCCGAACAGAGGCTCACGGGATGGAACAGTCAGCGTGATATGATACACCCCGACACCCATCCACGCCGTCCCCGGCTTCTGCCATTGCCATTTATCTTTTTCCGCCACTTGCTGTTGTTAGAGTCCCTATTGTTCTTATTTTTGTGTGCCATCAAAGATACAAGAAAGATATTTTCCAAACAAGTAATTTCTGAATTAATAGTTGCCTTTACGTAGTTTTACTTTGATATCTTCAAGCCGAGTTTGGCAGATGGTGTTCTGCCTTTATAAAAGTCCTGTATCTCTTTATTCTGATATGCGAGTTCATTTTGTTCCTGCATCCAGTTCATGTCTCGGAATGTTTTCTTATTCCAAGTTCTGTTTTCTTCCTCATTCAAAGTCATGTTGAGCGATGGAACAAGATTGCATGATTCAGAGATTTTCGCCGTGGTTATCCATTCCACTACTACGAATACACCCGTTTTGGGGAAAGCTATAGGACGGGTAAGGCTGATGCCATCTTTGCCAAGCTTCTGACCGGAAGGTAGTATAATGCCACCATCAATCAGGGATTTGTCTTTGGGAGCCCCTGTCTTGACATCCGGCAGACGGAGGTCAAAGCGGAGGGTGGCATAGATGGGGGTCTTGATTTCAGTAAAAACCAAATAATGGATGGAATAATCGAGACTTGCCAATATAGAATGGATGTATGGTGTTTCTGCCCAAGTACTGTCGTAAGGAATAAACAAGGCTATCTCAAATCCATTGGCTCCCTTGTGCTTAGTATTCGTCTTCGATTTCATCAATCCCACTTCTTTTGTCTTGATTCGCTTTGGAGTCTTTGCTCTGACAGCGATTTCATCAATATCGGTGATTTTCGGAACGAGAAAAATTGTTTGCGAGTCAGTTGTTATTTTAGCGATGTTCTTAGTCTTATAACTGATATGTGACAACCGTATCTGTGATGCTCCTTTTGGAATAGCTATTGTACCCTGTTCGTCCGTGTAGCCACCGGACTTATTACCGAAATAGACATTTACAAATGATATCGGTTCATTGGAAATGCTGTCCTTGACAATTGCCGTCTGAGCTATACCAAATGTCGCTATCAACAACATGGCCTGTAAAATCAGTAATCGTTTATGGGGTTTTATTTTGTTCACTATTCAGCACTTTTGTTTGGATAAAGTTATGGAAAAATGTACAAAAAAGCCCTCGGCAAAGCCCTGAAATCGGATGCCGAGGGCAGAAAAGATTACTTTTTGGATGTGATAAGAATAATATGCTTGGGGACTGTCTTGTAGATTTTCATATATTCTTTAGAAAATTTCTGGAAATTCTTGTCTTGAGCGTTTTTGATAACTGTCACGGATTCTATGTTAGATGATGACAGCGGTTGAATTTCTGTGTATGAGACAATCTTACCATCCAGCACAAAAGCAATCTCATCAGCTTTGACATGAATAATATCTGCAGAAACTCCTGTATTATCAGCATCGCAGGACTTTACTTCTTTGGATGCTGAGAGGACCTTCACACTCTTCACTTCCTTGCGGCCTGTTAGCTCTGAGGTAATAATAGAGTGAAGGTTGTGTGCATGGTCAATGGAATAGTTGACGATAGTCTTGCCAACTAACTGTGTTCCATCGAAATTCTCGATTTGCTTGCCGTCAATCACATAGATTGGCTTTTTCGTTTCCTGTGCACTCATAGTTGCAACAGCTAATATTGCTACAAATAGCAAAAGAATCTTTTTTTTCATGCTGAATAATTTAAAAGTATATTAATTGGGATTTCAGTTCTATCGAAGTCCTGTCAGGGCATCGTTTTAGTATGTACGAACTAGGTGGTTCATTTGGGGTGACTATTTTTATAATAAAACCATCATTGCATGAAGATGCTGTTATTGTTATATCATCAGTGCCTATAGCAGCAAGGATATTAATGGTTTCCAGTAATTCAGACGTACTGATGTCCTGAATCTTTGAAGTTCCTGTTTCAGCCTTTTTCATAATATTGGCCTTACGCTGTTTATGCACAGTGGCTCTATGCTTTGCTATAAGTACTGGCTCATCTTCAGACTTTGGTATGACATCATTTATTTTTTGAGTTTTCTTGTTTACATTATTATGTGGTTGCCCATCAATAATATTTGATATAATTCCATCGGGATGTTTCTTTTCAATGTCTTTATGATGTACAGGCAAGAGCATAACGGCACATATTATAGCGGCTGCAGCTGTAATAATCCAGTACAGAGTAGAAATCTTACCTTTTTTACCTCTTTTTTGCATCAGACAGTCGAATTCCTCTGCCTTTTCTTCTGAAATTTTTGACCACACGATTGAATCGGAGGCATGAAGCATGAGCAGAACATCTTCTTCCTCGTCGGAGAGAGCGATATCGGTGTCGTAGAGGAAGTCTGCCAACAGGCGTTCCTCCTCCAATGTCGTATCTGCATTCAGATAGCGCCTGACGAGTTTCTGACGTACCAGTTTGTCGTTGAGATTTATCATTTCTTTTTCCTCCCTATCTTTAATAGTTCCATCATTTTCTTTCTTGCTGCGCAAATCATCGTCTTTGTACTGGTGGGCGTTGCATTGCAGGCTGCAGCGATTTCCACCATTGACATTCCTTCGGCCCGCATCATCAACATTCGCTGTTGCGTTCTCGGCAGTTTAGCCAGTGCATTGCTTATTATCCGCTCGGTGTCGTGAGTAATCATCAAATGATCTGCTTGTACGTTTCCGATGATGTTGCAGGTCTCGTCAAGTGGCATATGTTGCTCTTTATTGAGTTTCAAAATGTCGATGCACACGTTCTTAGCAATCAACAAAGCCAGTGCTTCGGGCATCTGATATTCGCTTATCCTATCTCGCATCTGCCACAGACGCAAAAGAGTTTCTTGTACGGCATCCTCCGCGTCATAGGCCAGTTCTTGCTTGTCGAAGAAACTCCGGCAGAGGTTCAACAGCTTTGGTCGAACGTATGTTACGATATTTTGAAAGTCTTGCAATTCCATTTTGTTTATGCACTTCTGCTATTAACACGAATAACAATGTGAAAGGTAAACTAAAAAAAATGGAAAGATCTCGTTCGAGGCATTCATTTTATGATGTGACCTTTTCTAAAAAAGTCAGACGATAAAGATACGAAAAATGTACAAAAAAGCCCTCGGCAAAGCCCTGAAATCGGATGCCGAGGGCAGAAAAGATTAAACCTGTTTCAGAATTTATGTGACTTTTCTGAAATTAAGAGAGAGTATTTATGGTTGCGCTTTCTTCGTGAGCTTGTACTCGACGATGAAGGAGGTGAGTAACCCGATGCCCATTCCTGCGGCTATGATGAGCCAGAAATAGATGTTGTGTTTGGGAGCAAGGCCAAGCAGAGCATCGACTAAAGCACCGAGTCCCATACCAATGAGGATGCAAGCCCAGCGAAGGCTGCTGTATTTATCGTGCTTCTCAGCCTGTTCTTCAATCAGCAACTTGGCGGTTTCTGCGTCAGTTCCCTGTTGGATGAGAGCCAGACGTAGTTCGGTGTCGCGGTTCTTTTTCTTGATACTGGTGATGAACACCATCACGATAGCAACAATAGGAATAGAGAGAGAGAGTACAACCGCAAATATGGGTATCAAAACTTCGCTTTCATACATAGTGTTATAAGTTTAGAGTTTATAATTTAAGTTTCCTTACATTATTAAGACCTCGCGACCTCGAAATTATTACACTTCCTTGGGCGAAAAAGTCCTGAGGGCATAACCCGTGGAGAAAAGCAAGCCGAGCGTTGGCCACATCATCACAAACAAGCTTTGTAGCGTACATGCGTACTCTTTTATATAAAGGTATGCACACATGAAAAAGATAATCAACACCAATGGCAGCCCAAAGCTGAAGACAACAACTCGTGCCCAGCGGCGCAGCCAAGCACGTCGTGCCTGACGGCGCACGTCAGCACTAATCAGGCGGTCAAGGTCAGCCAGAAGTTCTCGACGGTCGATAGCCTCACGAATGAGGTTATCAATGGAGTTGTCAGTCATTGCGTTCATGGTTCATAAGAGTTTTAAGTCGTTCGCGTATTCTGTGCAGTTTCACGAGCACGTTGCTTTGTGAGAGGCCTATGCGACGTGCAATGTCGGCAGTTTTGCAATCTTCGTAGTAGTGGAGGCGCAGCAGGTTCTGGTCGGATTCTGGAAGGGTGGCGATGGCGGCTTCCATCTGCTGGAGGCGGGCTTCGTGCTCCGGGGAGTAAAAAGACTCGGCGGGGATACCACCCATCATATTGTTCGGAAGCTCATCGAGGGAGTTGGTGCGTCGTCGCCGCTCTTTGTCAAGGAGCTTAAGAGCCGTATGTGCTGCGATGGCCGTAATCCAAGGACCCAATTCCGTACCACGCCAGGTGTCAAGATTCGTGTATACACGGACAAAGGTCTGCTGCGTAACATCCGCAGCCCCCTCCTCACTATGCATCACACCCATAGCCTTTGAGAACACTATCCCCGAGTAGCGGTGGACAATCTCCTCGAAAGCCTTTTGGTTGCCATATTGCGTGACTTGATATGCGAGTTCTCTGTCTGTCATCATATTTAAGACACCAACACCTCAGAATTATTACACTATAGCACAGCCTTTTTGCGATTTCTTCCACTAAGTTACAGAAAATGTCATTAAAAAGGTAGTCTTTTATGCAAAAAATTGACTCCTTGCGTGATCATTAATCATAGCTTACCCATACCTTTCCCATACATTACCTTCGATGATGACTCTACCGTTGTCCATTACTTGTGCACTAGTTCCTCGGTACATGTCCGCTACTTGTTCGGTCATACACCGAACATCTACTGGACATCTACTGGACATCTACTGGACATGTGTAGAAGGTAATCCCTTGTTGATTGGGCGCAAGTACCTACCTACGACGTACCTACGATGTAGGAACGATGCTCTATTTTATAGGGTTTACCGGGTTTTTGTGAATTATGAATTATGAATTGAGAATTGTGAATTACGCAAATTTTTAATTAACTTTGTACGCGGAAAAATATATATTAGAAATATGACATTACACGAGAAAATAACTGCATCCGTCGTAGCGTGCGTCAGGGAGTTGTATGGCGCTGAACTGCAGGACAGGATGATACAGTTGCAGGAGACGCGCCCCGAGTTTGAGGGACAACTGACGCTTGTGGTCTTTCCCCTGCTGAAGATAAGCCGCAAGTCTCCCGAGGCGACGGCAGAGGATATAGGTGCGTATCTAGCCAATAAGTATCCCGAACTGATAAGCAGGTACAATGTAGTGAAAGGCTTCCTGAACATGGTTGTGGCCCCGGCTCAATGGATAGCTATGCTCGAGGAAATAAGATGCAATCCGCGTTTCGGTTTCCGCGATGTGACGGAACAGAGTCCTCTGGTCATGATAGAGTACAGCAGTCCTAATACCAACAAGCCACTGCATCTTGGTCATGTACGCAACAACCTGCTGGGTTGGGCGCTGGCCAACATCATGGAGGCGAACGGCAACAGGGTGGTGAAGACGAACATTGTGAACGTCCGCGCCTTCATCGCAGGCAAGCCCCGGAACGTGTTGCTATCGGATAAATAGCAGTTCGCGGTACTTAGGTATGGGCCACAAGGCATCATCTACGATGAGCTCGAGTTTGTCTATCTGACGGCGGATAACGGCAAACATTGGGGCTATAGTATCATGATAGGCAATAGCTTTCTTATGCTCGTCCTCGATCTTGTTGGCAACCTTGCGTGCACTTACCAGTTCTTCGACTTTTGTTTCGATTATGGCGGTGCGTCTGGATATTTCCTCTATAAGTTTCAGGTTGCGTGTATTCAGTTCATCAGCCCTATCTGACGGGAATACCGAGCGTATATTCTGAACATTTTTCAGTAACTGGCTCTGATAGTTTGTCGCTACGGGGATAATATGATTTATTGAAAGGTCACCTAGTACACGGGCTTCAATCTGAATCTTTTTCGTATAGGTTTCCCATTTTACCTCGTTGCGTGCTTCCAGTTCCTTCTTTGTCATCACACCCATGCCCTCGAACATAGCTATGCTTTCTGGATCCAAGTAGCGTTCGAAGATAACAGGACAACTGGTCTCCACGTCCAGCCCTCGCTCAGCAGCCTCGGCCTTCCATTCTTCGCTATAGCCGTTGCCATCAAAACGAATCGGCTTGCATGCCTTGATGTCCTCGCGCAGTACATCGATAATCGCATGGAAGGTCGCATTGTGCTCCGAGTCAACGAAATCCTTGGCAATAGCATTAACGCGTGCATCCACTCTCTTCTTGAAGTTCGTCAAAGCCTCCGCTACAGCTGTGTTCAGCGTCAGCATAGCACTTGCGCAGTTAGCTTCGCTTCCTACGGCACGGAACTCAAAACGGTTACCGGTGAATGCAAACGGGCTGGTGCGATTGCGGTCGGTATTGTCGATAAGCAGTTCGGGAATTTCGGGTATGTCCATCTTCATACCCTGCTTGCCGTCCATAGAAAACAGGTCATCCTTGTCGGCTTTTTCGATATGGTCAAGAAGCTCGCTCAACTGCTTGCCAAGGAACGAACTGATGATAGCTGGAGGTGCTTCATTTGCACCAAGACGATGGGCGTTAGTTGCACTCATGATAGAGGCTTTCAGCAGGCCGTTATGCTTATATACACCCATCAACGTCTCCACGATGAAAACAGCGAAACGCAAGTTCTGCACTGGAGTCTTGCCCGGAGCATGAAGCAGTACGCCTGTATCGGTAGAGAGGCTCCAGTTGTTGTGCTTACCGCTGCCATTGATGCCGGCGAAAGGCTTTTCGTGCAGTAAAGCGCGGAACCCGTGCTTGCGGGCAACACGTTTCATCAGTGACATTAGCAACATGTTATGGTCAACGGCAAGGTTTGTGTCCTCGAAAATAGGAGCTACCTCAAACTGGTTGGGTGCTACCTCGTTATGACGAGTCTTGCAGGGAATGCCAAGTTCAAGAGCCTGAATCTCAAGATCACGCATAAAGGCTGCCACACGTTCCGGAATGCTTCCGAAGTAATGGTCGTCCATCTGCTGGTTTTTCGCGCTGTCGTGTCCCATCAATGTCCGGCCAGTCAGCAAAAGGTCTGGACGAGCTGCATAGAGTCCTTCATCAACGAGGAAATACTCCTGTTCCCAACCCAGATTGCTTGTCACCTTCTTCACGGTCGGATCAAAGTAATGGCAAACCTCCGTGGCAGCAACATTCACAGCCTTCAACGCCCTCAAAAGCGGAGCCTTGTAGTCGAGAGACTCGCCGCTATAACTGATAAATACCGTGGGAATGATGAGAGTGTCATCAATTATGAATACAGGACTTGTAGGGTCCCAAGCCGAGTAGCCGCGAGCCTCGAAAGTGCTTCTGATGCCACCACTTGGGAAACTCGAAGCATCCGGTTCCTGCTGAACGAGCAATTTACCGCTGAATTCCTCAATCATGCCTCCTTTTCCGTCATGTTCTATGAATGAATCATGTTTCTCTGCTGTTCCTTCCGTAAGCGGCTGGAACCAATGCGTATAATGTGTCACTCCGTTTTCCTTCGCCCATTGCATCATACCGGCCGCAACAGCATTGGCAACAGCACGGTCGAGTCGTGCACCATTGTCGATTACATCTCTCATTTTCTCATAGATGTCCTTTGGTAGGTACTTGTACATTTTTTCACGACTGAATACCTTTTTGCCGAAATACTCGCAAGGCCTTTCGCCCGGTGCTTCTACCTCCAGCGGCTTCTTCTTGAAAGCCTCACCTACAACCTGGAATCTCAATTCGTTTGCCATAATTCTCCTATTTATGTGATTATTATTTATTAACTCAGATATTTATCAATCTTCTTTGCTGTGTCAATGCCCGAAGCCATGGCATGAACTACCAAACTTGCACCGTTGGCAGCATCACCGCAGACGAAAACATTTTCAGGATACTCGGGATGCGCGGGTTTCAGGAATCCCATAGCTAGCAGAACCAGCTCGGCCTTGATGATTTCGGGCTCACCCTTCTCTACCATGATGGGGCGGCCACCCTCTGGGTTTGGCTTCCAGTCAATCTCCTGTACCTTTACGCCAGTCAGCTTACCATCCTTACCCAGAAACTCCAAAGTGTTTATGTTCCAGCGACGGGTGCAACCTTCTTCGTGGCTCGAGGTGGTCTTGAGGGTACGAGGCCAGTTGGGCCAAGGGTTTTGCGGGTCTTCAAGTCCTTCAACGGGCTTGGGCATAATCTCTATCTGAGTAACGCTCTTGCAACCCTGCCGGTGGGCCGTACCAATGCAGTCGCTACCCGTATCGCCACCACCAATCACGAGCACTTCCTTACCCTTGGCTGTCACGCGCTCATCTTTGCTGAACTCCATACCAGCCAGCACGCGGTTCTGCTGCGATAGCATTTCGAGGGCAAGGTGAACGCCCTTCAGCTCCCGTCCTGGGGCCTTGAGGTCGCGGGCAGTAGGCGTACCGGTAGAGATGACAACGGCATCGAACTGTGTAGCAAGCTGCTGTGTCACAGTAGCAGGATCCACGGCCTCACCATAGCGGAACCCGATGCCCTCCTGCTCCATGAGGGCGATGCGTCGGTCGATGATGGCCTTGTTCAACTTGAAGTTGGGGATGCCATAGCGCAGCAAACCTCCTGCGGCCTCGTTCTTCTCGAAGACGGTGACCAGGTAACCCATCAGGTTCAGGTCGTTGGCGGTGGCCAATCCTGCAGGACCGGCACCAATGACAGCCACCTTCTTTCCGTTGCGCTCGATGTCAGTCTTCGGCTGAATAAATCCCTCACGGAAGGCACCCTCTATGATAGCAGCCTCATCCTCGCGGTTCGTAGTTGGTTCGTGGTTGAATCTGTTCAGCACACAAGCCTTCTCGCATAACGCAGGACAGATGCGGCCAGTGAACTCAGGGAAGGGATTCGTAGATGTAAGGAGTTTGAAAGCCAACTCCCAATCACCCTTGTATAGAGCATCGTTCCACTCTGGGGCCTTGTTGCCCAGCGGACATGCCCAATGACAGAAAGGCACACCGCAATCCATGCAGCGCGATGCCTGCAGTTTGCGTTCGCGAGTGTTGAGTGTCTGCTCTACCTCTCCAAAATCATGGATTCTATCGTGAATTGGACGGTATCCCGCCTCCTGGCGGTGTATCTCCAAAAATGCCCTTGGATTTCCCATTGTCTTAATAATCTCGTTGAATATTTGCTATTTTTTCTTGCAATTTCCTGTTTTGCTTCTCCTGCAGAACTCTCTTGTACTCGATAGGTACTACCTGGATAAATTCCTGGACATAACGCTGCCAGTCATCCAGCATGCGACCTGCCAGGACAGAACCAGTGTGCAGATAGTGCTGACGAATAAGTTCCAGCAGCTCCTTACGCGATACACTGTCCTCAACCAAGTTGATTTCAACCATATCCATATTACAGAAATAGTCAAAGTTATGCTTGCGGTTCCATACATAAGCCACACCACCGCTCATACCGGCAGCAAAATTACGCCCTGTATCGCCAAGCACCACTACACGACCTCCCGTCATATATTCGCAGCAGTGGTCGCCAGCACCCTCTATCACAGCAATGGCACCCGAGTTGCGCACGGCAAACCGTTCACCCACCTGTCCGTTCACATACAGTTCACCGCTGGTTGCACCATACAGACCAGTATTACCCGCAATGATATTTTCTTCGGGAGCAAAATCATCGCTCCGGCGAACAGGAGGCATAATAGAGATACGACCGCCCGAGAGTCCCTTTCCAAAGTAGTCATTACACTCACCTTCAAGTCGCATGTTTACACCGCGAACGGCAAATGCTCCGAAACTCTGACCAGCAGAACCCTTGAACCTAATATTGATTGTATTGTCAGGCAATCCACACTCTCCATATTTTTTTGCAATAATTCCAGAAAGCATCGTACCCACAGCCCTGTCCGTATTCTTAATGGTATAGTCAAGCGTTATCTCTTCTTGACAGTCAATAGCCCTCGCTGCAGCCTTGACTATGTCATCATCCTTCACGCTGCCAATCCTGGGAAACGCCCCACGATCCCAGAAGAGAGGCTTATCAGTATCAGGACGATATAGGAGCCGTGAGAAATCAATCTTTTTCTGTTTCTCCGTTGCCGTATCGGTCCTTATCTCTATCAGCTCGGTATGCCCTATGATTTCTTTCAGTTTGCGAACACCCATCACACTCAGATACTCGCGCACCTGCTCGGCAAGGAATGTGAAGAAATTCACCACATACTCAGCCCTGCCCTCAAAATGCTTGCGCAGTTCCGGGTTCTGTGTAGCTACACCCATAGGACAAGTATTAGTATTGCACTTACGCATCATTACGCATCCAAGCACAATCAGCGGCAGCGTGCCGAACGAGAACTCGTCTGCGCCCAACATAGCCATGATAACGACATCCTTCGCCGTCTTCAATTGTCCGTCCGTCTGCAGGCGCACCTGATTACGCAGACCATTGGCAACCAGAGTCTGCTGCGTTTCTGCGAGTCCGATTTCTGGTGATATACCAGCAAAACGCATGCTCGATGCCGGCGATGCACCCGTTCCCCCTTCAGCACCACTGATCACAATCATATCCGCCTTGGCTTTTGCTACACCGGCAGCAATAGTTCCCACACCGCTCTCGGCAACAAGCTTCACACTTACCGCAGCCGTCGGGTTAATATTCTTCAGGTCGAATATTAGCTGAGCCAAGTCCTCTATACTGTAGATGTCATGATGAGGCGGAGGCGAGATTAGCGAGATTCCCGGAATCGCATTTCGTGTCCTGGCGATGATATCATTTACCTTGAAACCAGGCAACTGCCCCCCTTCGCCAGGCTTTGCACCCTGAGCCACCTTAATCTGTATCTCCTCGGCATTCACAAGGTATTCTGCCGTCACACCAAAGCGACCACTGGCAATCTGCTTTGTCTTGCTGGAGAGCGAAACACCGTCTACCTCCGTGTGATATCGGGCATTGTCCTCACCGCCCTCGCCGGTATTGCTACGAGTACCCAGTTTGTTCATTGCAACGGCAAGTGCCTCATGAGCCTCTATGCTCAAAGCTCCAAAACTCATTGCACCTGTAACAAAATGTCTTACGATACTATCTACAGGTTCAACCTCATCTATTGGCGTAGGCTTGACAGCCCGCTTGAAACCAAGGAAGTCACGTATAAAGATCGGACTCTCCTTTTCGTCAACGATTGCCGACCACCGCTTGAACTTCTCATAGTCCGCCTGTCTCGTGGCCAGCTGCAACTGCGCAATAGTTTCAGGATTCCAAGCATGTTTGATACCATCTTTGCGCCAGGCAAAGAGCCCCTGGTTTTGTATCATGGCACGCTCCCTCGCCTGCTCATGCAAACGAATAGCATCCTTTGCAATCTCCTTTAGTCCGATGCCGCCAATTGTGCTCACCTCCGTACCAAAGTAGCGGCGCAACAAATTCTCGCTCAATCCGATGCTCTCGAAAATCTTAGCACCGCGATAACTGCGAATCGTCGAGATACCCATCTTCGACATTATCTTCTTCAAGCCCTTGTCAATAGCCTTTATGTAATTCGATTCGGCTGTGGCATATTCTTCTTGAATCTTATGATGCTTCACCAGATCGTCAAGCACGGCAAAGGTCATATAAGGACAAATTGCACTTGCACCATAACCCAACAGCAACGCAGCGTGCATCACTTCACGAATCTCTCCGCTCTCAACAATCAGGGCTGTCTGTACACGTTTACCAACACTAATCAGATAATGATGCACAGCCGAAACAGCCAGCAACGATGGGATGGCAGCATGCGTTTCGTCAATCTCTCTGTCCGAAAGGATGATATAGTTCACTCCCGCATCTACGCTAGCCTTTGCCCTCCTGCACAAATTATCCAAAGCCTGGCGAAGTCCGCCCTCTCCCTTCTCTATCTCAAACAGAATAGGCAGTTTCTGTGTATTGAACCCCTTATACCTTATATTACATAGAATATCAAGCTGAGTATTCGTCAGGACCGGTTGTGGTAAACGAACCATCTTGCAATTCGACGCATCCGGCATCAGTATGTTCGTCCCTACAGCACCTATATACTCTGTCAAGCTCATTACAAGTTCCTCACGAATCGGGTCAATAGCAGGATTAGTCACCTGTGCAAATTGCTGGCGGAAGTAGTTGAAGAACACTTGCGGCCGGTCACTGATAACAGCCAAAGGCGTATCATTGCCCATAGCAGCAACGGGCTCCTGTCCCCCCGTTGCCATTGGAACTATAGTCCTCTCTATGTCTTCCTTACCAAATCCAAAGGTCACCAGTTTCTGCTCCAAATCCCTTACACTATTGTCAACATGACGACCGCTCTTAAGCTTCTCCAGCTGCACGCGGTTCTCATTCAACCACTCACGGTAAGGATGTGTCTTAGCCAGTGTTTCCTTGATTTCACCGTCGTAGTAGATTCTTCCCTCCTGCGTATCAATCAAAAGAATCTTACCAGGTTGCAATCGCCCTTTGCTCACCACATCACCAGGTTCGAAATCCATCACGCCTACCTCACTTGCCACCACCATCATACCACTCCTGGTAATCGTATAGCGACTAGGACGCAACCCGTTCCTGTCAAGCATGCCACCAGCATAGCGGCCATCGCTGAACAGCAGTGCAGCAGGACCGTCCCATGGCTCCATCAGTATGGAATGATATTCATAGAATGCCTTCAGGTCCTCCGAAATCGGATTCTTGTCGTTGAAAGATTCAGGTACCAGAATAGCCATTGCCTGAGGCAGCGACAGGCCGCTAAGTATCAGGAACTCGAACACATTATCAAGACTGGCAGAGTCGCTCATGCCCTCCTGCACGATTGGACGCAGGTCCTTTATATCGCCCAAAGCTTCGCTGTTCAACACACTCTCACGAGCCTTCATCCAGGCACGGTTACCACGAATAGTATTAATCTCGCCATTATGGGCCAACAGACGGAAAGGCTGTGCCAGCTTCCACTTGGGGAATGTGTTGGTAGAGAAGCGCGAGTGTACCAATGCCAATCCGCTTGTAAAGTAATCATTGGAGAGGTCGGGGAAATAACGACGCAACTGACCACTGGTCAGCATACCTTTATATATGATATTCCTGTTCGACAGCGAGCATATGTAGAAATGATCGTCGTCCACGCGATTTTCAATTCTCTTCCTTATCTTGTATAGAGTACGGTCGAATGCTTCAATCCCCTCGTCGGTAACCCCCGTCACGAAGACCTGCCTTATGTCAGGTTCTACCTCGCGCGCAGCAGCACCAAGAACATCAGGGTTAGTAGGGACAACCCTCATGTGCATCAATGTCAGTCCCTCGCGCTCGACCTCTTCTATCATCACGCTCAGAATCTTCTGCTGCAATCTCTCTTCTTTCGGAAGGAACACCAATCCTGTACCATATTTACCTTTTTCCGGTACGGGGATACCCTGAAGCAGAATGAATTCATGCGGAATCTGTACCATAATACCGGCTCCGTCGCCAGTCTTGTCACGCGTTTCAGCTCCGCGATGTTCCATGTTTTCCAGCACCTTCAGCGCATTGTCCACCAACTCATGGCTCTTGCCGCCATGAATATTGACCACCATGCCTACGCCACAAGCATCGTGCTCATATGCCTCATTATATAATCCTTTGTTCATTTACACCTTAATCATTAACAAATTACAGTCTGTTCGCTATTCGGCATAGGGCTTCCTCAGTGTTTTCATGCGTTCCGAAGGCAGTGAGTCTGACAAAACCTTCTCCAGAAGGACCGAAACCAGAGCCTGGGGTACAGACAACATGGGCGCAGTTAAGCAGTAGGTCAAAGAATTCCCAGCTGCTGGTACCTGTTGGTGTACTGACCCAGAGATACGGGGCATCTGTGCCTCCATATACCTTAAGGTCCATGTCAGTCAGGCTCTTGCGCATGACTTGAGCGTTGTGCATATAGTAGTTTATGGTTGCGCGGATCTGTTGTTTGCCCTGAGGGGTATAGATAGCCTCAGCGGCACGTTGGCTGATATAGCTTGTACCATTGAACTTTGTGCATTGACGTCGGCTCCACATCTGGTTCAGCGGGATGTGCAGAGTCTTGGGCACGATGGTGTATCCGCATCGGATTCCGGTAAACCCTGCTGTTTTGGAAAAACTATGAAATTCCACGGCGCAATGCTTGGCTCCAGGTATCTGATAGATGCTGTGCGGCACATCCTGGCTATGGATGTAAGCCTCGTAGGCCGCATCATAGAATATTAGTGTATCTGTTGCAAGTGCATAATCTACCCACTCGTTGAGCTGCTCTATTGTAAGCACCGTGCCAGTCGGATTGTTTGGGTAGCACAGATAGATGGCATCCACGTGTTCCCGTGGCAGTTCGGGAATAAACTGATTCTCGCTCGTGCATGGCAGTTTTACAATACGGCGACCAGCCATAATGTTGGAATCAACATAGACGGGATAGACAGGGTCGGTAACAGCTATCACGCAGTGGGGGCTGAGCAGTTCCTGAAAGTTGCCGGTATCACTCTTGGCTCCGTCACTGACAAATACTTCGTCGGCATCTATGTCTATGCCTCTGGCATGAAAATCGTTTTCGACAATTGCATTGCGCAGGAAATCGTAACCTTGTTCGGGACCGTAGCCACGGAATGTTGCTGCCGTAGCCATCTCGTCAGTTGCCTTGTGCAGTGCTTCCACTACGGCAGGGCATAGGGGTTGCGTAACGTCCCCAATGCCAAGGCTTATGACATCAGCATCGGAATTTCCTGCCTTGAAAGCCTGTACTTTCCTGGCTATATCTGCGAACAGATAATTGTTCGGCAGGTTCGTGTAGTTTTCATTGACTCTCATATTCGATTTCTCCTTCAAAAACAAATTCGGCAGGACCTGTCATATATACGTGGTTGTCGTCCTCGTTCCAATCTATATCCAGTGTACCGCCATCCATGATGATGCGGCTTTGCCGACCTACGAGACCTGCCTTGCATGCAGCGACAGCCGTAGCGCAGGCCCCTGTTCCGCAAGCCATTGTTATACCGCTGCCACGTTCCCAAACGCGTACTCGAATGCCGTTAGGACGCATTTCGGCAAATTCGATGTTACAGCGCTGGGGAAACGCAGCATGGTGTTCCAGAACCCTACCTTTGCGCTCGACCTCTTGTGTGTCGCTGGTGAAGATTACGAAATGAGGATTACCCATCCCGACAAATGTCCCTCCGCAAGGTGGGTTTTCACATAAGAACTGACTGTCATCTTCGAAGACAGGCTCTCCCATGTCAACCGTCACTCGCTCCACCTTCTTGTCTTTCAGGTGCAGGGCGAGGACCTTAACTCCTGATGGAGTTAGCAAGCGTATTTCCGTCTTGTCTGTCAGTCCTTTTTCAAAAAGATACTTTCCTATGCACCGGCTGGCATTGCCGCACATCATTGCTTCGGAACCGTCGGCATTGAAGATGCGCATTGTAAAGTCTGCGTCCGGTACGGGACTGCGTCCGATGAGTACCAATCCGTCACTACCGATTCCTTTGTGCCGCTCGCTCCATGCGATAGCTACCGCTGCTGGGTCCTTAATATTATATAAGGTATTATCGATATAGATGTAATCGTTACCCGCTCCGTGCATCTTGGCAAAACGTACTTTCTGTGTCATTTAGTTACAAAATCTTATAGATATATATCGCTTATCTTGATTTATGACGCAAAAATAATCATTTTGAAATAATTAATATCTGTTTTGATGTCAAAAAGCACAAAATTAGGCGTATTAATTGATTTATGTCAAGCAAATCGTAGTTTTTAGCACTAAAAAGTTCTATGTTTTGCTTATAAGTTTACAAAATGTTGTATCTTTGCCACAAAAACATATCAATGTGTAAGTATATTTTTGTAACAGGAGGAGTTGTTTCGTCACTGGGTAAGGGTATCATTTCGGCTAGCATAGGTAAATTGCTGCAGGCACGTGGATACAAGGTTACGATACAGAAGTTTGACCCATATATCAATATAGACCCGGGTACCCTGAATCCTTACGAGCACGGAGAGTGTTACGTGACGGTGGATGGTATGGAAACGGATCTGGATTTGGGACACTACGAGCGTTTTACGGGCATACGTACTACGCGTCATAACTCGATAACGACAGGACGTATATATAAAACGGTAATAGATCGCGAGCGCCACGGGGACTATTTGGGCAAGACCATACAGGTGGTGCCGCACATAACGGACGAGATTAAGCGTCGCATGCTTCGCGAGGACAGTCAAGGCGAGGATCTGGACTTTGTCATCACAGAAGTGGGCGGTACTATCGGCGACATTGAAAGTGCTCCGTTTATGGAGGCAATCCGGCAGTTGCGCTGGGAACTGGGACGTAATGCAGTATGCGTACACCTGACATATGTACCATATCTGAAAGCTGCCGGTGAGCTGAAGACGAAGCCAACACAGCACAGTGTAAAGGAATTACAAGGTATGGGCATTCAGCCGGATATATTAGTGCTACGCACGGAACGCCATCTGGACGACAACGTTCGTATGAAAGTGGCGTCGTTCTGCAACGTAGACCTGGAATGTGTAGTGCAGAGCGAGGATATGCCTAGTATATACGAGGTACCTGTAAGCATGCAGAGCCAGGGACTGGATGCTGCCATAATGCGCAAGACGGGCATTCCAGTCGGTGAGACACCTGCAATGAAACCTTGGCGCGGATTCCTTGCCAAGCAGCGTAATGCCACCCGGAAGATACACATTGGACTTGTGGGTAAGTATGATTTGCAGGATGCTTACAAAAGCATACGCGAAAGTCTGAATCTGGCGGGTATATATAATGATGTCAAAACTCGTATTCACTTTATTAACAGCGAGGAGATAACCAGACAGAATATCGCAGGAAAGATGAACGGATTGCAGGGTGTTGTAATATGCCCGGGGTTCGGCCAACGCGGTATTGAGGGCAAGATAATTGCTGCCGAATATACTCGCACACACGATATTCCTACATTTGGAATCTGTCTGGGCATGCAGATGATGGTGGTAGAGTTTGCGCGGAACGTGCTTGGCTACACAGATGCCAACAGTAGCGAGATGGACCCCGGCACGCGTCATAATGTTATCGACCTTATGGAAGAGCAAAAGAGCATTACCCAGATGGGCGGTACGATGCGACTGGGTGCTTACGATTGTGAACTCCAGAAAGGTTGCCGCGTTTATGACGCGTACGGGAAGGAGACTCTTATCAGCGAGCGTCATCGCCATCGCTACGAGTTCAACAATACCTATAGGGAGGAATACGGGAAGAACGGGATGAAATGTGTTGGAATCAATCCCGCTGCAAATCTGGTGGAGATAGTGGAAATACCTGAAAAGCGCTGGTACATAGGCACTCAGTTCCATCCAGAATACAGTTCAACGGTATTGCATCCGCATCCCTTGTTTATGTCGTTCATCAAGGCTTGCCTTGTTTAATTCATAATTGATGGAAGAACTGAAACATGAATGTGGCGTGGCGATGATCCGCCTGCTGAAGCCAGTAGACTACTACTTAGGGAAATATGGCACGGGGTACTATGCCTTGAACAAGATGTACCTTATGATGGAAAAGCAGCACAATCGCGGGCAAGAGGGTGCCGGTATTGCATGTGTCAACATGGAGGCTCCAGTAGGTGAGGAATATATGTTTCGTGAGAGGGCAGAGGGCAAGGATGCGATAACGGAGATCTTTAATACTATTCATAATTCTCAGTTGACTGATCATGGCTGGAAGGAGGCTTCACTCTTTATGGGTCATCTGCGCTATTCTACTACGGGCAAGAGAGGCCTGACATTTGTACATCCATTCCTGCGCAGAAATAACTGGCGTGCCAAAAACCTTTGTCTGTGTGGTAACTTTAATATGACGAACATTGACGAGGTATTCAGGTTTCTGACGGCACAGGGCCAGTCACCGCGCATACATGGCGACTCGTACATTACGCTCGAATTGATGGGGCACCGCTTGGATCGTGAGGTCGAGAGACTATATGCTGAAGCCAAGGCAAATGGGCTTGAAGGTATTGAGATAACGCGATATATTGATGACAACGTAAATGTGGCCAACGTACTGCACAAGACAATGAGCCATTACGACGGAGGATACGTGATGTGCGGACTAACGGGCTCGGGCGAGATGTTCGCTGTACGTGACCCGTGGGGCATACGTACGGCATTTTACTACCGGGACGACGAGGTTGTTGCCTTTGCCAGCGAACGGCCTGTACTGCAGACAACATTTGACTTGTCGTCTGATGACATATGTGAGTTGAAGCCTGGTGAGGCACTCGTCGTACGCAGGAACGGTGATAGCCGATTGGAGCAGATTATGCCGGCCAAACAGCTGAGTGCATGCAGCTTCGAGAGGATTTATTTCAGCAGAGGATCGGACAGCGATATATATCAGGAGCGCAAACGTCTTGGCAAGCAACTGACCCCGGCTATTATGAATGCCATTGATGGTGATGTGGATCATACTGTATTTTCGTATATACCTAATACAGCCGAGGTGGCATATTACGGCATGACTGACGGCTTCCGTCAGCAGGGATATGATGTACGCACCGAAAAGGTGGTATGGAAGGATATCAAGTTGCGTACATTCATTTCTGCCAACACCGAGCGTAATGATCTGGTGGCACACGTCTACGACATCAGCTACGGCTCCATACGTCCCTACGAAGACAATCTTGTAGTTATTGACGACTCGATAGTGCGAGGCACTACGCTGAAGGAGAGTATATTCAAGATTCTGGACCGCCTGCATCCCAGAAAGATAGTTATGGTGTCGAGTTCGCCCCAGATACGTTACCCCGATTACTATGGCATCGACATGGCGAGCCTCGAGGAACTATGCGCCTTTCGTGCTACTATGGCATTGATAGATGAGCGTAATATGTGGTCACTGGTCGAGAAAACGTATAAAGTGTGTAAGGAGTCCCCTCCTCGGGAAATGAAAGATGAACTGACATCTCCTGTCCGCGCCATCTACGAACCGTTTACAGTCGATGAGATCAACAAAAAAATCGGGCAGATGCTGCGACCCAAAGGCATGCAATCCCCCATTGAACTGGTGTTCCAGAGCATTGATGGGCTGCATGAAGCCTGCCCCAACCACCGTGGAGACTGGTATTTCACAGGACATTACCCGACGCCAGGCGGTATACGGATGGTTAATCAAGCATTCGTAAATTATGTAGAATCATTAGAAAAATAATATCATGTGTGGAATAGTAGCAGTGCTAAATACAAAGGGGCAATCGCAAAAACTACGCGAAAAGGCTTTACGTATGAGTCAGAAGATACGCCATCGCGGACCTGACTGGAGTGGAATATATTGCGGAAACTCGGCCATTCTTGCCCACGAGAGACTCTCAATCGTTGACCCGGAAAGCGGTGGACAACCTCTGTACTCGCCAGATAGACGTCATGTGTTGGCGGTAAACGGAGAGATATACAACCATCAGGAGATTCGTCGTCGCTATGCCGGGGAGTATGATTTTCAGACGGGAAGTGACTGCGAGGTGATTTTAGCGCTATATCATGATTTCACTTCCGGCAGTATTACGATAGAAGACTTGCTGGAAAATTTAAGCGGCATCTTTGCCTTCGTCCTCTATGACGAGGTGCAGGAGACGTTCCTGATAGCTCGCGACCCTATAGGCGTAATACCACTTTATATCGGTTACGACAGCGACGGTAAAGTGTATGTCGCTTCAGAACTGAAGGCTCTGGAGGGACAATGTGAGCGCTATGAGCCCTTCTTGCCTGGACACTACTATTGGAGCGGGGAGCCTGGTATGAAGCGTTATTATCAGCGTGACTGGTTCGACTACGATGCCGTGAGGGACAACCCTGCTTCGACAGGTGAGATTCGCGAATCCCTTGCTACAGCCGTCAAACGACAGCTCATGTCCGATGTACCATACGGGGTACTGTTGTCCGGAGGTTTGGATTCATCTGTAATATCAGCTCTCGCCGAGAGATTCAGCGAGCACCGAATCGAGGACGAATCAAGGACAAAGGCCTATTGGCCTCGTCTGCACTCTTTTGCCGTAGGTTTGAAAGGAGCACCGGACCTTGCAAAGGCCAGGCTCGTGGCAGATCATATCGGTACAGTACATCACGAGATTAACTATACTATACAAGAGGGTCTTGATGCCATCCGTGATGTCATCTATTACATCGAGACCTATGATGTAACCACCGTCCGCGCATCTACGCCAATGTACCTGTTGGCACGTGTCATCAAGTCAATGGGTATCAAGATGGTTCTCTCTGGTGAAGGAGCCGATGAAATTTTCGGTGGTTATCTTTATTTTCACAAAGCCCCTGATGCCAAGGACTTTCACGATGAAACCGTCAGGAAATTGGGGAAACTATATCTATATGACTGCCTGCGCGCCAACAAAAGCCTTGCCGCCTGGGGCGTCGAGGGCCGTGTTCCATTCCTGGACAAGGAGTTCCTTGACGTTGCTATGCGTACCAATCCCAAGGCCAAGATGTGTCCTGGTCCGACTATAGAGAAAAAGATAGTTCGCGAGGCATTTGCCGACATATTACCCAAGGAAGTGGCTTGGCGGCAGAAAGAACAGTTCAGCGACGGTGTTGGTTATTCATGGATTGACACCCTTAAGCAGATTACTTCCGAAGCTGTCAGTGATGATCAGATGGCTCATGCTACTGAGCGCTTTCCCGTCAATCCTCCCAAAAACAAGGAAGAATACTATTACCGCAGCATCTTTGCCGAGCATTTCCCCTCGGAATCAGCCGCCAGAAGCGTACCTTCCGAGGCCTCTGTAGCCTGTTCCACTACACTCGCATTGGAATGGGATTCAGCATTCAAGAATTTGAACGATCCCAGCGGACGGGCTGTAAAGGGAGTGCACGAACAGGCATACTGATATTTTATTCATAAAATAATTGGCATTTGATGAAGGACGCAAAACTGATATTAAGTGACGGAACAGAGTTCTGTGGAAAAAGTTTTGGATACGAAGCAAACACATGCGGTGAGGTTGTTTTCAATACCGCTATGACCGGTTATCCCGAGAGCCTTACAGACCCAAGCTATGCCGGACAGATACTGGTAACGACATATCCGCTGATTGGAAACTACGGCGTACCGGAAACCAACCAGACCTCTCTTCATGAGAACACCCTTCCAACATTTGCAGAAAGTGACAGGATACATGTAAAAGGTCTGGTTGTTGCCGATTACAGCAAGCAGTACAGCCATTGGAATGCACGGGAGTCACTGGCCGCATGGCTCAAGCGCCAAGGAATACCGGCCATCACCGGTATAGATACACGCCGCCTGACAATGCTGTTACGTGAACATGGCGTAACTAAGGGTAGAATCGTAATTGATTCACAATGTACAAAGCAAAATACACAATCCCCTGACAAAGAAGATTATGGCTCTGTAAACTGGGTCGATAAGGTAAGCTGCAAAAAAGTTATTCGCTATAATGAAGGTGCTGGTCCAAAGGTAGTGCTTGTCGACTGCGGAGTAAAGGCAAACATTCTTCGCTGCCTGCTGCGCAGAGGTGTGGAGGTTATCCGTGTACCTTGGGACTACGACTTCAATAAGTTGGATTTCGATGGTCTTTTCCTGGCAAACGGTCCAGGAAATCCCGAACTCTGCGAGTCGACCGTAGAAAATATCCGGACATTCATGAGGCACGAAGTAGGAAAAAGTACAAAAGGCTGCACAGTACGCCCATGCATGGGTATATGCCTGGGCAATCAGTTACTGGCACGTGCCGCAGGCGCCTATACCTACAAACTGAAATACGGTCACCGCTCACATAACCAGCCAGTTCGCGAGGTAGGTTCTAACCGATGTTATATCACCAGTCAGAATCACGGCTATGCAGTAGACAGCACGACGCTGCCACAAGATTGGGAACCCCTCTTCGTAAATATGAACGACGGTTCAAACGAAGGTATCCGCCACAAGACCTATCCATGGTTCTCAGCCCAGTTCCATCCCGAAGCCTGTTCAGGTCCCACGGATACGGAATGGATGTTTGACAAGTTTGTACAGACTCTCTCCCCACTCCCCAATGACGAGGAGATCATCACCTCGTTCAGGAACAGTATGCAGTCCATCGCATCGGAGAGACTTTGTAAAGGTTCTAAAGTCCTTCTTCTTGGCTCAGGAGCCTTGAAGATAGGCCAGGCCGGTGAGTTCGACTACAGCGGGGCACAGGCACTGAAAGCCCTGAAGGAAGAAGGCATCCACTCCGTACTTATCAATCCCAATATTGCAGCCGTACAAACATCCGAGAATGTAGCCGATACAGTATATTTCCAACCCGTTACCCCCCACTTTGTAGAGCGTGTTATCGAAAAGGAACGCCCAGACGGCATTCTCCTGTCGTTTGGCGGGCAGACCGCTCTTAACTGTGGCGTAGAACTATACAGGAAAGGCATTTTGTCCAAATACGGAATCAAGGTCCTGGGTACTCCTGTGCAAGCTATCATCGATACCGAAGACCGCGATCTGTTTGTAAAGCGTCTCGATGAGATAGACGTGAAGACAATCAAGAGCGAAGCGTGTGCATCTGTCGAAGAAGTGCAACGAGCGGCCCACGAACTGGGCTTCCCCGTCATTTTAAGAGCAGCATACGCCCTGGGCGGTCTTGGTTCCGGTTTCTGCGACAACGACGAGGAACTGCTTGTACAAGCCGAGGAAGCCTTCTCGTTCTCACCCCAGGTGCTTGTCGAAAAATCACTGAAAGGATGGAAAGAAATAGAGTACGAAGTAGTGCGTGACCGCTTCGACAACTGCATTACCGTGTGCAATATGGAGAACTTTGATCCGCTGGGCATCCATACCGGCGAAAGCATCGTTGTTGCCCCCTCACAGACACTCTCCAACAGCGAGTACCACAAACTGCGTGCCCTTGCCATCAGGATAATCCGTCATATCGGCATTATCGGCGAGTGTAACGTACAATACGCTCTTGACCCACAATCCGAGGACTACCGCGTCATCGAGGTAAACGCCAGATTGTCACGTTCATCGGCACTGGCATCGAAAGCTACAGGATACCCATTAGCTTTTGTTGCAGCAAAACTAAGCCTCGGTTACGGACTTTTCGACCTGAAGAACAGCGTCACCAAAACCACGAGTGCCTTTTTTGAGCCGGCACTCGACTATGTCGTCTGCAAGATTCCACGTTGGGACTTATCCAAGTTTCATGGCGTTAACCACGAGTTAGGTTCAAGCATGAAGAGTGTTGGCGAAGTCATGGCCATAGGCAGGACCTTCCAGGAAGCCATCCAGAAAGGTCTACGTATGATAGGACAAGGCATGCACGGATTTGTAGATAACAAGGCCCAGCATGTGACAGATGTCCCCGCAGCCCTCAAGCATGCAACAGACACCCGCATCTTCGTCATCGCCAAGGCAATGCAGGACGGATATACCATCGACCAGATACACAGTTGGACCAAAATCGACAAGTGGTTCCTCCAGAAACTGCACCACATCATCACCATTGATCAGCGTTTGCAGCAGTTTGCCTATCTGTCGGAGCTTGCAGAGTGTATGGAACATACCGAATTTATGGAGATTATCGAAGCCTCCGAGTTTATCAGCCTTCTCCGCGAGGCTAAAGTCTACGGCTTCTCAGATTTCCAGATAGCCCGTGCCCTGGACATTGGCGGTTGTCGCACATCCGGATCTGTCAGAATGAATATGGAAGAGGCGGGACTCATCATTCGCTCATGGCGTAAGGAACTGGAAATTGTTCCCCTTGTCAACCAGATTGACACACTTGCTGCCGAATACCCCGCTAATACAAACTACCTGTACCTATCCTATCTATAGGTTAACAAACTATCAAAGAGCAGGCAGAACCCTCTGTTCTCCGATTGATGTCCGATTGTTGTTCGGTAGTTGTTCGGTAGTTGCTCGGTACATGTCCGCTACTTGTTCGGTCATACACCGAACATATACTGGACATATACTGGACATATACCGGACATATACTGGACATGAGTAGAAGGTAATCCCTTGTTGAGTGGGCGCAAAGGTATGGGACAAATATGCCTTGTTTATTAAAAATATTTTGTAGATTTGCCTACAGAAACATAATAATACGTCTGTATGATAAGTAAGACCTACCGTCGTTACATTTGGTTGCTGGATTTGTTGCTCAACAGCAGTCCACTCTCCTTTGACGATATCTGTATGATGTGGGAGAAGAGTCCCATGTGCGATGGATCGTTGGCCCTTCGTACCTTTCACGAGCATAGAAAGGGGATTAAGGAAATGTTTGGTGTGGAGATAGTATGCGACCGCACGAAGAATACCTATTTTGTCAAGAACCCCGAAGTGTTAGACGAGAACCGCCTGACGAATTGGTTGCTGCGAAAATATAGCATCCCACAGGACTTCGTGACCTTCAATGGTATGAAGGATCGCATTCTGTTGGAGGGAATACCGCAGGGGCAGGCATTTCTGGATGATATCATCGAAGCTATGCAGGCGAATGTAGAACTGCGGATAGACTATCAGTGCTATGAGCATGAACATGAAGAACACCAGCAGACATTCAACCTACAGCCTTACGCGCTGAAAGTGTATAATCGCCGTTGGTATCTATTGGGATTTATTAAAGAAAAAGATGGTTTGCGCACAATAGCCCTTGACCGCATACTTGCACTGAATGTGCTTACGAATAGTTTCACCTTGCCTGAAGACTTTGATGCTCGCAAGTACTTTTCTAATGTTGTTGGCATCTTTGTGAATAAAGATTTACCCATTACAAAAGTCAAAATCCGCGCCTACGGCATTCAGGCAGAATATCTCCGCTCCACTCCGCTCCATAAAAGCCAATCGGAAGTCCGCTCGAAGCACGGTGAATTTGCCGAGTTTACCTATAGGCTATGTATAACGCCAGAATTGGTCAGCCAGCTGCTGGCAATGGGGGATAAGGTTGAGGTGCTGGAACCAGAAACGCTGAGGGAGAGAATGAAAGAAGAGGTGAGGAAAATGAAGGAGAGATATTAGTAAGAATTTCGTTTATGAATATACAAAACAGTCTATCTCATGATGGAAAAAGAAATTGCAAAGACCTACTACTTCCAGCCTAACGATTATAGTATGGATGGTCGGCGGAAGACTGATGGCATGGGGTTTCGAGATGTTATCAAGGACTTTGAACGTGATTTTCATGCAACCTATTGCACGGAATATGCTCTCAATCTCTATGCGAATTCTTTGACTATGGCCTTGTTGGCGAGGTCGCAGGATGCTGCACCATTCCTTCTATATGGTATGAATCTAACACAAGGCACATCCTTCGATGCAGAAAAAGACCCATATTTCAATCATGAGATGGATCAGTTCAGCAAGAAGATTTATGTCTATGGCATTGATTCAGCTTTTATGACAGAGTTTGATGAACATGGTTATCCCGTATTGGATGAAGACACCGAGATCTTTCCGTTGACTTTGCTGGTGGATGATACTATGCGAGAAGGGGAGTTACGTCTGTCTGTACCCACATCGGACGATGGCGATGAGGCTGAGAATGTCCCCATTGATGTCCCACATTTTGAATATGCATAATGAAACAGGAAGGACAAGAGAAAGAATGGCACCTGATTCGCAATGACAACGGCGAATGGATAAGTGATGACTATGCTGTTTTCATAACCCCAGTGGAAGCGAGGTCTCTAAAAATCAAGTCCAAATTAGCAGGTAGGAAAGTTTCTATACAACATGGCCCAGAAGGGAGCCTGTGGTGTTATAAACATGAATACGACCAAATTCAAACCAAATAATAATATGAGAAAAGATGATTTTACTTTATTGAAGTCTTATCTAAATGATATAGACCTTCCACAGTATTATAATTACAAGTTGGACTTTCGAAAGAAGAATCTAACACTAACTCTTTGTGATAAAGGCTTAAAAGCCAATATGCAAGACAATGAAAGCGCTTTTGAAAGTTGGGCTATTATCTTGAAATTTTATCTGAGAAAACAGGTGGAAACTGTCACGATTGATTGGGTTGAATCTTCATTGATTGATGAGACAAGCCTTCATTTCAACAGGTTTGTTTATCGGCTTTCAAAGTTTGTTCAGACTTACGATTGGGCTTTTTCTGCTAAATCTATTCCAAGAATTCCATCAATTTTGGTTTGCAATTGTCCGAATGGAGAGGCAGCAGATGCAGATCAGCACAAAAAAGGAAGTGAGTCGTGGATAGAGTGCAAGTATGTAGAGAAGTTCTGTGACTATTTTGATGTAATGAATCATCAATTCCCTGTAGGTATATTCTACGATAAAGTGAGCCGTGGAACTTACTATACTACTGGTCAGAAAAGTGCAATCGATATATGGGCAATCAAGCAAAATGAATTCTTTATCTTTGAACTAAAAAAGCCCGATAATAGGCCTTTAGGCATTATCTCAGAAATAATGTTCTATACCAACATCATTTATGATTTACTGTCTCATAGAATCCAGTATCAAGAAGACGCCAAAATTAGGAAGGCTATAAAGAACAATTATCGTGGCTTTGGTGATTTCTATAATGCCTATGTAAACGGGAATATTGGACAAATTAACGCTGTGCTTCTTGCATATAATTTGCATCCACTGATAACTCAGGAACTCTTAGATTTTATTAATGATTCATCTCGTTTGAAATTCTGTCATATCAAATTCTCTATGCAATCAGTGGAGCTATAGATGTGGAACGATAATAATATAATAATAGTATAATAGTTTATGAACATTACCATTCATCGCGGCCTTGAGCAGATTGGGGGCTGTATCACAGAGATTAGCACAGCAACGTCACGAATCTTTGTGGACATGGGGCAGAACTTGCCAGGCTGTGGGGAGAAGACTACTCCAGAGCAAGACAAAACTATGGTTGAAGGATTGTTCAGAAACAACCCCAAGCCGCATGAAGCTGTTGTCTATACACATGGACACGAGGACCATATAGGGCTCTTTGACTATGTGCCCAAGGGCGTTCCTCAAATGATTGGAGAAGGTGCCAGGGAGGTGCTGTTAGAGAAATACAGGTTGTTGTGTGAAGCAGACAAGCTGGCAGGTGCTGACCCTTCCACTAATCTGCGTAAACGAGCTAAGCTAAAACGTTTTAAAACGTGGCCTAGAAGCCGTAATCCTAAACCTTTCTGTGTGGGCGATATACAGATTACGCCCTTCTTCAACTGCCATTCCATCTATGACTCCTATATGTTTCTGATTGAAGCCGACGGCAAGCGCGTTTGGCATATGGGCGACTATCGTCAGCACGGCTGGATGGGTAGCAAGTTGATGCAACTGCTGAAGTGGAAAGCCACAGACATCGACATCCTGATTACTGAGGGCACAATGCTTGGACAGGATGTGGAATGTATCACAGAAAAAGCCGTCTCGGAGAAGATGGCCCATGTGATGCGTGCTTTCAAATATGTATTCGTATTGGCATCTTCCACTGATATAGAGCGCCTTGCAAGTATCAACCTTGCAGCTCAACAAGCTCGAAAAACACTCTTCGTATGTTCCGGACTGATGAACGCCTGCATGTGCCTCTTTACCCGTAGAGAGTCTAAGGAACCTGGCGACCTATTTGATTTTAGATTTCGCTACTTTGATGAGCTCAAGCACCTGGAATCCATGAAAAAACGAGGCTTTGTGATGGTGGCTGGGGTGAGCAAATTGGCAGAAGTGGAACAATTGTGCCGTCTGCTGCCGGAGAAAGAGACCTTATTGATCTATTCCTCGTGGGACGGTTATTACAAGAACCCCAATCAAGTCCAGTTGAATCCCAAGTACGCCCTATTCCGCGAGGCATTCCACAATGTGGTTGACATCCACACTTCAGGCCATGCTGACCGCAAAACAATTCGGCAGGTCATAGAAACCGTACATCCCAAAGAAACTATCTGCATCCATAAAGAAAAAGGCCAGTCGTTGGAATTTTTAGGAATAAAATAGATAATAATAGCAATCTCTCTGCGGCGTTTTTGCATACCAACAGGCAAAAACGCTGTTTTTTTTGTCTTTTCATTCATCCAACGATACATATATATGGAGGGCTATTCCTCTTAACAATCAGTAATTAGAATTATGAGTAAGAACAAAGATCAGAAGCGCAAGGCGCAATTGGCTGTACGAGCAAAGAATGAATCCTTCCGCTTTCAGGTGGAATACACAAGAAAACAAAAAGGTATCAACATTATGGGGATGGAGCAGAACTTGACCACTGAACTGGATGCCATCTGCCAGAACAGCCTAACGGATGCCTTGCTTGACATGGCGAGAATGATAGAAGGAATACGGAAGGAACTGGGCTTCGAGCAGGAGGTGGACAAGTGCTCCCTGAATGGTTCCCTCGTATCATTTATACTCGGTATCACCGAATTTCAACCTGACTGCACCACCTATGTCCCTGACCTATTTACGGCACGTCAGCCTCTACAAGCGACAATCGCCTATGACAACGAAATTAGGAACCAGGCAGTTGACTGGATGAAAGCAAATGGATACGAGATTTCTTCATACCTTGGTCAGCCTCTACTCAAACTGAAGAATGTAAGAATAGTTATTAAAAGAGTGCTCAAGTCATAAAGTTTTTCAATCTTCGGAATAAACAAAAAACAGCAACGAATGAGACAATTCAAAAACACCAGGAGCATTACCATGCGCAATAACATTTCGATAAATAACTATCTGAATGAAGTCAACCGTTACCCGATGATAACGGTTGACGAAGAGGTGATTCTCGCACGAAAGATAAAACAGAGCGGCATTGAGGCTGACAAGGCACGGCAAAGACTTGTAGAAGCCAACCTTCGTTTCGTTATTTCTGTGGCCAACCAATATCGTCAGCCCGATATGGACCTCTCTGACCTGATTTCGGAGGGAAATATTGGGCTTATCAAGGCTGCAGAGCGTTTTGACGACACACGAGGCTTCAAGTTCATATCGTATGCCGTATGGTGGATCCGTCAGTCCATCTCTTCTGCCATCTGTGAGAATGGCAGAATCATCAGATTGCCTCTTAACCAGCAGGTACTACTCAACATGTATTCTATCCTGTTACAAGAGACAATGCAGACGGAACAAAGAAAACCAACGGTGGCTGAGTTTGCGGAGTTTGCAAATATCAGTGAGGACAAGGCAGACATGCTCATTGGACAAACTACCAAGACATTGTCTATGGATGCAACTCTCTCTGAAGATACTGATACTTCCATTGGTGACCTTGTCTCTTCGGGGGCTAAAACAGATGAATCCTTAGACAAGGAGTCACTGCATCAGGATATAATTGATGTACTGAACCATATTCTTTCTGCCAAGGAAAAAGAAATCTTAATGCGTAGCTTCGGAATAAATTGTAAGGAAGAAGGACTTGAAGAGATTGGACTTGCATTCGGCTTGTCAAGAGAACGTGTTCGCCAGATACGCGACAAGGCTCTCTGCAAAATCCGACGTTCCAATAAAATAGGAATATTGGCACGATACATTGGATAATACATTTTTAAATGCAAAAAACTTGAAACTACATCAATACCCAAATGAGTTTCCTAAATTGGCGAAAGTGCTTTTCATAATTTAAATAATATAGGGGGCATATCAAAAAAACATTTAATTTACATATATGATGAACAACAAAGCAAACATCGAAAAAGTGATTACCGAGAACAGGTGCTACGTTGAGATTGTAGCAAAACAGTATCTTAATCAGGGCATTCCGCTGGAGCAGCTAATAGATAGTGGCATTAATGGATTGACCTATGCCATAGAGCGCCATGATGCAGACAAGGACTTTGACTTTATGGAGCGCGCCATCTGGTTTGTGCGCGCGAGTATCCTTCAGGCGATTGCTGCCGTTCAAAACGGAGAGTCTATTCCAGAGACATTCACACCCCGAAAACGAAAAAGAGTAAACCTCAACTGACACAGCTAATTACGAACTAAATAATACTCTGTAATAATGATAACAACACCATTAGCTATAACTAAACCTTAATTCCGCAACACTATAATTTAACTTTATTTATAAGTTCCTGAGCAACAAAAAGTTGCTCAGGATTTTGCCATGTCAGATTTTTCACTTATCTTAGTGTTGCAAATCAAAACAAGCGTA
>Ga0256405_10001555_pt1 | contig 61561 bp, 60 predicted proteins | sample RumenRJG_02DNA_FD_189096 | JGI IMG/M metagenome (GOLD analysis project Ga0256405, IMG submission 189096) | Bovine rumen microbial communities from Lethbridge, Alberta, Canada - RJG_02 | ecosystem: Host-associated > Mammals > Digestive system > Stomach > Rumen | place: Canada: Alberta... | reverse complement strand
GTTCCCAAAACTCCGTTTTTGGACACGGACACGCTATTGCTCGTCAAAGATCCGATGTTCGTGCTGACCGTCGCCGTCGGAATCGTCGCAACGACGTTCTCTTTCGTATGGGGTATGCTTAGATGAAAATAAACGTTATCGCAATCGGCAAAATCAAAGAAAAATACCTCGTGGACGCAATAGCTGAGTATTCAAAGCGTATGTCAAGATACGCCGACTTCAAGGTGATTGAACTCCCCGACGCTCCGCAGGGCAAATCCGCCGAAGAACAACGCGCGATTGAGAGCGAAGCCCTGCTGTCAAAGGCAAAAGGCTTCGTCGTCGCCCTCGACTTTCGCGGAAAGGAACTCTCCAGCGAGGACTTTGCCCGCTTCATAGAGACAAAATGCACGGAAGGGCAGAGCGAATTTTCCTTCCTCATCGGCGGAAGCCACGGGCATACGGACGCACTTCGTGCGCAAGCGGACTTTGTGATGTCATTCGGCAAAGCGACGTTTCCGCACCAACTCTTCCGCGTGATGCTTGCGGAACAAGTGTATCGTGCGTTCACAATAATCAACGGCACACCGTACCACAAATAAAACCGCACAATTCGGCGACCTGCTTTGTTAGAGCACCCCTTGTGTCGACACCGTGTACGTCTATGTACACTTGGTTGCCCCAAGACGCACTCTGTCGCGCATCTCATCCAAATTGAGCGGTTTTGGAGAAGAATAAAAGGAAAATGAACACAAACAGCGAATACAACGATGAATATATGCAACTTGCAATTAAACTTGCGCAGTCGGCGGCACTTTCCGACGAAGTGCCTGTCGGTGCGGTGGTCGTCAAGAACGGCAAAGTGATAGCGACGAGCGAAAATATGAAAGAAAGGGCAAACGACGCCACGCGCCACGCCGAAATGGTCGCGCTTTCAAAGGCTACGGAAGTCGTCGGCAATTGGTGGCTTGAAGATTGCGACGTCTACGTCACACTCGAGCCTTGCCCGATGTGTGCGGGTGCAATGATCAACTCCCGCGTCCGCGCCCTCTACTTCGGCGCGTATGACGAAAAAACGGGTGCTTGCGGCAGTAAAGTCGATTTGATGAAAGAAGGGCTTTTTAATCATACGGTCCTCGTCTCCGGCGGTCACCGTAAGGACGAGTGTGCCGAATTGCTTTCAACATTTTTCAAACTGAAAAGAAACAAATAATCAATAAAATCATTATTAAACTGCACCCGAGAGGGTGTTTTTTTGTGGGGAAGTACAAGCGGGGTTGAAAACCCTGGCATAATGTTTTGCAATTCGCGGGAAGGCGGGTGTAGAATGTGGGCGTCACAGAGGCAAGGTATAGGGTCTTCGAGGTCAAATTCAACTTAGGAGGCTCGTATGGACAAGAAAACAAAAAAACTCATTGTGGTCATCATAGTCTTGGCACTCTCAATCGTTTGCACCGCGCTCGGCGTGTCGCTTGGAGTGCCAATCGAGGTGCTTGTTCCGCTCGGTACGGAGATCATAGACGGATTGTCCGCCGATCAGCCAGGCGAGGACGCACCCCTGCAAAATCAAATATTCGTTCTTTCTTCCGCCACAATCTCTCTCCGTCTTCCGCAAGTTTCGTAAAACCCTCTGCGCTCTGTGACAGCGAGGCATTTTTGCCTCGCTTTTTGCATATATTGAGAGGTATGAAGGATTTTAAAATATATTTGAAGCCGTCCGAGTATCAGGACGAAATCTTGCTTGGGCGTAAGGTGCGCGAATATGTGGAACGAGAGTTCGAGAATTTTGAGTGTTTGGACTATGGGGACTTTGACGAGGCGCACGTCGCCGGCACCTCTGTCGTTTTGCCGCTTTCCTGCCCGCTCGTTCGGTTCGGCGACGTGTCGCGTGCGGTGAAGAGCCTGAAACTTAAGGGGGCGAGCAAACTCGCGTTTGAGGGATCTTCCGCGTATATTTGCCAAAAGGGCGGAGACGGCAAGACAATTTTTGCATCCCTGCCGTCTTTTTTTGAGATTAATAGTGCAAAATCTTTTTCGCTGGTGTATAATATACAAAGAGACAGAATTGCGGACCGTCATTTGTCAAACGGAGTTTTGCTCCGAGACAAGTCCACGACCTATATTGACGATACGGTTGAAATTGAGGCGGGCGCAAAAATTCTGCCCTTTTGCCGTATAGAAGGACGAACTCGCGTTATGCGCGGAGCGGAAATCTTCGCTTCGTATCTAAGCGATTGCAAGGTGGAGAGCGAGGCAAAAGTCGAGTGCTCTTACGCGGTTGACTCAACGATCGGCAAGGGTGCGACCGTCGGACCTTTCGCGCGTCTTCGCGGTGCTGACATAGGCGCAAACTGTCGCATCGGAGACTTCGTTGAAGTCAAAGCGTCGAAAATCTGCGACGGAGCAAAGTCCGCGCACCTCACGTACATCGGCGACGCAACAGTCGGCGAGCGCACGAACATCGGTTGCGGAACCGTCTTTTGCAACTATGACGGGAAAAATAAGCACGAAACGGCGGTCGGCAAAGATTGTTTCATCGGCGCCAACGTAAACCTCGTGGCTCCGCTGAGAGTGGGTGACAATTCTTTCGTCGCGGCAGGCACAACGCTTGCCGAGGATATTGCGGACGACACCTTTGCAATCGGGCGCGCAATCACCAAAACGGCACTTAACAGACACAAAACAACTTGACAAACATCATATTTTGCAATTTGGTGGCAAAACACAACTTATGACAAAACCACAAAGAGAGGGAAGTATGCTACTCATCGTTGGACTTGGCAATCCGGGAACGAAATACAAAAACACCTATCACAACGTAGGCTTTAATCTCGTGGACGCTTTGGCAAAATCGCTTAAAGTCAAATTTGACAAGGCGGAGTGCGAGTCAAAGACGGCGCGCGTCAAAATCGGCGGCGAAGAGATCATTCTTGCAAAACCGCAGACGTACATGAATCTTTCGGGCGTTGCCGTCAAAAAACTCGTCAAGCACTACGGCGTTGACGAAAAGTTTGAACTTCTCGTATGCTACGACGACGTGGACATTCCGCTCGGCACGGCGAGAGTGAGAGAGTCGGGGAGCGCGGGCACTCACAACGGTATGCGCTCGATAATCTCGGAACTCGGCACTCAAGACTTCCGCCGTCTTCGCATCGGCACGCAAACCTCCGCCCTCAAAAACAAAGAAGTCGAACTCATAGACTTCGTGCTGTCAAAAGTGGATTTTGAGTCAAAGCAAGTGCTTGACAAGACGATCGAGAGCGCAAGAGATTTGCTCCTCGAACTCATAAACGGCGTGGACTTTCATAGAGTCGAAGAAAAACTCAACAGGCTTCGCCTATCGGCGTAGAAGAAACGCCGCTAAAGTGAGCGTAACGGCAAAAAATAAACGAACGATAAAAAGCGATATAAAATTGAACACCCCTTCTTGTTTAAAACTCAATAACCTCGGCGAAAAGTTCGCGCTGCTTTCAGGCATGGCGAACAAACGCCTTGCGGACGACAGGCTTTCTGCCGTCTCGATTTTGCACGCTTCAGAGGGCGCGAAGTTCCACATCGTGTCGCAACTGGCGTGCCGCAGGATTTTCGTATCGGCGGACGGACTTGCGGCAAAGTCCGCGCTTAGGCAACTTAAGAGTTGGGGTTTGAACGTCAAATATCTCCCTCCGCGCGACGACGTTCTCATCGCGAGAAAGGGATTTACGACCAACCTCGTTCGCGAGAGAATGGACGCGCTCTCGAGCGTTGTGCGAGGTGACGTGGACGTCATCGTGACGACGGCGGACGCGCTTACGCAATATTTTCCGACCAGAAAACTCGTCGAGAGGTTTTCCTTCCTCTTGCGCGTGGGCGACGTCGTTCAGCCGCAAGAACTTGCGGATCATCTCGTTGAAATGGGCTACACTCGCCAAAGTATGATCTCGGAAGAGGGCGACTTTGCACTAAGGGGCGACGTGCTCGACGTGTACTTACAGGACGGCAACGCATACCGCATAGGCTTTTTTGACGATCTCGTCGAAGACGTCAAGACGATAGACGTCGAGACTATGACTGCGACGGGCAAGGTCGACAGCCTTCTCCTCACCCCGACGAGCGACATACTCCTCGATGAAAAAGGCTACGATAAGGCGCGCGAAGGGCTCAAAAAATATCTTGGCAACAAGCACGCCCAAGCCATATATGACAACCTTTCCGTCGGCGCGTGCGACCCGTCTTTCGTATGGGCGTTGCCGTTTATGAAGGATTGCAAAGCCCCGCTTCTTGAATTTTTCAACGACGGAGAACCGACGATAGTCGTCTTTGACGAGCCGAAAGTCATTTTTGACAAACTTTCCATTTTGCGAAAAGAATTTGCAAGCAGAATAGACACCCTTTTGCCAAGCGAGGAAGTCTCGCCGGAACACAAGGACGAGTGTGTAAGCGCATTTGAACTTAAGCGTGAACTTTTGCTTGTCAGAAAACTGAGTTTTGCGTCTTTTACGATGACGAACAATCTCTTTGATCCGAAACTCGTCATAGAGCCGAAAACCCGCGCGGTCACAAAATATTATCTCGATTTTTCAAGTCTCGTACAAGACGTCAAGACTTTTACGCTGAGCGGGATGAAGGTCATATTCGCCTGCGCCGACAACGAACGCGCAAAACTCTTCGAGCGAAATCTTAAAGAGAACGACATATACGCCGAATATTCTCAAGACGGAGAGGGGGAGTGTAAAGTCCTTCTCACACCGCTCAGAGTGGAAACAGGTGTAAATTACCCTGCGATGAAGGTCGTCCTCATCGGCACGAGCGAGTGTATCGGCAAACAGCGCGCGCAAGAAAGCACTTTCAAGAAACAGACGTTCAGCGTGCCGAAAGCGGGCGATTACGTCGTGCATAGAGTACACGGCATAGGACTTTGCGAAGGCACTCGCATAATGAAGACGGGCGAGTACGAAAAGGAGTATATCGTTTTAAAATACAGGGACGGCGATATGCTCTACGTCGCAACCGATCAGATGAACAACCTCCAAAAGTTCGTCGGCGAAGAAAATCCGCGCCTAAGCAAAATGGGCGGAAAAGAGTTTGCCAAAGAGAAGGAAAAGGTCAAAAAGTCCGTTCGTCAACTCGCAGTCAACCTCGTCGAACTCTATGCGAAGCGCGAAAAACTCAAGGGCTACAAGTACGGCGCGGACACGGTTTGGCAAAAAGAGTTTGAAGACAACTTCGAGTATGAAGAAACCCCCGATCAACTCAAAGCCTTGTCCGAAATCAAGCAGGATATGGAAGACGGCAAGGTTATGGACAGGCTTCTCGTCGGAGACGTCGGTTTCGGCAAGACGGAAGTCGCGTTCAGAGCGATGTTCAAAACCGCGCTTGACGGAAAGCAGGCGGTTTTGCTTGCGCCGACCACAATTCTTGCAAGACAGCACTACGAAAATCTCGTGGAAAGGCTGAAACCTTTTGGACTTGAGTGCGGACTTCTCACGCGTCTTCAATCGGCGGCGGAAAACAAGAAACTTCTTACGGATTTAAAAGAGGGAAATATCTTCCTCGTCATTGCGACGCACAAGGTTTTGGCGAAATCCGTTGAGTTTGCGGACCTTGGGCTTTTGGTGCTCGACGAGGAGCAACGCTTCGGCGTTGAACACAAAGAAAAACTCAAAGAAAAGTATCCGAACGTCAACGTGCTTACTCTCTCCGCGACTCCGATCCCACGCACCCTCAATATGTCGTTGACCGGCGTGAGAGACATCTCTATGCTCGAGACCGCGCCGCAGGGCAGATTGCCCGTGCAAACCTACGTCGTGGAGTACAGCGACGCAACTTGCGTTGACGCAGTCACTCGCGAGACGGCAAGGGGCGGGCAAACGCTTATTCTTCTCAACGATATAGACGCGCTTGACGGCTTTGCTTCAAAACTTGCGGAACTCACAGAAGGCAAAGTGCGCATAATCACGGCGCACGGACAGATGGCGCCCGGCGAACTTGAAAAGCGCATAGGGGACTTTTACGATAAAAAGTACGACGTACTCGTGGCTACTACGATTATCGAAAACGGCATAGACCTGCCTGACGCAAACACCCTTATCGTCATCAACAGCGGAAAGTTCGGACTTTCGCAACTCTATCAACTGAGGGGACGAGTCGGAAGACGCGGCGCGCTCGCACACGCATATTTCACAATCCCCGCAAACGACAGTATGACTCCCGACGCGGAAAAACGCCTCAATACTTTGCTTGAAAACACGGAGATCGGCAGCGGGTTTAAGGTCGCGCTCGCAGATCTTTCAATTCGCGGCGCGGGCACTTTGCTCGGCGCGGAGCAGAGCGGACACATCGAAAGAGTCGGCTACGAAATGTATCTCGAACTCCTCGACGAAGCGATCAAAGAAATCAAAACGGGAGAAGCGGCGCGCGAGATCAGAGATTGCGAAATGCGAGTGGACGTGGCTGCGTTCATCAGCGACGATTTCGTCAGCAGTCGTGACAAACTCAAAATCTACAAGCAGATCGCGTCGGTCGGTTCTATATCCTCTCGCGACAAGTTGATCGAAGAACTCGGCGAAGTGTACGGCAAGGTGGATTTGCCTTTGGAAAATCTCATCAACGTCGCGCTGCTGAAAAACCTCGCTTCTCGTCAAGACGCGGCGAAGGTGCTTATCAACAAGAACGGGGCGGGCGTATATTTTTATGACGCGGAGGTCTTCAAAAACGAAGCGCTCATAAAGGCGGTTGCGGACAATTCGGGCAGCGTTGTGCTGACAAGCACGGTGCCTCCCGCGCTCATTTTTGAAGTCAATCGCTTGACCGCCGAGCAAAAACTTGCAAAACTCATAGCGTTTTTTGCAAGTATAGGCTGATTGTTCTTTAAAACTGCGGATTTTTTCTCGCAGTTTTTTATTTGGTTTAGCATTTAAAACTTATTAAATTCGTATTTATTGTAAAAATCGCTTGCGCGCACGCGTTCTTGCGTGTATAATATTTGTACTATTGAATTTTTTCTTACGGAGTAAGATATGAAGAAAAAACTTATTGTCGCAATCGCCGCACTTTTGGTCGTCACGCTTATGGTGACGCTCCTTGTCGGCTGTGACGAAATTTTCAAGAAGAACGAAACGAGGGACGCAAACCAAGTCGTCGCGACGGTCTCCTACAAGGGTGTTTCCGCTCACGTCTACAAATTTGAGTTGCAAGCCAGTTTCAACAGTTATGCCTACCTCTACGTAAACTACTACAATCTTACGTATCAACAGGCGGCGGAATACCTTTTGAGATCTCTCGCTCAACAAAAACTCATCGGTCTTTACGCAAGAGACGTCGTCCTCGACTATATGAAGACGAACCATGCGGACAAGATTGACTCAAACCTCACCTACCAAACGGTCAAGGCGCAAGATTTGCTCTCCACAAGCGAGATCGATCACGCGATCGGCGAAGTCAACGACAGCCTCCTTTCATCTCTCAAAAACCTCATCAAAGAGGCGATCAGCGAGGACAACTACAACGCAAGCGAAACGACGACCTCCGAAACCGTTGAAGTGACGGATCCGGTGACCGTCAAGTTCAACTCCAATTCGGGCAGCGAAGTCTCGAACCAAAAGATCCAAAAGGGTACGAAAGCCAAAGAGCCTACGAAACCTACGAGAAGCGGTTATACCTTCTACGGTTGGTATGCAAACGAGGATTTGAGCGGTGAAGAGTTTGACTTTGACACGGCGATCAACGAGACGACGACTCTCTATGCAAAATGGGTGAAATACGTCGCTCCTCGCACCGTCAAGGCGGAAGAGGAAGAGGACGAAGATTACGATCCTGACGTCTATATCGCAGAGTCCGACATCAGAGCCAAGTTCTTCAGCGATGAATATCAACAAGGCATCTATGCGGAAATCGACGGCGACGACTGCATGAAGAATATGGAAGTTCCTTCCACAAGCACTTACGAAGAAACCCTCAAAACTTATATCAGCGAAGGTCTTGTCACTCTCAAAAAGAATATTGTGAACAACATTCACAAGCAAGATCAATTCGAGTGCTACGAGTATTATCTCGAGACTCAATGCGACAGCCTCCTCATCGAGAAGTTGCAAAGAGTTATCGGCGAAGGCGTGAGCGTGACGGCGGACGAAGTCGAACGCGAGTTTGCTCTCGTGCTTGCTCAAAACAAAGAGACCTTCAACGCTTCTTCAACGGCGTATGAGACGGCCCTCACAAGCAACCTTGCCAAGACCTACTTCCACACCTCGACAGAGCATAGCTACGGCTTTGTCATCAACATACTTTTGAAACTCGACGACGATGCGGTCTCCGCATTGAACGAGAGATACACGAACCAAAAGAACGCGGAAATGGTGCGTATCGAGCGCAACCGCGCAGTCAGCGAAATGACGGTTTACGTCTCCAACCCGGACTATGATCCGAACGCAAAACTCGAAGTCAAAGACGCGGAAGGCAACGAAATCGAAATCCGCGATCCAATGACCGACGCAGTTGAAAACGCAGACGTTGCTTCGTTTGTCGCAGACTACAACGAAGGCAACGACTACGAACAAATCTTGTCCTTTGAAAAGAATGCCGAAAACGGAAAGTTCGAGATCGTTTACAACGCGAAAGAACATCCGGCTCTCCCATATCTCTTGGGCAAAGTTTCGGCGTTTGACAACGGCACCGCAACCGGTATCATCCATCAAATCAACAACTCCTTCGAGCAAGTCAAGGCTTTCGTTGAGAGCGGAGAACTCACCCACACGGAAGGCGTTTACTGGCTCCGTGAAGTCGCAACCGCATGGCTCTACTTGGTGGGCGATGACTCAGGCGCAGTTTCCACCGATTCAAACAACGGCGGTCTCGGCTATCTCATCACTCCTGAAGGGAAGTCGTCAAACTACCTTGCGGACTTCACGACTTATGCGAGAAACCTTATCGAAGTCGGCACGGGCGCATATCAAGTAGGATCTCTCACGGCGGACGACTTCAAGGGCGCTGACGCGCAAGGCAATATCGCCGGCGACGGCAAAGCCTTCGTGGTGGCTGACAATATCGGCTCTTCAAGCGCATACGCGGGCGTGTTCGTGCTTCTTGCAAGCGACAAGGTTTGGGACGGCAACGCATATACGTTTGAAGACGCAAACGGTGAAAAACTCGACGCGGAAACGGCGGTCACTCTCGACGACGCAACCGGCGAACTTCCAAAGAACTACGTCGTCACGTACGCAAAGGACGCGGAAGACAGCAAGACGATTTACGATTCGATCTATGACGCTCTCTTCGAGGGTAAGAAGTCAAACGAGTATAATGCAAGAGTAGCGGCTCTCGTCAAGAACAACGAACCGCAATACTTTGAAAAAGTTTACAAATCTCTCTACAAAGATTTGGACTGATCAAGGCATAATCAAACGATCAAAAAGCACGTCATGCGACGTGCTTTTTTGTTGCAAAAGTTTAAAGGAAAAAAGGTTTAAGCGGATTAGATTACGCTTTTCTCGGCTCTCCGAAGAAGCATACGCACACGGAACTGTCGCCGAGATACGTTGAGACGAATTGATTTTCGGGCGCACATTCGATCGTTGCGGACGGGATGAGCGTAAAAAGCTTTTCCGCCACGAGTTTTGCCTCTTGTTCGTCCGTATACGTGATGAAGACGTGCTGTTTCGTCTTGTCAATCGTTGACGACACGTACTTGATGATGTCGGTGATTGCCTTCTTCCTGCCCATAGTCTTTGCGTGAACGCCGACTTGTCCGTTTCTCGTGAGGTCAAAAATCGACTTTACGTTCAAAACCGACGTCGCAGACGGAGCAATATTGCCGCTGTTGGCAAGAAGGGAAGTATCGTCGGCATACAAAACGTGGTGTAGTTTGAGTTTAAACTCTTCGAGCTTTTCCGCAACGGCTTCTACGCCCAAGCCTTCCTCCTTAAGTTTGAGGGCGAGCGCGAAGAGGAGCCCTTCGCCACCGCAACATGAGAGAGTGTCAATGCAGAAAATTCTTCTGTCAGGATACTTTATGCGAAGACCTTGCACGATATAGTTTGCCGTCGCAAAACTTTCGGATACGCCGGACGACAAGCAAAGCAAAAGGACGTCTTTGCCTTCGTTCAGCAACTTTTCAAGCGCAAGAGTGGAGTCTTTCGGGATGATTTGAGAGCGAACGGACGTGCCTTCCAAAAGCGCGTCTTTGAGAGCGGAAGCGGAGAGGTCTTTGGCTTCTACGGTTTTGCCTCCGATCGTAAACGAAAACGGCAAAACGACGCTTGGACGCGCCACTTTGCTTGGGAGTACAACCGTGCTGTCAACGACAATCTCAAAATTCGCCATATTTTCACCTCTTTTTTATGATAGCACAAGCAAAATCGTTTGTCTATACGCCTTATGGCTAAATTTTCTATATTTTTGTTTAGAAATCAGAGCCTTACGCTCATCACGATGGGGAAGTGGTCGCTCGGATATACGCCGTCGTACGTCTTGTCAAACACGAAGTATTCGTCAACCGTGATGTTTGGCGTGACGAAGAAGAAATCAATCGGAACGTTGTCTAAATATTCGCCGTAGCCGTGATAGGTCGCGCCTTTGCCGAAGTATGATTTTGACGCCACGAGACTTGCATCAACGAGTCCGTCGGACGTCGCTTTTTTGTAGGCTGCGCTCCAACTTGCGCAGTTCATATCTCCGAGAAGTATGAATCTGTCCGCGTGGATTGTCGCGCGCTTGTCCAAAACGACTTGCATACCGTTCACGCGCGCCTCTTCGCTTACGTGGTCGAGATGCGTATCCATCACGCACAATTCCTTTCCCGTCAAGTTGTCAAGAAGATTTGTGTACGCCGCTGTGCGCACGCAGGCGCTGTTCCAACTTTTGCTCGGAACGTCAGGCGTTTCGGACAGCCAAAAATAGCCTTGAGATATAAGCGTAAATCTGTCCGAGCGGTAGGCGATATACATATTCTTCTCATTATCTTCAAAATTGGTCTTTGCAATCAAAAACGAGTAGCCTTTCAAATGATGTTCAAAATACCATATAGAATTGTCCGTCGCCTCTTGAAATCCGATTATGTCGGGCTGTGCCTCCTCGAGGAGATAGCGTTGGAGTTTTGCACGGTAAAACCAACTGCGCTTTTTTGTGTCAGAGGTCGTAAATCCGCGCACGTTAAAACTCATAATCGTGATAGTTTCCTCTTGCGGCTTTTTTGAAATGTCAAACTTGCCGAAGTCAAACGCGTATCTCCAAATGTACGGAAAAACCGCCGTCATCACGACGAGTCCCACGACGATAATCGCCGCCACGCATATCAATGAAATCTTCAACGCCTTTTTCACTTGCCACCTCTTGCCAATTTTAGCACAACCTTCGTCGTATGTCCATAGCCAAGCAAAGCAAAATTATTCATAAAAATTTTTAAAAATAGCGAAATATGCTTGTCAAAATACAAAAAGTAGTGTATCATAACTCTTGCTTTGGAGGCGTAGCCCAGTTGGTTAGAGCGCCACGTTGACATCGTGGAGGTCATAAGTTCGAGCCTTATCGTCTCCACCAGAGTAAAAAACGAGCTTGCAATTGCAAGTTCTTTTTTTACTCTTTGACGATGGCTCGTTCCCCTTGTTATACAAGGGAAGATGGCTTTGCCATCAACTTATGCCCCACGGTCAAACTGACGCTGCACTTACGCGTGCAAGCACGCCGTTTCGCTATTACGGGCTTTGCCCTACGAGCCTTATCGTCTCCACCAAAGAAAAAGCGTACCGTGAGGTGCGCTTTGTTTTTTTAAAGCGCGACCTTTTTTGAACGCTTTTTCTTTCTCTACCGCACGACAGATTGTTTGCTAAACGACCAAATAACGTAGTAATCTCGCCATTGGTTCGCACAATCTCTCGTTTGGTGTTATGCGGTGTTGTTGCTCTATGAAATTGGCTCGTTTCCCTTGTAAACAAGGGAAGATGGCTTTGCCATCAACTTATGCCCTATGAGCCTTATCGTTTCCGCCAAAGAAAACGAACTCGCGATATACGAGTTTGTTTTTTTATTGTGATTATTGCAAATATCGCGCGCGTATGCTAAAATATGCGTATGGAAAAGATGAAATTTGACGTGATTATCATAGGCGGCGGGGCGGCAGGATTGTTCCTTGCGGCGTCTTTGCCTGCAAATCTTAAAGTCGCGCTCCTTGAGAGCAACGACAGAGTCGGCAAAAAACTTCTTGCCACCGGCAACGGAAAGTGCAATCTTACGAACCTCGATATGAACATTGCGCACTACAACCGTCCAGGGTTTATCGAGGAGTTTCTCGACAAGTTCGACGCGCACGACACGGTGTCTACGTTTGAAAAGTGGGGGCTGATTACAAAAGCGGTTGACAAGAGAGTGTACCCGTACAGCGAGTGCGCTTCAACCGTCCTCGACGTGCTTCGTCGCGCGGTTGAGAGAGCGGGTACGCAGGTGTTTTTGTCGCACTACGTCAACTTCATCGAGAGTTTCAACGACGTTTTCAACGTGCAGGGCATATTGAAGCAAGAGGGCAAACCGAACGAGTCGTTCGATTTTGAGTGCGACAAGGTGGTGCTTGCGACGGGTTCTCCCGCGACGTTCGGCAAGGATTCGACGAGTCTCTTCACGGCGTTTGGGCACAAGGTGCGCGAAATGCGCCCGTCGCTTGCGCCGATCAAGGTGAACAAAGAAGCGATCAAAGGCTTGCAAGGCGTACGCGTAAAAGCGGGCGTTCGCATTGGCTACCGCTACGAAGTGGGCGAAGTGTTGTTTAAAGAATTCGGCGTGAGCGGGATCGCAGTCTTCAATATGTCGAGCGAACTTGCGCGCGACAGAGCCAAAATCGGCGATATTTTGACGATTGACTTTATGCCGGAATATTCCCGCGCGGAAGTCGAGGATATTTTGCGCAAGCGCGGAGACACTCGTACCGTCGGCGAACTTATGCTCGGCACCTTCCATAGCCGTGTGCAAGAGCGCATAATCGCGGCTGCAAACTGCTCTCCCGAAGAGCCTGCGCACGCAAAAATCGGCGCGCTTGCAAACGCTATCAAAAACTATAAACTCGAGATCGAGGGACTCGGAGACATCAGTCTCGCGCAAGTTATGTCCGGCGGTCTTGATCCTCGCGAGTTTGACGAAAACCTTATGTCAACCTACGCAAAAGACGCTTACGCAATCGGCGAAGCACTCGACATCGACGGTGATTGCGGCGGCTACAATCTGCAATGGGCTTGGACTTCGGCGGCGACGGTTGCCCGCCATATAATAAAAACTTCGTGATTTGGCGACCTGCTGTGTCAGACACACTTTGCCCGTCGGGTTGCGTACGTCTATGTACGCGCGCTCCGTTCAAAATGTGTCTTCCTTGCATCTCATCCAAATCGCAAAGTTTTATAAACCGTAAAAATACAAAACCACACGAAGTGTGCGATCTACTTTGTCAATGCTTTTTTGCTCGGGAGTCACGTACGCATTAGTACGCTCCTCCGTCACAAAAATGCGTTTTCGCGTATCTCATCTCAATCAAAAGGTTTTTAAGAAACGTAAGAATACAAACCCACACGAAGTGTGAAATACGTAATCAATACAAACCACACGAAGTGTGCAAATCGCAAAGTTTTATAAACCGCAAACAATACTAAACACACGAAGTGTGCGGAGGGAAAATGAGCAAATATCAAGAGACAAACGAAGTCACCAATTTTGTAAGAATCACTATGGAGAGCGGCGATGAAATCGTCGTCGAACTCGACGAGAGCAACGCGCCGATCACAGTCGCAAACTTCCAAAAACTCGTTGGAAAACACTTTTATGACGGACTTATCTTTCACAGAGTCATCAAGGACTTTATGATTCAAGGCGGAGACCCGACCGGCACGGGTATGGGAGGTGCCGACGAAGAGATCAAGGGCGAGTTTTTGGTAAACGGCGTTCGCAACAACCTGTCGCATACAAGAGGCGTAATCTCTATGGCGCGCAGTCAATTCTACAATTCCGCGTCGTCGCAATTTTTCATTTGCCACGCCGATTGCAACTTCCTTGACGGGCAATACGCTGCGTTTGGCAAGGTCGTAGAGGGCATTGAAACCGTTGACAAAATCGCAAACGCGAAGACGAACAGGGGAGACCGCCCGCTCATCGATCAAAGGATGAAAACCGTACGCTTTGTAAAATAACTCAAATCCATAATGAAAATTTTTGAAAAGAGAAGTCAAAACTTCTCTTTTTTTCATACAAATGCCTATTTACTTTATTTGATTTTGGTAGTAAAATATATTTAGTCTTTATTAGGGGGACGTTATGAGAAAAAAAATTTTTGCGATTATTCTCGCACTCGTGCTCGTTTTGACGCTCGCAGGTTTCGTGGCGTGCGACAAAAAGGGTGCGGAGGATTTGCCAAAGAAGACGATCGTTTTCCTCGGCGACTCCATTGCCGAAGCGCTCATCGGTCCGTCGCCACTCTCCGAGAGGGACAACTACGGTTATTACGCGCTCATCGGCAGGAGCAACGGTTTTAAGTATTTCAATCACGCCGTATCAGGTCATAAGACTTCGGGCAGTATGCTCGGCGACGATCCGTCAGGCGGATTTTTGCCGCTTCTTTTGAGAGAGGAAGAGAGCGCAACGCTCATGATTACGCACATAAAGCAAGCGGACGTTATCCATATTTCGATCCTTGGAAACAACCTTTTGCAATACGACCTCGGACTTTTGATGCTCGAAGTGGCGCAACCCGATTTTGAAGATGACTATTCAAAGGGAGAAACGCTTATCAACCTTTTGCACGACGGCGGCAAAACGACGAGGGAGTCTCTTCCTGACGAAAACGGCGAAACGCACACCGTAAAGTTCAACTTTCCAAACACGTATCAAGACATCTGCGACATCGTCGACACTTTGAAAGAGATGAACCCGACGGCGCAAATCCTCTTCCAAAAGGTATATAACCCCGTGTTTGAAGGCTCGAAGTTCCTCTATGCGTCCTTGCTTGACGAACTCGCAAAGATTGAGGACGACGGCAGATTCGGCGCAAAAGGCGCTCCAATCACGACGATAGAGCAAATCCGCGCGGTTGCGCAAGCACTCTTGAATTGCTTGAACGGCATACTTGACGAGTGCCTTGAAAACAACCCGGGCGCGTTCGACATCGTGGACGGCAACCGCGCTTTTGACGATTATGCAAAGACGGACGTAAGAGACGGCAAGACGTATCTTGGCGCGGACTCGAAGGGCGCAAGCCTAATGTATGCCGACTGGACGCATCCGTCCAACATAGGTCACGCCGTGCTCGCCGCGGCGACGCAGGCAAAACTTGAAGAACTCGGACTTGCAAGCGACAACGCTCGCGTCGTGTCGGCGTACAAGCAAATCAAGATAGAACAAATCTCTCGTATGTATGCGGGTGTAAGCGGGTTCAATGCTCAAAACGCAATCGCAAGCATAAACGCGGCAAGCACTTTCCAAGGGGTGTCCGACGCATATTTTGAAGCGATCAAGGGCTATTTGCCAAAATACTGCTGAGGAGGTGCGAAATGAAAAACGTTTCTAAAATCTTTGTAAGTATGCTTGCGGTGCTTCTTATCGTGGCAATTTCAATCTCCTTCACAGCCTGCGACAAAAAGGCGGAAGGCGACGTGTATTTTGAAAACGATATGCTCTTTGAAATAGACCCCGAAAGCGCGGTTATGGGCTTTACGTTCGGGCTTGTGTCAGGTGTGTTTGACGAGGAGCAAAGTTATTTCACTTTCACCTCGAACGGCAAAGTCCACGGGCAACTCAAAACCATCACGAAAGAGGGCATACTTGACGTTCTCGGCGGGTTGCTCGAGCTATTCGACATTGACATTTCAAGTCTTGCGGCAGGGCTTGCGGACGTCGATCTTGACGAGGCTATGGTGAAACCGTACGTCGAGCCGATGTTCCCGGGATTTGATCTCGATCACATCGTAGAGTCGTTTCAACTTATGAAGAAGAGCCTCGGGTTGTCTCTCATCGGTTTTGACCTTGAAAACGATCAAATCAAAGGCATCATAGAATATATCGAAGAGACGCACAAAGTCCCCGCCGACCTCATCGACAGACTTCCCGACGACTTCTCGTTCGGAATTGCGTTTGACAGCGTCTATTCGATCAAGACGGTCACGGACGCGGACGGCAAAGCGAGAAAAGCGATATACGTCGGAGACGTCGTCGCACACAACAGCGATACGCAACCTTTCGTGATTTTCTCAATGACGACGGAATCCGGCAAAGTCAAACTCGATCTGACGGTAGAGTTTATATACGTTGATTTGGTGCTTATGGAGTGTCTTTGATATGGATGAAAATTTGATTGAAAAGACAATTTCGTCAAAAGAATTGTATCACGGCAGGATTATCAACTTAAAACTCGACGACATAGTTCTGCCGGACGGCAACGAAGGCAAGCGCGAGTTTGTCGAGCATCCGGGCGGAGCGGGTATACTTGCCATCGACGGCGAGGATATGTGGCTCGTTAGGCAATTCCGCTATCCGTATAAAGAAGTCATAGAGGAAATCCCCGCGGGAAAACTCGAAAAAGGCGAGGACGCAATCGTCACAGCCGAGCGAGAACTTATCGAAGAGATAGGCTATGACTGCGACAAAATCCTACCGTTTGGGATGATTTATCCGACGCCCGGGTATACGAACGAACATCTATATATTTTCCTCGCGGAAGGGCTTAAAAAACGTGAGACGCATCTTGACGACGACGAATTCATATCCGCATACAAACGCCCGATAAAATCCGTTCTGCGCGATATTTTGGAGGGAAAGATTAAGGATGGCAAAACCTGTTATGCCGTTTTAAAATACGCAAACTTAAAGGGCATAACGATTTGAAAAACGAATTGAAATAGTAGCAAAAAGGCACTCAACACAGAGTGCCTTTCGTTTTTTTGATGATGACAAGTTTATTCAACTTCGCCGTCTTTTGCTTCTTCAGCAGGTGCTTCTTCGCGCTTTTCCGCTTCTTCTTCAACGGGTTTTGCTTCCTTTGTCGGCGTATAATCGTCGAGCCACAAAAGTTTGTCCGTGAAGAGAATGCAGCAAAGGTCAACTACGAAGAGAACCCAGCCACCGAACACACCAAGAATGATCGCAAGGCAGATGCCGAGTGCATTGTTCTTGAGAGCGCTTGTGGAGAAGCGATAGAGCGTCGATGGGATGTCCCAAAGAATGCAGAGCAATGCTCTAGCGCCTTTGCTGAGACCTTGATACCAATTAAGGTATGACTTTGCAAATTCTTCCATGTTTAGCCTCCGTAAATATTATATTCAACCGCTTGGTTTTTAAGCATTGAATTTGGTTTTGTACACAATAAGCAATATGAGTGCGACAATAAGTAGCGAGGCGCCAAGAATAACCTGCATGAAATAAGTCTTTTTTTTCTTGGTGTCTTGGTGTTTGCGCTCAACGTAGTCGGCATAAGTCTCGCCTTGGTGCGCGGGGTTCTTGTCGATGAAAGAGAAGTGGACGGAGAAAAACGTTTTCATTGAAAACGCAAAGCCGTCAAATGCGCCTTTGTCAGCCACCCATACGAGTCCGCCAAGACTAAGCACGAGTGCGCCCGAAATCGTAAAAGCGTTGCACAACTCTTTGAGAGTGGTTTCCGCGTCAAGTTTTTCGGTGAGCAACTTGTGCGTGCCGCACCACAGAAGAATCATACCGATCGCAAAAAGAAAAGTGACTACGTACAGTATGACGACTGCGGCGACGTTCTTGGTTTTTGTGTCTTTGATCGGATCAAGCATTCGCGTCGTCCTTGTCTTGATCGTCGTCTACGGGAGCGACGACTTCTTCGATATCGTCGTCGTCTTTACGCTCGATTTCAATCGACTCGCCGATAGGCGTGCCTTCAGGCTTCAAGAGCGAGCCTTGCATTGAAGTCTCAGCAGGAGATTCGACGACTTCCGTATCCGCATGATTTACGTGTTCTTCAACAGGATTTTCTGCGGTGGACGTGTCGTTTTGTGCATAGATCGGCAAGTTGTCGACTTCGCCGCGGCAGATTGCTTGATACTTCTCAAACTCCGCTTGATTGCAGGATACGAAGTGTCCCGGTTCAACTTCGCGAAGGGTTGGCTTGTCAACCGAATAGTCGTGATCCGCGAGCGGATTGTACACGATACGCTTTCTTTGCTTCTCGTAAATCGGGTCAGGAAGCGGAATTGCGGAGAGAAGCGAACGCGTGTACGGATGGAGCGGATGCGCAAAGAGTTCGTCGGAAGTTGCGAGTTCAACCATATTGCCGAAGTACATAACCGCGATTCTGTCCGAGAAGTATTTGACGACGGAGAGGTCGTGCGCGATGAACAAAATCGTGAGTCCGAGTTCGTCTCTCAAATCGTTCAAAAGGTTGATGACCTGCGCTTGAATGGAAACGTCAAGTGCGGAGATAGGCTCGTCCGCGATGATCATTTCAGGACGCATGATGATTGCGCGCGCAACGCCGATACGTTGACGTTGACCGCCCGAGAATTCGTGAGGATAACGGTTGGCGTGCTCTTTGACGAGACCGACCTTTTCAAGCACTTCGTAGACCTTTGAGTTGATCTCTTCCTTGTTGTGTACGCCCTTGATTCTAAGACCTTCCGCGATGATTTCACGGACTGTCATACGAGGGTCGAGGGAAGCGATTGGGTCTTGGAAAACCATTTGGATCTCCGTGACGAGTCTTTCCTTTCTCGCGCGATGCCACTTCTTCAAAAACTCCCAGCACAGAGCAAGTTTTGCCTTGCCTTTGCAGTTTTCGTCTTTGAATTTGGGCTTGTACTCTTCTTTGAGTTCTTTGACTTTGCCTTTTGCAAAATCTTTGTCGCATCTGTTTTGGTCGTGCTTCGCGAGGCGGATGTTCTTGTGTTGTTCCTTTTCAACCGCACAAAATTCTTTCCACTCCGCCTTTAAGTCAGGCTTTTCGGCGCCTTCTTCCTTCTTGCCGAAATTGGCTTTGAGTGCCGCTCTGAACTTCGCCCTTGCGGTTGCAAGCGCCTTCTTGTATTCGAGAAGCCCTGCAACGATACGAGTGCCCTTGTAATAGACGTTTCCGCCCGTTGCATTGTAGAGTTTGATGATAGTACGGCCGGTCGTCGTCTTTCCGCAGCCGGATTCGCCGACAAGACCGAAGACTTCGCCTTTTTTGATGTCAAAACTGACGTTGTTTACAGCCTTAAGCGCGCCGGGGCCATATCCGAAGTATTGGCTCAAATGCTCGACTCTGAGGAGAACGTCGTCCTCTTTTTGCGCACTTGCGGGAGTTTCGGCTTGGGCAGACTCTGCTTGTTGAGCGATTTCTGCATTTTCGAGTTCGTTTTTAAGTTCTTCACTCATTGTCCGTACCTCCTTTCTTTGCGTTTTCTTCAGCGAGTTTCTTCATTCTTTCGATTCTGTCCGTCACTTGCTTCGGCGGATTGACCTTCGGTGCGTTCGGGTGGAGAAGCCATGTCGCAGCGGAGTGCGTGTCGCTTATCTTAAACATAGGCGGTTGCATCTCGTAGTCTATCTTCATGGCGTACTTGTTTCTTGCCGCAAACGCGTCGCCCTTCGGCGGGTAGATCATGTTCGGCGGTGTGCCCGGAATTGCCTCGAGTTTTTCGTTGGTGTCGAGGTCAGGCATAGAGGAGAGAAGAGCCCAAGTGTATGGGTGAGCAGGCGAGTAGAAGATGTCTTCCGCCGTGCCCATTTCAACAATCTTGCCCGCGTACATAACCGCGATTCTGTCCGCCATGTTCGCGACGACGCCGAGGTCGTGCGTGATAAAGATGATGGAGAGGTTTCTCTCTTTCTTGATTTTGTTGATGAGCTCTAAGATTTGCGCCTGGATCGTCACGTCGAGAGCGGTTGTAGGCTCGTCGCAGATGAGGATGTCAGGGTTTGCCGCAAGCGCGATTGCGATGACGATACGTTGACGCATACCGCCGGAGAACTCGAACGGATATTGACGGTATCTCTTTCTTGGTTCGGGGATGCCGACTTCTTCCATAAGTTTGATCGCTCTGTCTTTTGCAATCATTCTCGTGACTCTGTATGCGACGGCTTGCGCCTTCTCTTTCAAGAAGTCAATCGTTGCGACGGTCTCTTTTTCTGCGTCATACTCGTTTGCTCTTGCGATAGACTTTTCGTAAGATCTGATGAGTTTGTCGATGATTTCGACGATATTTTGTCTTGCCACATCAAGATCGACGATCTTTGCAGGAATGACCTTGTAGTCAGGCGTCTTTCCGCGCGCGATAATACGGTTATATTTGACCATCGCCTTGTCATAACGCTTTTGTTCCTTCGCGTTGTTTGGAATTGCGGAGAAGTACACCTTGATCGCTCTGAGCAAAGAGGATTTGAAGGTGTATGCCTTTGAGTCTTTGACAAGCGCAAGTTTGTCAATAGAGCCTTCCACTGCGTCGCCGAGAAGTTTTGCCGTCGCCTTATATTGATCTTTGCTCGGCTCGCCGTCCGTGAAGACGGAACGCTTCTCTTTGCAGAGCGCGATGACGTTTTGCTTGAGCTTCAAAGAATGCACGTGCGAGTAGAGTATGCCTTGCTTTGCCGTTGCGATGAAGTCGAGCATAAAGTGATTGTCAAGATACTCGCGGAGGAAGCGGTTGAGTTCTTCAACGGGGAGTTCCGGAAGAGTCTCACCTTTGCCAAACGTCTCGAAATATGCGAGCGCAAAGAAGTTCGGCATCTCTTTTGCCGTTCCTCCTTTGAACTTCTCGTTGAGCGCTTTAAGCGGCTCGATTAAAGAGGAGTAGTCGCGCGCTTTTTTAGAAAGCCCCGTAAGCCTACTCGCCGCCTTTTTGAAAACTTCTGCGAGCGGAAGGATCGAATCGTCGCATACGTATTTGTGTACGGAATGCGTTGCATTCTTTACGATGAGGCGAGAAAGTCTGCCAAAATCTTCAACCGCCTTTTTCTCAATGTGGAAGACGAGGTTTGCCGTCTCTTCTTCGCCGGATTTAGCGTTGGCAAGTGCGTCGTTGTATGCTCCTTCAAGCACGAGGTGACGGCGTTCAAACGTGTCAAAATCGACTGTTTTTTGCTTGTTGATTTTGGCTTGTTCTGAGTCCGTTCTCTTTTCGGAGAGGAGTGCTTGCGCTTTTTCAAGGTCGAACTTTTCAAAATCCGCGACGTCAACGCCGTTGTTTGCAAGATAGCCGGAATCGTTCATTGCGGCAAGCAAAGTCTTCATCGTGAAGTTGAAAACCCTTCTCGACTCGCGTCTGTTCGCACGGTTCTTCAAGATCATGGCTTCCGTGAGTTGCATGCCGATACGGTTGATCGGATCGAGTGCGGAGAGAGGATCTTGGAAGATCATGGCGATTTTGTCGCCGCGAAGTTTGTGGAATTGCTCCTCGTCGATTTGGAGGAGATCCATGCCGTCGTAGATGATTTCGCCGCTTTCAACGATAGCGTTTGGCGCGGAAATGCCGATAATAGCCTTGTTTGTGACCGATTTGCCCGAGCCTGACTCGCCGACGATCGCAAGCGTCTCGCCTTTGTAGAGGTTGAAACTGATGTTTCTGACCGCTTGCACCTTGCCTGCGTCAGTACGGAAGGATATTCTGAGATTGTTAACTTCAAGTTTCTTTTCCATATATTAGCCCTCCGATCCGCGCAATGACGGGTTGAATGCGTCGCGTAAGCCGTTGCCGACCAAGTTGAACGAGATTTCGAGCAGCGCGATGAAGATTGCCGGGAACAATACGACGTGCGGTGCGGATGTCATGACGCCTTGACCTTCCGAGAGCATTGAGCCGATAGAAGACATCGTTGAACTGTCAAGGCTGATAATACCAAGGTAAGAGAGTGACGTCTCCGAGAAGATGACGCCGGGGATTACGAGGATGGAACCCGTGATGATCGTACCGAGCGAGTTCGGGAAGATGTGTCTCCAAATGATGCGGCTGTCTCTTGCACCGAGCGTTCTTGCCGCAAGCACGTATTCTTGGTTTTTAAAGCGATAGAATTGCATACGCACGCGAGACGCCATACCAATCCAACCTGTCAAAATGAAGGCATAAATCAGCGAGCCTACGACGCCTACCTTCGACGCTAAATGCAACTGGAACAAGACGGTGACGACCATGAACGGAATGTCCGCGATGATGTCGGAGAAACGTTCCATTGCGAGGTCGATGATGCCACCGTAGTAGCCTTCGATTGCGCCGTAGATTGCACCGATTGTGAGGTTGACGACAGAGACGAGAAGAGCAAGGAGCAAGGAGAATCTTGCGCCTGATGCGAGACGTGAGATAATGTCAAATCCTCTTGTGTTGGTGCCAAATGCAAAGTATGGTTCAAAACCAAATTTGTATTGGAAGTAGTTGTAAGAGCTCACTCTTACAACATAGTTGTAACCGCGCATTCCGTCAGGGTCGTCCTCGGTTGGCTCGGCTTTTTTGCCGGTGCGTTGCGCATAACGATAACGCTCGAGCGATGTCGGACTTTCAATGCCCGGATCGCCTTCGAGACGCATAACGCTCGTGTAGTTGTCCGTGCCTTTCAAAAGATATGCAGGAATAAGCGTTGCGCCTTCTTCTTTGATGGCGTTGCCAAGTCTTCTAATTTTTCCGCCTGCAAGTTCGATTGTCGCATCCGAATCAAGAGGATAACCTTGCTCGTCGCTGACGTACCAAATATTATTGTCGTTTGCACTGAGCGGGCATAGATCGGGGTTGACTCTTGGGAGCAACACTTGAATATGATGCTCGTCTTGCCACTTTTGCAAAGCGATATATTCATTATAAGTCAGCGTAAGTTTAATGTTCTTGTTGCCGTAATAGCTGTTGATACGCGCTTTATAAAGTATAACTGTATCGCCATCCATATCTGTACTTACCGATTTGGATATAACTTTTTGCACGGGATTATGACCCGTTTCAGTTGCCATTCCTTGATAGATATAGAGTCTTGCAAGAGAGATCTCTTTCTTTTCAGAGCCGTCCCAGAATCCGGATCCTTCAAAACCTTTAACTCTTGGAAGCAAGTTTTTGTAGTTTACAAGCATCGTTTCCGAAGTGTAGGAGTTTTGATAAGATTTGTTGCAGAACAACGTGCCGAAGATGGCGAACAACACGAGAATGCCGATGATGATTGCCGCCACGACCGAACTCTTGTTCTTTGCAAAACGCTTCATCGCGTCGCGAAGATAACCGACGGGTTTCGTTTCGAGTTTTTGGTCGTGCAAACGACCTTCGTTGGAGACGAACTCAAACTGGTCTTTTGGAATATTCATAATATCTAATGTTTTTTCGTTTGCCATATTATTTCGCCCCCATTCTGATTCTCGGATCGATGATGCTGTAAGATATGTCGATTACGATACCTGCAACAAGACCGATGAGTATGTAGAACGCCGATAACAACATGAAGAAGTTGTAGTCAGGCGTTGGTTGTGCTTGAATTGCGTTGATATAGAGTGCGCCTACGCCGGGGATTGAGAAAATGTTTTCAATGATGAGGGAACCGCTCATAAGAGAGATAAATTCACCAAGTATCATAGGGAAGATCGGAACCATTGCGTTTCTCAAAGCGTGGCGTACCGTAGCCTGTGCCCTCGTCAAACCTTTCGTCCTTGCAAGAAGCATAAATTCGTTGGTAAGGACTTCGGTGAGTTCTGCACGGGTGTACCTCGCAAATCCGGCGATAGTGCCGAAGCACATGGATAAAATTGCCGGTATAATTGATTTGAAGAAGGTCCAACTCCATGCGCCATCCGTGGCTACTGCCAGCGCCCCGGTCCACCCAAGTTTAAAGTACAGTATATACTGCACAAGGAAAGCGTAAATGAAACTCGGAACCGAGACGAAGATCATAACGCCGGTTGAGATGACGTGATCTTGCCATTTGTTCTTCTTGAGTGCCGCAAAGATACCAAGCCCAATACCGATAGGAATTGAGATGATCGTTGCCCAGAGGTTGAGCGAAACCGTGAATGGAATTTTGCTTGTGAAAACTTCCCAAACGTCACTGCCGAGGTAGAGAACTTCGCTGACGCCAAAATTGCCTTGGAAGGCATACTTCCAAAAGCGCCAGTATTGCTCTAAAATCGGCTTGTCGTAGCCGAGCATCTCACGACGTCTCATAATAAGCTCCATATCCTTGCCAAACGATTCCGCCGGCATGTTAGGAAGGAGTTTTACCAAGACGAAACATATCGTGATGATGATGAAAAATGTAAATACCAACAACAAAAGTCGTTTGGCGATGTACTTGAGTAGATACATTTTTTTCTCCTTTTTGTTTGATATCGGGAGGGGAGTCCCCCAACCGTGAATAAGTTTTGCAATACTTGGGAATCCCAACCATTGAAAAACTCATCCGCAATAATATTGGTATGACCTATATATGCGTATATACGCTCGCGCGTAATATTATTGCGAGGAAATCCTCGCATATAGTGAAAAAATCAAGGCGCACTACGCCTTCGATGTTTTCTGAATTGTTTTGCTTTGGACAGCGGCGTTGCCGCCGCTGTCCAAGCATTGTCAATCACAAATGTGATTTACTACTTGAAAATCTTTCGATTAACCCTTGTAGTTGAGGGTGCCACCTTGTTGTGCAACGTATGCTGCGAATGCTGCATCGTCATAGTTGTAGGTGTAGTATTGGACGCCGCCAAAGCCCATACCAAGGATATAATCTTTCGTCTTGTAGTTGATTCTCATGCAGCGAAGTGATGCAGAAGAGTCAGTTTGAATTGGGAAGATGTTTGCGAGGTTCATGATTGCTTCTTCAGCTGCTGCAAGAATTGCAATTCTTCTGTCTGCCGGATCGCTTGAGCCTGCAGTAATCTTAAGAGTCTTTGCATCTTTTGCAACTTCACCATTTTGAACTTCTGTGATTGTGATTTCTTCACCTTGGAGTGCTTCGGAAACCCAGTCATAGAGGGACGCTCTGTATGTCTTCACGCCATCGCCGAAATTGTAAGTGATGTCAAGATAAACCTTGGTCTTGTCGGTGAATGGGTCATATTGGAGAGAACCCGTGAAGCAATCCATCATGGAGTATGGATCGAACATGGATCCGCCGTAGCCAACGCCGAAGAGGAGGTCAACGGAACCGTTTCTCAAATATGTGCCGAACGTTGTGGAACCAAGAACTTGTGAGAACACGAATGCAAGGTGTCCTTCAAATCTTGTGCCTTGAACAGCGTTTGTCCAGTTTGTCTTCAAGAATTCAAAGCCCTTCGTGTAGAAGTTTGCTGCAGATGGTTGACCAATGACGATTTGGACTTCCCAGTTGCCGGATGCGATTTGTGCTTCTGTAATGTAGCCGCGCTTGACTGCTTCATCGTATGCTGCATTGAAGAGTTCTTTTGCGCCTGCCGGATCATAACCTGTGATAGAGTCGATTGCTTCGTCACGATCTTCGTATTCTTTGTCTTCGCCTTCGCCCCATTCGTCGGAGAGTCCCCAGAAGCTGAGGATTGCGTCTTTTGCTTGAATTGTTGAACGATATGACGTGCCTTGTTCTGGGTCAGCGACGATCATTGCAGAGAGAAGTGCCTTTGCAACGCCGGACGTTGGAGAAAGAGCAAGGTTGAATTGTTCACGATCGAGAGAATAGCTGAGAGCCTTTCTGAAGTCGTCGATGCAGAGAACTGTCTTGATGACTGCGTTGCCTGCCGTTTGAGGAGAGGCTGCCGCTTGGACTGTTCTGAGGTTTTCTTCTTGTGGGTTCATTGCAAGATACCAAGTAGATTCGGAGTCTGTGTGGACAACGTACTTGCTGGTGATATAATCATCCATATCTTCTTCTTGGAGTCCATAAGAATCGAGTTCGCCCTTCAAGAACATTTCAAGTCTTGTTGCGTTTTCTGTGACTTTCTTGTAAACGACGTGATTCGTTTGATATGTGCCTTCTCTGTATTCAGCTTTTGAATAGCCGTGCCAGTTGGGGTTTCTTTCAAGAACAATCGTTGAGTCTGCAACGTATTGAGAAAGCTTGTATGGGCCGTAGCCGATGAACGTTGCAACAGACGTACCATAATTGTTGGTGTAGAGACCATCTGTCATGGAGATGCATTGTGTGTAGAGAGCCGGGTGTACGAGGAAGAAGCTCGTGCAGAGTTCATACTTCAAATAGAAGTTGTATTCCATTGGGTTCTTGAGAACAACAACGAGGTTATAATCGTCTTCTGCATAGAAACCAACTTCTGAGAATTCAACGACCGGGTAAACAGTTTCAACTGCGAAGAAACCGAATTCTTCTTCAGGATCTGTGCACCACCAACCCATGAGTGCTTCAACGAGATCTTGATATCTGAGGCTTGCGTCAACGAGTACGTCGTCTGACGTGTCTTCAGTATCCTTGTCATCAGTATATTGATATTCATATTCATAATCTGAATCCAAAATCTCTTGGAGCGTCATGCCGTCCATTGCTTCATAAAGCGGAATCAAGTCATCACGTTTCAAGCCGAAGCTGCCTGCAGTATAATTTGCATAGAGGAATGGGACAGAGTATTTGCCGCTGTAGTTGCTGTAGAGATAGTTTCCGACGTATGTTGCATCGCTCGCAAGGAAGATAAGTTTTTCGAGCATGCCGTCGTCAAGACCATAATTTTCAGCATCTTGGTCGAATCCAACGTAGTCGCCGGAGCCAACGCCTTCACCGCCGGTTGGGTCGTCATAGACGGTCTTGCCGGATTTTGCATATTCTTCAGCACCTTGGATCTTAAGTTGACCGCTCTTGTAAACGTTGTCAGCACGGAAGTTTGCTGCGTCTGGGTTGAGCAAGAGTCTCATAGAGTCAACGAAAGTTTGAGCTTTGATCGGATCACCGTTGTCAAACTTAAGGTTGTGCTTAAGAGTGATTCTGTATGCTTTGCCTGCTGCCGTGTCTGCCGTGATGCCCCACTTTGCTGCTGCTTCTGCGTTTGCTTTGAGTTCATCAGTGATGTCCTTTGGCATATCGTAAGCCATGGATGGGACAATCTTGAATGAATCGTAGTTGGCATCTTTGTAGTCAAACGTGTAGAGAGAGTCGCCGCAGTAATCCAAAACGTATGTAGAAGAGTTGGATTGATATGTGTGCAAGTTCCATGCGGTTGGGAGATCGGACGGACCCATACGATATGAATAATCTTTAAGGTCGTTCGTGTCGAACCAATCGGTCTTTGCAAAATAAAGCGGATCGTCTATCTCATAATCGGGCACATATTCTGGAACTTCAGGTGCCGGACCCGGACCGGGAGTTGGGTTGTTTCTGTTCTTATTGCAAGCAGCAAAAATACCAACTGTAAGCACGAGAACCAAGACTATTGCAACGATAGCGATAAATTTCTTTTGCTTCATAGTTTTTACCTCCGAGTAAATTTATTATTCCTATAAAATAGAATACGAATTGTCGACCCTTTATTTTGTTCTGCGCGATGCCGTCTCAAATGATTTTGAAAATGACAATGCGCTTTATCTGAATAAAGTTATAAACATTATCATACGCATACGCCGATTTGTCAACAAATTTTAACCAAAAAATTGCAAAAAAATTTCATAATTATATATTTTGTGTTTCAAAGGTTTGATTTGCACAATCCTTTGTGGTATGCATAAATTCCCGCCGAAGAATTCTTTTATACATATTGTAATTCATCTTATATTCCATAATTTATATATAATATATGTCAAAACAGCAATTTTTTGTGAAAAGCAGACTGAAAAATAATAAAAAAATAGTGCTCGTATCTGTCGAAAATTATACGTTTATGCAAAATTTTAGGTATTTTTATGCATAAAACCGCATAAAAAACGCTCGCAAAAACCGCAAATAAAATGAAAAATTTTTTGCGGTTTTGTAAAGTCTATTGAAAATCGTAAAGTTTTTTTTGACATTTTTTAGAGATAAAACAAAAATCCGCATAATTTCCTGCGGATTTTTTGAAATTTTAAGAGTTCTGAATAGTTCTTTTAAGAAATACTTGCCGCGTCACTTAAGTCAATCGTGCCGACGTCGACGAATTGACTGTCGTAAAGAGATTTGTAAATGCCGCCTCTTGCGATGAGTTCGTCGTGCGTGCCTTCTTCCTTGATGACGCCTCTGTCAATGACGAAAATTCTGTCCGCCGTTCTTACGGTTGAAAGTCTGTGCGCTACGATGAGAGTGGTTCTGCCTTTGCAGAGTTCAAAGAGGGAGTGTTGGATGATCGCTTCCGTAGTGTTGTCGAGGGCGCTGGTCGCTTCGTCGAGGATGAGAATCGCGGGATTCTTAAGGAATAGGCGCGCGATGGACAGACGTTGCTTTTGCCCGCCGCTGAGTTTTATGCCGCGCTCGCCGATTTGCGTGTCGTAGCCGTCCGGGAGACTGACGATATAGTCGTGAATATTCGCTCGCTTTGCCGCCTCGACGATTTCTTCGTCCGACGCGCCGATTTTGCCGTAGGCGATATTCTCTTTGAAAGTGCCTGTGAAGAGGAAGACGTCTTGTTGGACGATGCCGATATTTTTGCGGAGAGAATCGTTGGTGATTTTGTCGATAGGCTTGCCGTCAATGTAGATCGTGCCGCTTTGATTCTTGTAGAATTTCGGAATAAGGTGGCAAATAGTAGTCTTTCCGCCGCCGCTTGCTCCGACGAAAGCGTACGTCTTGCCGGACGGAATTTCAAACGACACGTCGTCAAGGATTTGGCGACCTTCTTCGCTATACTTAAACGAGACGTTTTCAAACTTTACGTCGCCGGTCGGATTTTCGATCGTTTCCGCGTCTTCGTCGTCTTGTTCGACGGGAATATCAAGGATATAAACGAAGCGTTTAAAGCCGGTGATTCCGTCTTGCAATTGCTCGAAAAAGGCGATTAACGTCTGAATCGGTGAGATAAACAGGTTGATTGAGATCATAAAAGCCACAAGGTCGGCATAGTTGAAATTGTCGGAATCGTAGATGCAGAAGAGCCCGCCTGCGACCAAAACGATGACGTTGTAGAGTTCGCTGACAAACCCCATATTCGCGCTGAAAATGCCCATAGCCTTGTACGCTTTGCCCCTTGCTTTGACGTAGCCGCGATTGTTCTTTTCAAAGCGCGCTTGTTCGTATTCGCCGTTGGCGTAAGCCTTGGTGACTCTGATGCCCGCTATGCTGTTTTCAAGCGTGGCGTTGATTCCGCCTATCTCTTCGCGGCTCTTCAAAAATGCTCTCGTCATCTGCTTCCTTGACGTCCACGCAATGATGAAAAGAAGTGGCAAAAATGCAAATATAATGAGGGAAAGCTTCCAATTTATCGTGCAAAGATACACGAAAGCGCCGACTGTCATAAACGAGGTGATGAAAAGGTTTTCGGGACCGTGATGCGCAAGTTCCGCGACGTCGAAAAGGTCGTTCGTCATTCTCGTCATGAGTTGTCCCGTTTCGTTGTTGTCATAGAAAGAATACGGCAATTTTTCAAGGTGTCCGAAGAGTTCCGTGCGCATATCCGCTTGCATATTGACGCCCATGACGTGCCCGTAATAGTTGATGCAATACTTCATAAACGCGCGCAAAAAATACACTCCGAGAAGTCCTGCGCAGGCAAGGAGCAATTCTTTGAGCAATCCGTTCGGAATAAAGGTGTTGAGCGTGTATCTTGAAAGTATAGGATACAAGAGTCCGCTCACCGCAAGGATGAACGAGCAAAGCATATCGAGGAAAAACGTCCGCTTGTATGGAGAATAATAGCGGCTAAACCTCTTGAAAAGCCCCTTTTGTTTTATATTGTTGATCTCGTAATCTTTGGCTGTTTTGCCGTTTTCAGTCACGCTATTCATAAGTACCTCTAAAAAAATATTATCTTGATTGGTTTTGGATTGTCAAACACTTTTATATGGTAAAGTGCGACAATTTTCGTTTTTTGACGGAAAAATCCGTTCGCATTTGGTTTTTTGACGAAAAGGCGCGCGATTTTTGAGGAAATTGCTTTGTTTTTTGATTATCAATTTACAAAGATAAAAGTTTTATGTATAATAATATATTGCGTGCGTATGGCGTACGCAAAAACTTTCGCGGATTCCATTAGTCCGCAAAGAGAGGACAGAATGTATAAAAGAGGCAAATTTTATCTCACGACCGCAATCGCGTACGCTTCGGGCAAACCGCACATCGGCAACACCTACGAAATCGTGCTTTCAGACGCACTCGTCCGAGCAAAGCGTATGCAAGGCTACGACGTCTTTTTTCAAACGGGGACAGACGAGCACGGCGAAAAGATTCAGTTGAAAGCCGAAGCGCAAGGCATTACTCCAAAGGAGTACGTCGACAAATCCGCAGGCGAAATCAAGCGCATTTGGGATCTTATGAACGCGTCTTACGACAAGTTTATTCGCACGACCGACGACTATCACGAGAAAGAAGTTCAAAAGATTTTCAAAAAACTCTACGATCAAGGCGACATCTACAAAGGCTCGTACCACGGCTGGTATTGTACTCCTTGCGAATCCTTTTGGACCGAGAGCCAACTCGTAGACGGCAAATGCCCGGACTGCGGCAGAGACGTCAAAATGGCGGAAGAGGAAGCGTACTTCTTCAAAATGAGCAAGTATGCGGATCGCCTCATGAAATATTATGAAGAAAACCCCGACTTTATCGTTCCGCTCTCTCGCAAGAACGAAATGGTCAACAACTTCTTAAAACCCGGTCTTCAAGACCTTTGCGTGTCGCGTACGTCTTTCAACTGGGGGATTCCCGTCACGTTCGACAATCGCCACGTCGTGTACGTGTGGCTTGACGCTCTAACCAACTACATCACGGGCATCGGCTACCACCAGGACGGCGAGTCAAGCGAGTTGTACAAAAAAGAGTGGCCTGCGGACGTGCATATCATCGGCAAGGACATCGTAAGATTCCACGTCATATATTGGCCGATTTTCCTTATGGCGCTCGGACTTCCGCTTCCAAAACAAATCTACGGACACCCGTGGCTCTTGCAAGACGGCGGCAAAATGTCAAAATCAAAAGGCAACGTCATCTATGCCGACGATCTCGTCGAGTTCTTCGGTGTGGACGCGGTGAGATACTTCTTGCTCTCTCAGATGCCGTTCGACAACGACGGCATCATCAATTGGGACATCGTCATCGACACGATAAACTCCGAACTCGTCAACGTCTACGGCAACCTCGTGCAAAGAACGGTCGCTATGACGAACAAGTATTTCGGCGGTATCGTCGAGGATAAGGGCGTGCAAGAAGCCGTCGACGAAGAACTTAAATCCGCGGTCAAAGCCTTGAGAGACAAGGTGTTTGCAAAACTCGACACCTACCACGTTGCGGACGCGCTCGGTGAAATCTTTACGGTAGTACGCCGCGCCAACAAGTATATTGACGAGACAATGCCGTGGGCGCTTGCAAAGGACGATACGCAGCAAGACAGACTGGAAACCGTGCTGTTTAACCTCACGGAAACGATTATAATCGTTTCGAGTTTGCTCTTTCCGTTTATGCCGGAGACGGCAAAGAAAGCCGTGGAAGAGTGCGGTGCTACGCTTCGAGAATACGACGACCTCGATAAGTTCGGACTTCTTGCAAACGGCACGAAGGTCGCAGAAAAGCCCGAATATCTCTTCACGCGTCTTGACGCGACGAAGATTAAGGCGGAACTCTTAAAGCGCGGTATCTTAAAAGAAGAAACTGAGGAAGAAAAAGTGGAAGAAACGAAACAAGTCAAGGCGGAACAAAAGCCCGAAATCAAAGAAGAGAAAGCAAACGTCGTCGACATCATCACGATTGACGATTTTATGAAGATTAAACTTCGCGTCGGTGAAATCGTCGAGGCGGAAAAGGTTGAAAAAGCGGACAAACTTTTGAAATTCTCCGTCAAAATCGGCGAAGAAACGAGAACGATCGTCAGCGGTATCGCAAAATACTATACGCCTGAAGAAATGCTCGGCAAAAAGGTCGTCGTCGTATTCAATTTGAAGCCTGCGAAACTCCGCGGTATCGAGTCGGCGGGTATGCTCCTGTGCGCTTGCTATACGAAGGAAGACGGCACGGAAGAAGTCGTGCTCGTATCTCCGGAAAAGCCTGTTCCGTCAGGCTCGGTCGTAAGATAATGCTCATCGATTCGCATTGCCATTTAAACGATGAAGATTTGGCGCCTCTTGCCGACAGAATCGTCGGTGATTTTGAGCGTGACGGAATATTGGCGGCGGTGAACGTCGGCTACGATATGCCGTCAAGCGTCTTGGCGGTAGAGCAGACGAAAAAGTATAAAAACGTGTTCGCGGCAGTCGGTATGCACCCGCACGACAGCCGACTTATGACGGAAGCGGACTATGAAACTCTCGCCGAACTTTCAAAAAACGAAAAGGTGGTTGCAATCGGCGAGATAGGGCTTGACTACCACTACGATCTGAGCCCGAGAGACGTGCAAAAGAAAGTGTTTGAAAGACAACTAGTCCTTGCAAACGATTTAAAACTCCCCGTCATTTTGCACGTCAGAGAAGCGTACGAGGACACGAGAGAAATCCTTGAACGCAACAAAAATCTTTTGTCAAACGGAGTGCTTCTGCATTGTTATTCGGGTTCTGCGGAGATGGTTAAAGTCTTTGACAAATACGATTGCTATTATGCTTTCGGGGGTGCTATAACCTTTAAAAACGCGAAGCATAACCTCGAGTCTTTGAAAGCGGTGAGAGAAGATAGACTTCTCTTTGAAACCGACTGTCCGTATATGACTCCCGTGCCGTATAGAGGGCGGACCAACGAGCCGAAATATATCAATCTCGTGCTTGAAAAGGCGAGCGAAATCCTTGAAAAAGACAAGGAAGAACTGGCGAAGAAAAGCGTTGGGAACACGCTCGCATTCTTCAAAAAAATGCGTATGGCACAAAACTGAAAAAAGATATACAAATCGCAAAATCGGCACTTTATGTGTCAAAAACGGCATTATAAATCGGCGAATTTGCAAATATGGTCAAAATATAGGTGACGGATATGATGAACAATTATGTCTATGAATTTGGAGACAGTCTCTACATAAATCTCACGAACAGGTGTCCGAACAACTGCGAATTTTGCTTGCGCAATTTCAAGGATACGGTGGGCGGAAACGACCTTTGGCTTTCAAAGGAACCGACGTATCAAGAACTCATTGACGATTTAAAACTCTATCCGATAAGGAAGTATAAAGAGATAGTCTTTTGCGGCTACGGCGAGCCGACTTGCGCGCTCTCCGTTATGTCTATGGTGGGTCCTTGGCTCAAGCGCGAAAACTGCAAAACGAGACTCAACACAAACGGACTCGGCAATCTCATCAACAAACGGGAAGACGTCGCTCACCTCATCGCAAAATACATAGACAGCGTGTCAATATCTTTGAATGCGTCCAACCGCGAACTCTATCAAGAGATTTGTCGCAGCAAGTACGGCGAAGAGGCTTTTGACGCTATGCTCAAATTTGCTTCGGACTGCGTAAAAGAGGGCATTGATACGACGATGAGCGTCGTCGATTTCATCGGTGAAGAGGAGATCGAAGCATGCAGAAAAGTGTGCGAATCGACGGGCGCAAAGTTTAGGGTGCGTGAGACCATTTACGAAGACACCGAGTATTAAAACCGCACGATTGAGCGACCTGCTGTGTCAGTTTTGCGGGTGCTCGCCATTACGTACGGCTTGGTACGTTCAGGTTCGCGTACGCAACTTCCTTGCATCTCATCTCAATCGAACGGTTTTGAAAAATATATAATTACAACTGCGACAAGCATAAAATATGGAAAACAATATTAACTTAAAAGACATCATCAAGGGGACGAACTTCCGTTTCAACAAGGCGCTCGGGCAGAACTTCATCAGCGATACGAATTTGCTTGACGCAATCGTGGCGGACAGCGGAGTGACGAGCGAGGACGTCGTCGTAGAAATAGGCACGGGCGGCGGAACTCTCACACGCTCTATCGCGAAGGTTGCAAAGAGGGTGTTCAGTTTTGAAGTGGACAAAAACCTCGAACCCGTGCTTGCGCTCTCTCTTCAAGGCATAGACAACGTGGAGGTCATATTCCGCGACGTCCTCAAAATGAAGGACAAAGAGATTGAAGAAATCGTCGGCGGAGAGTTTAAAGTTATCGCAAATTTGCCGTATTATATAACGTCTCCGCTCGTAATGAGATTTTTGGAGAGCGAACTTCCAGTCAAGTCGCTCACGGTTATGGTGCAAAAAGAGGTTGCCGACAGACTCGTCGCCAAGCCGTCCACTCCGGATTATTCCGCGATCACCCTCGCCGTAGATATGGCGGGAAGCGCAAAAATTACGAGAAACGTTTCGAGAAATATGTTCTATCCCGCGCCAAACGTTGACAGCGCGGTCGTGAGAATAGACGTTGACAGGCACAAACTTGACGGCGAAAACTTCGCGCTCGTGCACAAACTCGTCCGCTCGGCATTTCTTATGCGGAGGAAGACGCTCGCCAACAACCTCTCGCAAGCGTTCGGCATGACCAAGCAAGAGGCAACGGAGCGAATTGAGGCGGCGGGCTTTAATCCGCTGGTCAGGGGCGAGGCGCTATCGCTTGACGATTACGCCAGACTTTCGCACAATTTTGAATAAAATTCCGCGTAAACACGAAAAGAGCCTTCCGAACGGAAGGCTTTTGTTTTGCAAATCGCGCTCATTTGACGATTTCGCCATCGATTGCGGATTGGTATATCACCCAATAGCCTTTGACGTCCTCGCTTTTTACAGGTATCCACACGCAAAGATTTTTGAGTTCGGGAGGGACGTCCTTGCCGTCCTTTGACGGCACGCCGTAGCATATATGCGTGGGTTTGTCTCCGTTTCTCACGATGCCCACGACGTAGTAGCCGTCCTCCGCGTTGATGTGCACCCAAGAGGAGTTTTCAACGGCGTCGTTTAGCGTTTCTTCTTGCTTGTAGCACACGAACATTTCATCGAGTTGCGGTTTGATCGCAAGATAAAAATTGCTTCCGTTATACTTCAAAACTCCTGCGCTTTGAGAGGTCTCGGAGAGCAGTTTTGCGATGTTTGACTCTTCGGTTTTGTCCTCGTTTGACGGCAAATTTTCCGCCACGTTTTCATCGGATTTTTGATGACTTTTTGGGATTGATTTTTGCTCGAAATCAACGACGTTTTTGCTTGCCGTTCCGTCTTGCTTTCGGTGCTTTTCGCCGTCGATTTTTGCGAGCATTTCCGCCTTGTTTCCGCGCCCTCCGAACATCGTTATCGCGCTTGTCCTGACGACGCAACCTTGCAAAGATTTTGACGGAAACGGCAGTTCAATCGACGATTTGCTGTCGTAAAGCGTCGTTTTTGCAATTTCATCGCCGATCAAATACAGCGTCGCGCCGTTTGGTCTGAAGTCTAAATTGCACTCGATTTTTACCGTTGGTTTGCCGTCTTCTCTTGAGATTTTTACGCTGCCTTTATGCCCTGCTCCTGAAAGTACGAATATGTCTTTTTTCACTTCCATAATTCACCTAAAAAAGAGTATGAACGAGGAGGGAAATTTATGCGAGATATTTTTGAGAGAGTAGAGAGTGGAAAGTGGAAAGTGGAATGCAAAAACACTCTTTCCCAAGGGCTTTTCGTCCGACAACACTCGAACAAAGTACCGTTGTTTAACTCAAGAATGAAGCAACCCTTCCTGCTCCGCCAGGTTTCCCTACCGCGGAACAGACCAAACACAAGTCAAAATGCTCTTAAGGAATAATGAAACTGTCGCATTTTGACCTTGCTATTCTCTACAATAGTGAGTTGTCGCTCAAGGGACACCGTGCCCTCACTCACAAGACTCGTTCCTGATTATGCCACTTCGATTTTGAGACGGCTCGCGCCAACAGGATGTCTCAAAATCTCGTACTGAGTCAATCCCGTTCGGACGCAAGCGGTCGTCGCTTTGCGACTCCTGACACGTCTTCGAAAGAGCGAGTAGTTTAACAGGTACGTCTTCGAATAAGTGCGTTGTTTGACCCAAGAATAAAATGCCCCTCTTTCCCAAGGGCTTTTCTCCCCACCGCGAAACCTATTGAACACAAGTTGCTCACTTTTATGGCTAAACAAAACTGCCGTTCGCAACTTTGCTATTTTCTACGCAAACAATCCGTTGCGCTTCGGGGAGACAATCGGCGCTCGCGACGAGTGCTTCCCCTAATTATGCCACTTCGCATTTTGGACGGCAAAGCCAACAGAATGTCCAAAATGCTCGTACTGTTCGTCTGCGCTCGGCACTCAAAAAGACCTCGCCATTGCGAGGTCGGCTCCGTCTTCGAATTGTCGAGTAGTTTGACAGAATAAAATAGTGCGCTTGTGTACGACGTATGCGTACGTGCCACAAGATATTGTTATATTTATTATATAAATAATTTTTTCAAAAAAATTTTCGCAAAGTGTTTGACATTGGGGGCGCAAATTGATAATATGATAGGGCTTACGGATTGTAAGCAGTTTTTAAATTGCGAGAAATTTTTGAAAAAGCGGTTTAAAAACTTGAAACCACATTCAAACTCTTCAATAGTCGTCTTATCCAAACGGGTGTTGAAGGGGTGCCGACGTCGCTGTTTAGTGTGTAAAACCGCGAAGTCGGATAGAGTCTGAATTGCACCTGTTGGGTTGCAGGTACATTCGAAAATTCTTACAGGAGGAACAATAATGCCAACCATCAATCAACTTATTAGACATGGCAGAGAAAAACAGGTCAAGAAGTCTCAAACGCCTATCATGGATCAATGCCCGCAAAAGCGCGGTATTTGCCTTAGCGTTACGACAACTTCTCCAAAGAAGCCAAACTCAGCATTGCGTAAGATCGCAAGAGTTCGTTTGGTCAACGGAATGGAGGGTACTGTTTACATCCCGGGCGAAGGCCACAATCTTCAAGAGCACAGTGTTGTGCTTATCAGAGGCGGCAGAGTCAAGGATTTGCCAGGTGTGCGTTATCATATTATCCGTGGCGCTCTTGATACGGCAGGCGTTGCAAAACGCGGTCAGGCAAGAAGCAAATACGGTGCGAAACGCCCTAAAAAATAACTTTTCGAATGTATAATCTTAGGAGGTAATTATGCCAAGAAGAAATGGCGTGCCAAAAAGAGACGTTTTGCCGGATCCGATTTACGGCAGCAAGGTCGTCACCAAACTCATCAACCAAATCATGCTTGATGGCAAGAAGGGTACGGCTCAAACAATCGTCTATGAGGCTTTTGAAATAGCATCAACAAAACTTGGTCAAGCACCGATGGAAGTGTTTGAAAAAGCGCTTGAAAACGCAAAACCCGTTCTTGAAGTCAAAGCAAGACGCGTAGGCGGTTCAACGTACCAAGTCCCAATGGAAATTCGCCCGGAAAGAAGACAAACTCTTGCAATCCGCTGGCTCGTAGGTTTTGCGAGAAAGCGCGGTGAAAAGACGATGAAAGAAAGACTTGCAGGCGAACTTATGGACGCTTACAACATGACTGGCGGCGCAGTCAAGAGAAAAGAAGAAATGCACCGCGCAGCAGAAGCGAACAAAGCATTTGCACATTATAGGTGGTAGTTTATGGCGAGACAATATGCTCTTGATAAGGTGAGGAATATCGGCATCATGGCTCACATAGATGCCGGCAAGACCACAACGACTGAGCGTATTCTGTACTACACCGGCGTCAATCGCAAACTCGGTGAGACACACGACGGCTCCGCGACCATGGACTATATGGAGCAAGAGCGCGAGCGCGGCATCACAATCACGTCGGCGGCAACAACGGCTGTGTGGAAGGGGCACCAAATCAACATCATTGACACCCCGGGTCACGTGGACTTTACGGTTGAAGTCGAAAGAAGTTTGAGAGTTTTGGACGGTGCGGTCGCCGTATTCTGTGCAAAAGGCGGTGTCGAGCCTCAATCCGAAAACGTTTGGAGACAGGCCAACACGTATAAAGTTCCGAGAATCGCTTTCGTCAACAAAATGGACATCAACGGCGCAAACTTTTATGCGGCGGTTGACCAGATGAAAGAACGTCTTGGAGCAAACGCGGTGCCTATCGCATTGCCTATCGGCAAAGAAAGTGACTTTGAAGGCGTGATAGACTTGCTCTCGATGAAAGCACTCTACTACGACCAAAAAGACAAAGGCGTCACGGTCTATGAAAAGGAGATCCCCGCGGACTACCTTGAACTCGCAAAAGAGTACAGACTCAAGGTCTTGGAAGCGGCGGCGGATTTTGACGAAGACATCTTTGAAAAACTCATAATGGAAGATTATGAGTCGGTCACTCTCGAAGAACTCAAGAGGGCATTGAGAAAGGGTACCATCGAAATGAAGATAAACCCTGTCCTTTGCGGAAGTTCTTATCACAACACGGGCGTACAACTTATGCTCGACGCGGTGGTTGACTTCTTGCCGGCGCCGACTGACGTCGCGAGCATCGAAGGGGTGAATCCAAAATCGGGCGATACGGAACTCCGCCACCCGAGCGACAGCGAGCCGTTCAGCGCACTTGTGTTCAAGATACTGACGGACGAATTCGTCGGAAAACTCTCTTTCATCCGCGTCTACTCGGGCACGCTTACAACGGGTAGCGTCGTGTACAACACGGTGAAGGGCGAAAACGAGAGAATCGGCAGAATCCTCAGAATGAACGCGGACAACCGCGAAGACATCGAGGAAGCGTACGCCGGCGACATCGTTGCGGTCATCGGTCTTAAGAAGAGTACGACGGGCGACACGCTCGCGGACAAGAGCCGTCAAATCATTCTCGAAAACATGGTCTTCCCGGACCCTGTCATCAAGGTGGCAATCGAGCCAAAGTCGAAAGCCTCTCAAGAGAGAATGAACACGGCGATCATCAAACTCCAAGAAGAAGACCCGACGTTCAAAGCGTACACGGACAAGGAGACGGGTCAGACGATCATCGCAGGCATGGGCGAACTTCACCTCGATATCATCGTGGACAGAATGTTCAGAGAGTTCAAGGTCGAGGCGAACGTCGGCAAGCCGCAAGTCAGCTACCGTGAGACAATCACGAAGCCGGCAAGAGCGGAAGGCAAGTTTGTGAGACAGTCGGGCGGTCACGGTCAATACGGACACATCGTCATTGAAATCGAGCCAAATCCCGAAAAGGGCTTGGAAGTCGAAAACGTTATCGTCGGTGGCGCGGTCAGCAAAGAGTTTGCCAACGCCGCATGGGAAGGCATCAAAGAAGCCGCCCAAAGCGGTATCGTGGCAGGCTACGAGTGCGTGGACTTCAAGGTCAGACTCGTCGACGGAAGTATGCACGAAGTCGACAGCTCGGAAATGGCGTTCAAGATCGCGGGCTCAATGGCTTTCAAAGAAGCGGCGGCAAAGGCGGGAGCAATCCTCCTCGAACCGATCATGAAAGTCGAGATCAACACCCCGGACGATTATCTCGGCGACGTTATGAGCAATCTCAACTCAAGACGCGGCGCAGTCAAGGGTATCGATCAAAGGAGCGGAGCGCAAGTCGTTGATAGCGACGTGCCTCTCTCCGAAATGTTCGGTTATGCGACTTCGCTCAGAAGCATAACGCAGGGCAGAGCAAACTTTACGATGTTGTTCGATCACTACGCACCGGTTCCGAAATCCGTTGGCGACAAGATCATCGGCGACACGAAAAACGGTTCTAAAAAGTGAGAGTATATATTGTATTTATATAATATAGAAATTGTTTTTAAGAATAAATAACAACAAAAACCAAAAAAACCAAAAAAATATTGGAGGAATTTCAGTATGGCAAAAGCAAAGTTTGAAAGAACTAAACCGCACGTTAACATTGGTACTATCGGCCACGTTGACCACGGCAAGACAACTCTTACCGCAGCAATCACGATGTACAGTGCTTCAAAGGGCAGAGCTCAACAAATGAAGTACGACGAAATCGACAAGGCTCCAGAAGAGAAAGCAAGAGGAATCACGATCAACACAGCACACGTTGAGTACGAGACAGAAAAACGTCACTATGCACACGTTGACTGCCCAGGCCACGCGGACTATGTTAAGAACATGATCACCGGTGCTGCACAAATGGACGGCGCAATCCTCGTCGTTGCAGCATCAGACGGTCCGATGCCTCAAACACGTGAGCACATCTTGCTCGCACGTCAGGTTGGTGTTCCTTACATCATCGTCTTCCTCAACAAGTGCGACCAAGTTGACGACGAAGAACTCCTTGAACTCGTCGAAATGGAAGTTCGTGAACTCTTGAACGAGTATGGATTCCCAGGAGATGACACCCCAATCATCCGCGGTTCTGCACTTCTCGCAATGGAAGCAGGTCTCGCAGGCAATTGGGACAGCCCGGCATTCAAGCCAATTCAAGAACTCCTTGATGCAGTTGACAGCTACATCCCGGATCCACAAAGAGACACAGATAAGCCATTCCTTATGCCTGTAGAAGACGTCTTCACAATCACAGGACGTGGTACAGTTGCAACGGGTAGAGTTGAGCGTGGTATGCTCAAACTCGGCGACAAGGTTGAAATCGTTGGTCTTTCCGATGAAAAGAAAGAAACGACAGTCACCGGTATCGAAATGTTCCGTAAGCTCCTCGACTACGCAGAGGGCGGCGACAACATCGGTGCATTGCTCCGTGGTATTCAAAGAAACGAGATCGAACGTGGTCAAGTTCTTGCAAAACCGGGTTCAATTCATCCACACACACACTTCACGAGCCAAGTTTACGTCTTGACGAAAGATGAAGGTGGCCGTCACACACCGTTCTTCGATGGATATCGTCCACAATTCTATTTCAGAACGACGGACGTCACAGGTACCATCAAATTGCCGGCGGGTGTTGAAATGGTTATGCCTGGTGACCATATCGATATGGAAATCACGCTTATCACACCAATCGCAATCGAAGAAGGTCTCCGTTTCGCTATTCGTGAAGGTGGCAGAACAGTCGGTTCAGGCGTTGTCGCAAAGATTATCGAATAACATTTGTTCTTTCAACAATATATAGCGTTTACGCTCCGCGCGGTCGAATGAGACCGCGCGGGGATATACGTTTGCTTTGAAAGACAACAAAGGAGGCTATTATGGCTCAAAAAGGAGCAAGAGTTAAGATTGTACTTGCTTGCACGGAATGCAAACAAAGAAACTACAACCTTACGAAAAACAAACAGAAGCACCCAGATAGATTGGAACTTCAAAAGTACTGCAGATTCTGCAAAAAACACACCTTGCACAGAGAAACGAAGTAAGGCTTAGGAGGCAATATGGCAAAGAAAACGCCTAAAGTTAAAACCTCAACCGTGAATACGGCTCAACCAACCGAAGTCAACGAGGAGACGAAGGCTCCTGAAAAGGCTGCGGTCAACGTTGACTCAAAAAGCGAGACAAAAGCCAAAAAATCCGCAAAAAAACAACCTGCGAACGACAAGAAGCCTAATCCTTTCAAGAGATTCGGCAGATGGCTCAAGGGAGTGTTTTCAGAGTTGAAAAAAGTCACGTGGCTCAAGGGTAAAGACGTTGCAAAGAATACGACGGTCGTTCTTGTTGTCGTTGTGTTGTTCTTCGTCGTTTTGTTCATCATCGACTACGTGCTTGCAGGATTGCTCGGACTTATCGTCAACAAATCCTGGACAACCATTTTTATCTGAGAGGGCTTTTATGGAAAAATCGCAAGAACCAGTTTGGTATGTTATTCACACGTACTCCGGTTATGAGTCAACCGTGGAGAACAACCTCAGAAACATGATTGAAAACAACAGTTTGCAAGACTACATCTTTGACGTCAAAGTACCTGTTGAAGACGATATCGTCGAGAGAAACGGCAAGAAGAAGCAGATCCAACGCAGAAAGTTTCCAAGTTATGTTTTCATCAAGATGATTTATACAGACCGTATTTGGTTTATGGTGACAAACACTCGTGGAGTCACCGGTTTTGTCGGTCCTGCGGGACGTCCAAAGCCACTCACGGAAGAAGAAGTCAAGAGAATGCAACTCGAAGTAGTCACGGCGGAAGATTTCGACATCGAAGTCGGCGCGGACGTAAAAGTTATCAGCGGTCCGCTTGAAAACTTCCTCGGCATCGTTGATTCTATCATTCCGGAGCGCCAAAAGGTCAAAGTCATCGTTTCTATGTTCGGCAGAGAAACACCTGTTGAACTCGACTTCTCTCAAGTCGAAAAAGTGAGAGGCTAACATCATTTACGCACCTACAGGGTGCAAGTCGAGAGACTTTAAATCGTGGGAGACGGCAAATCTTTTCATACCGTCGCAAAACCACGCTAGTCAGGAGGATATATGGCTAAGAAAATTACAGCAGTTGTAAAATTGCAGTTGCCGGCAGGCAAAGCGACTCCGGGCCCACCAGTAGGCTCTTCGCTCGGTCCTCACGGCATCAATATCGCTGCGTTTACAAAGGATTTCAATGAAAGAACATCAAAAGATGCCGGCTTGATTATTCCTGTTATCATCACGATTTATCAAGACCGTTCATTCACGTTCGTTCTCAAGACCCCGCCAGCCCCAGTCCTTATCAAGAAGGCATGCGGCTTGGAGAGCGCTTCCGCTGTTCCGAACAAGCAAAAAGTCGCAACACTCAAGAAGGAAGATTTGGAGAAGATCGCTCAGATGAAAATGCCGGATCTCAACGCCGCAGACCTTGAAGCGGCAAAGAGCATGATCGCGGGCACAGCACGCAGCATGGGCATTTTGGTCGAGGAATAAGGAGGTACGGCTATGCAACGCGGAAAACATTATATTGATTCGAAAAAACTCATCGACAAGACCAAAGCCTACGAACTCGAAGAAGCAGTTGCTCTCGCAGTCGAAACGGCAAAGTCAAAATTTGATGAAACAATAGAGTTGCACGTAAAACTCGGCATTGACCCACGTCACGCTGACCAACAAGTCAGAGGCGTCGTCGTTCTTCCGAACGGCACAGGTAAAACTGTCAGAGTCCTCGCAATCACAAAAGGCGCAAAGGCTGACGAAGCACAAGCGGCAGGCGCAGATTACGTCGGCGGCGACGAAATGATCCAAAAGATCCAACAAGAAAACTGGTTTGACTATGACGTCATCGTCACAACACCTGACATGATGGGCGTCGTCGGTCGTCTCGGTAAACTTCTCGGTCCAAAGGGCTTGATGCCAAACCCAAAGAGCGGCACGGTCTCCATGGATATCGCAAAGGCAATCCACGACATCAAAGCAGGTAAAGTTGAATACAGAGTCGACAAACAAGCAATCTGCCACGTCCCGTTTGGCAAAGCGTCCTTCGGCGCAGAGAAACTCGCAGAGAACCTCCGCACCTTGATGGAAGCACTCGTCAAAGCAAAACCGGCAGCGGCAAAGGGCGTCTATTTCCGTTCAATTTACATTGCATCGACGATGGGACCGTCCATCAAAATGGTCTACAGAATGCAATAAAAAAGCGCTATTTAGCGCCTAACTTCGGCAAATCCCACTTTCCCAATCTCATGTACGTCATGTACATTAGGGCTTGTGAAAGTGGGTTTTTTCTTGTTATGCATCTAAATATTGCCTTTTTCTTTGCATTCTGCTGCGCATGAACTCGCGTGTTTTTAGAATCATGCGATGATAAAATTAAAGCCTGTGAAAGTGGGCTTTTTCTTGTTATCCATCTAAATATCGCCTTTTTCTTTGCATTCTGCTGCGCATGAACTCGTGTGTTTTTAGAATCATGCGATTATATTTATTTGCATTCTGAATAAATCCAACTTTTACGTTTTAAATAATGTAATGTGTAAAGATCACTAATAAAATTTAGTGCTTTTTATGATTAATTATAAGGAATTTCAAAAGAGTCAAGTAGACGTTTGAAAGTGTCTTGCCCATCAAGGCAAGTGTCTGTGAGATAGCCGTTTTGCTTGCCCCATTCGGAGAGACCGTTGTAATAATACATTTTCTTTGAGTCTTCGATGATGAAAGGCACAATATTGTGATGTAGACATTCTTTGAAGGCGACAAGGCGTCCGACTCTTCCGTTTCCGTCTTGGAAAGGATGAATATGCTCAAAATCCGAGTGCAGAGCGATGATGTCATAGATTGTCACGGATTCTTTGGCATTGTATTCTTCAAGCAAGTGCCGCATCTTGGCAGGGACGTCCTTTGGTTTGGTGGTTTCTTGTCCGCCGACAATGTTCGCGCGCTTTTTGTAGTCACCTACGGCAAACCAATCAAGGCGAGAGTCTTTTGTGTCGTGTTTGAGGATGTAGTGCAAGTTTTTGATAAACTCTTCGCTGAGGGTGTCTTCGGCATGGTCTATGCATTCGTCAATGGCGCGGAAATGATGCACGGTTTCGAGCACGTCGTCCACAGAAATACCGTCACCGATATTCAGCGTGTTTGTCTCAAATATAAGGCGCGTTTGGTCTTCGGAGAGTCTGCTCCCTTCAATATGGTTGGAATTGTAGGTCATACGCACTTGCAATTCGTGATAGAGCCCGCCCGAAATCTTTGCGTCTTTTTCATCTCGCAATATTTGAAGAATATGATTGGGCGAAACCTCTCGGCATATATCGCTTGGATCACAGCCAAGATATCCGCAAATCTTTTCAATAACTATGCGAGAGAGTTTTTCGCCTTTTGAAATCTTTGCAATTGTGCGAGACGAAATCCCGAGTGCATTTGCCATATCGGTTTTTGTCACGCCTCTTTGCTTCAACAACTTTTCAAGTCCGCTATAAGAAATCATGTTGTTTTCTCCTAAACCTTTACTTATTTTATCACATTCTTGCCAAAAAGTAAAGGTTTTAAGGCGTTTTCTGCAAAAAAAAGTAAAGCAAGACGTCAAAAAAAGCACTCCAAGCGGAGTGCTTTTAATCTGTTATTCCAAGGAAGTAATCGGCGGAGACGTTGAAAGCAAGAGCCATGCGTTTTAGAATGTCGTAGCCGGGTTTTGCCTTGCCTTTTAGCCATTCACTGACCTGACTTTGCTTGACTCCGATTTTCTCAGCAAACGCCGTTTGCGTAAGCCCTTTTTCAATCAAAAATTCTTCCAAAATCTCTCTAAATTCCATTTCTATCATATTTCAATTATAGATTTTTCTATATTTTTGTCTTGACATATAGAATATTCTATGTTATTTTATAATTGCAATCCGACAAAAAGGATTTAACAATGATAAGGGAGACAGTTTTATTATGAGCAAAAAAATAATGAAAATCAGCATTGCTGTTGTTATTGTTTTGACTTTGGTCATTGGTTTTTCAGCATGTAACAGCAAAAAACAGTCTGTAGAAGAAAGGCTCAAATCAAAAGGATACGAAGTTGATAGAATTGAAAGAGAAGTAAATAGAGAAGAGATATCTAATTTTGAAGAACGAGGGTCTTGGCAAGAAACAATCGAATATTACATAGTCGCTGTCAATGGCGAACAATGGGTGTATATTTACCATTGTGCGAGTGCGGAAATGGCTCAACTTGGATATGAAGAAATAAAGAACTATCAAGACCGTGAATACTTAGTTATAGTAATTGATAATGATATCATCTTTGGAACGGAAGACGCAATTAAAATTGTTAAAGAGTAAAAAGGAGGAAATAATTATGAAAAAACGCGTATTATTTTTACTGATTGCATTGTTGATAGTGTCTGTAGTGCTAGTAGGCTTGGTGGCTTGCGATGGTGATGGTGCACCAAACGATGTGATGAAAGCAGCTGAAGTAGGATGGGATGCATTTGCCGCAAAATATATTTATCCTGGCTCAGATTGGACGGTCAACTCTATATCATACGCCATATATACCGATTCAAATAATGAAAAGGCATACATTTTCAAGGTAAATTGGCAATCTACATATCTTGGTGAATATTATTCAGGAGACGTATATATGACTGTAATGAATGGTAAAGCGTATGATTCAAGTTATAATAAATCACTTTATGAAACAGTATATTCAAGTAATGAGCATGGTGATTTATCAAAGAATCAAATTAATAAATTGACAAAAAGATCCAAATAAAATAAGGTGCTTTTTAGCACCTTTTTTAATTTATTCAAGTAATATATAAAAAACGTTTGACATTGTTTTGCAAATTTATTATTATAGTAGCGTTCCAAAGACAGCAAGTGGCGAAAGCCGTAATGAGAAATCGCTTGCCGAGGAGTGAAGTTGAATAGAAGTTATGCTCTTGTTCGTCTTTTCTCTATGGAATGACGAATTTTTTTCGTCAAAGGGCTCCCGAAAAGATGCATGGCAGATTTTTGGGGCAATCAAAGGGTGCGTGAGCCTTCCCAACTCGCGTGCGACAGTTCTCGGGAAATAATAGGAGGTAAAGATGAATCAAGAAGTTCTTGCAGCCAAGAAGCAACAAGTCGAAGAAATCAAGGCGAAGATCACTTCTGCAAAGTCCATCGTTCTCGTTGACTACATGGGTCTTACGGTTGCTCAAGACACAGCGTTCCGTAAAGAACTCAGAGAAAACGGCGTTGACTATGCGGTTCTTAAGAATCGTCTCGTCAAAATCGCTTTCAACGAACTCGGCTATACGCAGTTTGATGAAGCGCTCAATGGACCGACAGCAGTTGCGTTTTCTTCCACAGACGCCGTGGCACCTGCAAAATTCATCTATAAGAACATCAAGGCTCTTAACAAGATGAAGACAAAATGCGGTATGGTCGAAGGCGAATTTATGGATGAAGCAGGCCTTAAGAAAATCGCGGACATTCCGTCAAAGGAAGTCCTTCTCGCAAAGATGCTCGGCAGTATGCAATCACCACTTTCAAAACTCGCTCGCTGCTTGAAGCAAATCGCGGAACAAAAGGAGCAACAAGCATAACCCTTGCGGCATAAGCCGTTCACACCGACTCGGTCGGCAAAAAATAATTTAATTGGAGAATAAAAAAATGGCAGATCTCAATAAACTTATGGAAGAAATCAAGAGCCTTACAGTTCTTGAACTCAATGATTTCGTTAAAGCACTCGAAGAAGAATTTGGCGTAAGCGCAGCAGCAGGCGTTGTTGTCGCAGGTCCGGCAGCAGGCGCAGATGCACCGAAGGAAGAAGAAAAGACAGAATTTGACGTCGTCCTCAAAGAAATTGGTCCAAACAAGGTCCAAGTCATCAAGGTCGTCAAAGAAGCAACAGGTCTCGGCCTCGTCGAAGCAAAAGCAGTTGTCGACGGCGCACCAAAGACAGTCAAGGAAGCTCTTCCAAAGGACGCAGCAGAAGCACTTGTTGCAAAACTCAAAGAAGTCGGCGCAACAGCAGAACTCAAGTAATTTTACCAACTATAAAGAAAAACGGTTTGAAGTTTCAAGCCGTTTTTTCTTTTGCCAAAAAACGAAAAAGGTATTGACATAACGCCGGATTTAAACGATAATATCTATATAGCCTACAAGCAAAAAATAAACAAATATAGGAGATTATCAATATGAAAAAATGGAGATGCACCGTTTGTGGTGAAATCGTAGAATCAGACATCCGTCCGGACAAATGCCCACGCTGCAAGGTCCCGGGCGAAAAATTCGTTGAAGTCGTTGAAGACGAACTCAGTTGGGCAAGCGAGCACGTTCTCGGCGTCGCAAAGGGAGTCGATCAAGAGATCGTTGACGGACTCAGAGCCAACTTTGAGGGAGAATGCTCAGAGGTCGGTATGTATCTTGCAATGGCAAGAGTTGCTCATCGTGAAGGCTATCCTGAGATCGGTCTTTATTGGGAGAAGGCAGCTTTTGAAGAGGCAGAACACGCGGCAAAATTTGCTGAACTCCTCGGCGAATGCTTGACAGACAGCACAAAGAAGAACCTTGAAATGCGCGTTGCAGCAGAAAACGGCGCAACAGCAGGCAAGACGGCTCTTGCAAAACGTGCAAAAGAACTCGGCCTTGACGCAATCCATGACACAGTTCACGAGATGGCAAGAGACGAGGCTCGCCACGGCAAGGCGTTTGAAGGACTCCTCAACAGATACTTCAAAAAGTAATTTTATTGTCGCAACTTGCATTGATACGCACTGAGGTGGCATAGTTTGTGCCCTTCGGTGCGTAAACTTGTTATAACGACAAAAAGGAGCATAATATGAAGAAAAAAGTTTTAGCATTAGTGCTTGTTTTAGTGCTTCTCGTGGGCGTCATAGCATCGCTCTCCGCTTGCAATATGTTCAAGAAGATCAAACTTGACGAAGTCAAGCAAAATCTCGAAAATGCAGGCTACGAAGTGACGGTTTTGAGCGGTAGTGAATATTGCGCAGGCGACAACCCATATTGGCTCAACGAAGCCACTTTGCAACAATACCTCAAAGGAACAAAGGGCGAAGATATTATAGAGGTGTTTTTCTTTGATTCAACGGATTCTGCGTCGCGCGCGTCAGATTTTATCAGCACCGACAAGTACACCGGACAAAGCAACGAGGTCTTCTATATCGCCACAAAGCAAGCCCGCAAAGACGCCGGCATCGGTTGACAGACTTCGCAGACTTCGTCTGCTTAGTAGCAGAGACTTTGATTGGGCGTATTTGTAAGTCCAAACAGCCAACCAAAACATACAAAAATCCACCGTTTATTCGGTGGATTTTTCATTTATAAACACTTGTGTACAATATGATTAAAAAGCCTTCCCACCCAAGGGGAAGGCTATATAGGTTTATTTTTCAACTCTTCCGAGAATATAATCCGCGCTCACGTGATAGTAGTCGCAGAGCTTAAGCAGGTGGTGAATAGGGAGTTCGTTTGCGCCTCTTTCATACCTTGCATACATCGTTTGAGACGTGCCGAGGACTTCCGCAATCTCCTGTTGCGTCTTATCGTGGTCTTCTCTTAAATCTCGTATGCGCTTGATATAATCCATATTTCACCCGAATATATTGTGATTATAGCAAGTAAATTTATTTACTATTGACATTAGTAAACATTTTTACTATAATTTATTTATTAAGGCAATACGGAGGAGAGTTTATGGCATTGGTTGCAGCCAAATGCCCAAATTGTGGGGGCAATCTTGAAGTTGATGCAAGCAAAGAAGCAGGCATCTGTCCATTTTGCAATACGGCATATATTACGCAAAAGGCAATCGTCAATTATAACACGAGTATAGTCAACAACAATTATATCAATGCGGAAAAAATTGAATTGTCCGTACCTAAGACGAAGAAAAGAAAGATTTATATTTACAATTTGCGGTATTCTGATCGTTTATACACTGCAGGGCTGCCGGCGAATAGTTTTGCGCTGACTAGCGACTGTGTGTTGTTTCTTGATGACAGAATTATTGACACATACGGTCTGACGCACACTTTGACTATTGAGGTCGATGCAAGCGTTCAGCATATGATTCGCGAAAAAAGGGTGCTGGACGTTCGAGAAAACAAAATAGTGGTTGAGAGTGGGCTAGCAAAATATGAATCGCTTGGAACGAGAACTGTAGAAAAGTATTCTCATACAACAGTTATTCCTGCGGGAGAAGAAGATATTTGGATTGTTGAAGATGGTATAATATTAAATAGCGAAGAAAAATTTTTAGAGTATAAAGAAAAAAAGAATAAAGAAGACCAGGAAAAGTCAAAAGTTCAAAGTGAACAATATAAAAGTGAGCGAGCAAGTGAGCGAGCATTCAAAGAAAAGTTGAGAAAAAAGTGGACGGTCATATTTGCTATTTCTATAATTGCACTTATAGTAGGTGTTATATTGATAATAGTAGGTAGTGTTCAAATGAGCTTCGCTTTGGTTGCAGGATTTGTTATAACAGCCGTTTTTGGACTTTTAATCATTATTGCCACCGCAATTTTCAAAGGGACAAAGCAAAAGTAAAACAATATGATAAATAATAGAGGTAGATAAATGAAAAAATACAGTAAAATAGTTTTGGCTATGATATTGTCAATGATTATGTTTTGTTTGGTTGCGTGTTCAAGTAATGGTGCAGGATATCAAATTAAAACTCAAACGCTTGATGAATATTTAGCATGGAAATTAGATTCATATATTTCAAATATAAAAGATGTAAAGATCAACAAGAATTCTTTTATTTTGAACGGGAAAATAATTGTATCATACCATCCTCACACACTTGACCCAGCAAAACTGTCTTATGAGTTTAGCCCATCAAAGTATTTTACTTCTGAATATAGAACAAAATATGGAAGTAGCGGTAGAGATTTTTTTGGGCAAGATGTGATGGCTAGTGATCCATGCTATATTGTGAGAGTAGTAGATTTTCCAGATACGACTCAAACGCTAACCTGTAGAATAAAACTTGAATATGAAGGACATTCGGCTTCCCAAACGCTCAATATTATAATGCTTGGCGGATCTGATGCTTTAGCTGCAATACATGGATGGAAAAAGGAAAGTGATAATCAATACCAATATATAATCAGTAGATCTGACACAAAAAGTCAAAGTGGGTATCATTATAATACTGTAAGCAATATTGATTTATCAAGTTATACACTTACAAGTGAAACAGCATATCGCGTGTTGAGATATGGAGATTTGATGTATTATAGATATAACTATTCATTTGAGTATAATGCTCAAACTGGAATTTTAAACATTGTGGATAAGACAAAACAAGCGAATGTCAAAACCAGTTCTATAAATCTGCATATGTTATATGACAAGCAAAAATATGATGAAGACAAAGCAAATGGATGGGATTGGCAAATGCTTAATGAATTTGTTTATGAGTTAAGGGTGTTAGATTCTCTGTTAATAATATATGGTGAGGAGCAGTATGTTTCGGCGTTTAGTAATGGTAAACCTATATATGATAATACTGCAAGTTTAATATACTCTTATAAATATCTTTTCCAAATAACCGATTAAATTGGTTTTTATCAAATTATCGGAACAAAAATTCTTGCATAATGCAAGGATTTTTATTTTAGGGTTATTGCCACTTGGTAGACGTCGTTTTTGGGGAGGTTGCGCTCTTGCGCGACGGTTTTGACGGCGGTCTTTTGGTCGTATCCGAGGTTTAAATAGTGGGTGAGGTGTTCTTCAATCGAGAGGGCAAGGAGGGGATTTTGAGCCTCTTGCGCGTCCACGATTAGCACAATCTCGCCGCGCTCTTCGGCACTAAAATCTGCAAGAGTCGTGTCTTCTACGCATTCGTGCATTTTGGTGAGTTCTCGGCATACGTGAACGGTGCGGTCACCGAGTTCTTCGTATAAAAATTTTGCGGTTTTTGCAAGGTCGTGCGGGGCGCAATACAAAACTATTGGGAGTCCCGTGTCTTTTACTTTGCAAACAAGCGAACGCTTGTCCGCGGTCTTTTCGGGAAGGAAGCCAAGGAAGGTGAAGCCTTGCGCCTTTATGCCCGAGAGGGTTATTGCGCTTGCAAAGGCGGTAGGGCCGGGGACGAGTTCCGTCTCCACGCCTTGCTCTCTGCATTTTGCTATGACTTCCGCACCCGGATCCGATATGGACGGCATACCTGCGTCCGTGATGATTGCGACGTTTTTGCCGTCTTCAATCATTTCGACGATTTTCGCGGCGGCGGTCTCCTCGTTGAACTTGTGATAAGCAATGAGTTTGGCGTGTACGTCGTAGGCGCTGAGCAAGGGGAGAGAATGGCGTGTATCTTCGCACGCGATAACGTCCACGCACTTCAGTGTGTCAATGGCGCGGAGGGTGATGTCTTTCATATTGCCGATTGGTGTGCCTACGATATAGAGTTTTGCCATAATATTCAAAGTTTAGCGATAAAGCGCGTTGAATTCTTCAGTATAGTTGCCGTTGTCGTCTTGTACGAAAAGAGTTTTCGTCTCAAGTCCCACTTTTCCGCCTTTTTTCGCCTTTACGATGACCGTATCGACGTCGAACGACGGCTTTGGATAGACGAGCCACATAAGTTTTGGCTCAAGTTTGTTTTCGCCAAGCGCGGCGAAGAGCGCGGAGAGTCTGTCAATCTTGATGACAATCCAAAGTTCTCCGCCGTATTTGAGCGCGAAACTTGCCGCTTTCACAAAGTCCGCAAGACTTGCCGTCGTCTCTTGTCTGCCTTTGAGCCTTTCACCCGTCGCCTGTACCTGTTTGAAGTAGGGCGGATTGCAAAGCACCTTTGAAAAATCGCCGTGCTTTATGCAGGTTTTATAGTCAAGGACGTCGGCGTTTTTCACCTCAAATCTCTCTTCGAGTCCGTTGAGAGCGATACTTTTTTGGCACGTTTCGGCGAGGTCTTTTTGCACCTCAATGCCGAGAACCCACTTTACGTGCTTCTTTTTGAGCGCGAGGAAGGAGAGAACGCCGGATCCTGTGCCGAGGTCAAGCACGCGGTCTTTTGGCGTGAGCGTGGCAAGATTGGCGAGGAGTACGGAATCTTGCGTGAAGCCGTAGCCTTCGTCGTCTTGATATATGCGTATGCCGTGCCCGAGATCCGTGAGATACAGACTCATTTTACGCTCTTACGACCTCGATTTTGAGGATTTGAGACACTTCGGGGTAGAGGCGGAGGAGAACTTCCGTCTTGCCGAAGTCTCTTATGCTTTCTTTGATTTCGATTTTCTTTTTGTCAACGTCAAAACCGAGGACTTTCAGCGCCTCGGAGATCATTTCTGCCGTGACTGAACCAAACATCTTGCCACCGTTGTCTCCGCCTTTTGCCGAGACTTGAACGGTGATCGTCGAGAGTTTTTTGGCGAGTTCTTGCGCCTCTGCACGCTCTCTTGCGACGCGTGCTTCAGTCGCTTTTTTGCGTTGTTCCGCAACGTAGACGTTTTGTGCCGTGCCTTCTTGTGCATAGCCTTTCTTTATGAGGAAGTTGCGAGCATATCCGTCGTTGACTTCGATGATTTCACCTTTTTTTCCAGTGCCTTTAAGGTCTTTGAGCATAATAACTTTCATATTGCACCTCAAAACATATTTTTATTATTTTAACATAGCGCACGCGATTTTTCAACGGCATATTGCATTTTGCTTGATTTTTGACTAAAAACTTGCGTTTTGGACAAAATATGCTTGGAGGTTGTTATGAAAGAAATAAGTTGCGAAACGTCGAATTGTGAACATAATCTAAAGTGTAAGTGTCTGGCGGGAGTAATCTCCGTCGGTGAAAACGCAAGATGTATGAGCCGTATAAAGCGAGACGGCGGTCCGCTTGCTCAAAGTTTTGCGGACGTCGAGGCGGGCGAAGATATGTTTGAAGAAGAAAAACTCGAGGCACTCGTAGAATGCTCCGCGCCGTGCTGCTTCAACAGCGGCGGAGTATGCGCAAACTCGCACATCAAAGTCGAAGACTCACTTTTTGCGACAAAGTGCAAGTCTTTTACAAAAAAATAAACCGCACGGAAAACAAAACCTTGCAAAAAATGCTATAAGTTGCCAATATTTACCCTCGCTTGCCGATTATAATGCGGGAGTGAGGTGAATATGGGAGAACTCGAAATTCGCAAAATCAACGACACGCAAGTGATCTACGGGGACGTATACCCCGTCATTGCAAGCAAGATAAACGAGGCGTCAAAAGAGGGTGCTATTTGCATAGTTTACGACAAAAATCTCAGAGATATAGCACTCTCGGTTGCGGACGCATTAAAGCCGACATCGCGTCGGCTGTTTTTGCGCGCTATAGACAAGGACGCAAACGACAGTTTTGAATTGCCCGACTTCGTGCGCTATATAATCGCCGTCGGATGCGGCTATTCGGCTTGCGCGGGACACGTCATTTCGTCAAAATTAAAAGTGCCTTGGTCTATCTTTTTGACTGCGCCGACCACGGACAGCATTTTGCAAGGCAAATCACCAAATCACGTGTTTATTGATAAAAACGTGTTGATAAACTGCCCGAACGAGTGTATTGCGGCAGGATACGGCGTGCTTTGCTCACAAGGTTTGCACGCCTTTGAAAACTTGTTTGCAAGGTGGATTTTGGCAGATAACGCGGGGGATGAGATCTATTCTACCTTTGACGATACGAACGTGAACCCAATGGAGATCGCGCTTGCACTTCTTGAGATTTCCGCCGGCAAAGACAGAGACGATAGCGCGGACATTATGGCGAAAATTCTATATGCAAAGAAGAAGGCGGAAGGCAAAAAGCCGAGACTTCTCGGGGAGTATAAATATATCGCCGCTTCAACGCTTTTTTGTTTGTACTCGCAGATTTTGTCCTCGCCCGCCATTGATACGCTTTTGCCAAGGGAAGTATGCGCGGACGAGACGGCGCTCAAAGATATAGGCGCAGACATTGCCAATCCGTCAAAAAGATTTGACTTTTTCGACGTAAACGGTTATTTTAGAATAAGCTATATATTCAGCGAATATCGCATGGACCTTTTGGACAAAATAGGTGGCGCGCATTCTCATTCGCTCGATAGGGCGTGGCGGAGAATTTATGACGACGCAGGGTTTTGGCTCAAGAGTGAATTGACTCAAAAAGACGTCGTGGACGCCATGCGACTTGCAGGACTTAAAAGCGACAATCTGCTCGGCTTTGCCTATGCGGTCGGGATGTTGCGCTGAAAAGCATATCACATTGCACAAAGGACAAATCACACTCGACTCGGCGCGTATTGCCAAAGGGTTTTGAGGGTAAGAAGGACGAAATATGAAAAACATCAAAGACGTAGAACTGTTTGTGTTCGACCTCGATGGAACCGTGTATATCGGTGACAACGAAATCGACGGCTCTTTTGCCGCTATCAACGAACTGAGAAAACGCGGCAAGCGTATATGCTTCTTTACGAACAACAGCTCGCGTATGCACACGGACTATATCGCGCGCCTCAACAAACTCGGACTCAGAACGTACAGCGACGAGATTTATACGAGCGGGCAAGTCACCTGCGAATATATCCTCGACAACTATCGCGGCAGCCGCGTCTTCTTGCTCGGCAACGACAGGCTCAAGAGCGAGTTTGAACTCTACGGCATCGAACTCGTGGACGAAAATCCGGACATCTGCGTCATAGGCTTCGACACGTCTCTCACTTATGAACGCCTCTACAAGTTTTGCGGGTACGTAAACGCCGGTCTTCCGTACATCGCGACGCACCCCGACTATTTTTGCCCTGCGCCAAACTGCCCGATGCCCGACATCGGCGCGCTCATCGAGGCTATTCGCTTGACGGTGGGCAGAACTCCCGACATCATTATGGGCAAACCGCACAAGACGGCGGGCGAGAGACTTGCCAAAAAATACAACCTTCCGCCGAAGAAGATTGCAATGGTCGGCGACAGACTCTATACCGACGTCGCTTTCGGCAAAAACTGCGGATTTGTGTCAATTCTCGTCCTCTCCGGCGAAACCACCGCTGATATGCTTCCGAAGTCAAAAATCAAACCTGATTATACTCTCGACAAAGTCAAAGACATCATTCCGCTCCTCGATTGAGCTCCTCGATTGAGTCATTCTGTATGCGCGCGCTTAGCGCGCATATCTTTTATGACTCAATCTCGTCGCCACTTCGCGCACAAGTTTGTTTGCTAAACTTTCAAGATAGAGAAGTATAGTTCCGATAGCGTTTCGCGACAACCTTGTGCTTGATCAAAGCGGAGTTTAAATCCACAATCTAAACGGAGTTTTGATATCATCTTGCGGAGGCAAGATATCATCTAAAAGATTTCACCCGCGCAAGCGGATATCATTGAAAAGGGCTGAAACGATCGTTTCAGCCCTTTTCTTTTGGGGGGATTATGAGCAAGTTTTCGCGTTATTTTTCTTCAAGGACGAAAACTTCGAGTGGATTGATTGGGTTGCCGTCCTTGGTGATTTCAAAGTGAAGATGCGCGCCGTCCTTTGACTCCGTGCCCTGCGTCGTCGCCATTTTGCCGATGATTTCGCCTTGCTTTACGACTGCTCCGACTGACAAACTCGGTTGTTCTTCGAGGCTCATATATTTGGTGATATAACCGTCTCTATGCGTGATGACGATATAGTTGCCGTCAAGCGCGTTCGTCCCGACCTCTTTGACGAGACCGTCCGCCGAGGCGAATACGTTGCCGTCTTCCGAGGTGAAGTCTGTGCCGAGGTGAGTGGAATATTCTTTAAGCGTTGAAGACCAAACGAGCATAGTGTCGGAATAGGCGCGAGAGATCGTTCCGTTGCACGGCATGATGAACGTGACGCCTTGATCCACCAGCTCGACAGGTTTTGGATCAGGCTCCTCTTTGCCGCCCGTTTCGGTATCTTTAGGCTTGTCGTTTTGTTGCTCTTGGGTGTTTGCGTTGATTGAGGTTTCGGCGGTCTGTTCGCTTGCGTTTCTCGTCACGGCAAGCGCGATAACCGTCGCTATGGACGCTATGCAGAGAATGATCAAAAGATAGAATGCGTTGCGTTTTAAAAATCCGCCGAACCTTTTCATTGCCAATGTGAATTTGTTCATGTAGTACCTCCGATTCGCTTGAATTATGGACGCAATTTTGCGGGTTTATACGTGACTTTTCAAAAAATTATTGCGAAAAGGCAATTTGTATAGAACAATTGACGGCTATTGCCATTTTATGTATAATCTATATATGAATATCAACACCTCTATCTACAATTTCATGCGCGAGTTTCACAAAAAGGACAATCAACTGGCCCTCGTGTATGGCAAACGTAAAATGAGATACGAGGAGTTGTGGGCGGAAGTCGACCGCGTCGCCGCAGGGCTTTATAAACTCGGAGTCAGACACGGAGACGTCGTCATGATCGCGCTTCCGAACATTCCGCAAAGCGTGGTGGCGACCTACGCCGTTTCAAAACTTGGCGCGATTGCGTCAATGATTCACCCGAAATATTCGCCGACGCAGTTTGGTATTGCCGTAAAAAAGCAATCTCCCAAAGTGATTTTTTTGTCGGAAATCAACCTTTTGTCGTATAGCATAGTTTCAAACGGTGCAAAACTTGTCGTTTGTTCTATGTTTTCATACACTTATCTTGGGCTTCCACACGCGCATTCTTATGAAGAATATCCGTCAAACGGCTCGGAGCCTATGTTCTATATGCACTCGGGCGGAACTTCGGGCGAGCCGAAAACGATTGCCATATCGTCAAGTGCGGCAAACGCTATGGCGGGCAATTTGCTTTTGTCATTGGGGGATAGATTCAGCGAAAACGACGCGATGCTTACGGCGCTTCCAATGTTTCACGGCTTTGGACTTTGCGTAGGCGTACACGCCGCCGCAAGTTCTAATATGGCTCTCGTATTGCATCCGAGATTTAAGGCGGAAAAGGTGATAAAGTCTATCAAAAAAAATCACGTGACGACGATTATCGCCGTGCCTCGTATGGTGCAAAAACTCCTAAGTTGCGACGATTTTAACGGAGAAAACATCGCGTCAATCACAGACGTGTTCGTGGGTGGCGACTACGTTGGACCCGAACTCGTCAGACGCTTTGAAAAGAGGGTCGCAGAGGCCGGCGGACACGCAAAACTCGAGCCGGGCTACGGGCTTACGGAGACGGTTGCCGTTTGCGCCGTGTCATACGACGGCTACGTCGAAGGCGCGCTTGGAAAACCTATAAAAGACGTCGAATATCGCATAGTCGACGAGAATATGAACGATTTGCCAAGGGGCGAGGCGGGAGAACTTCTCGTGTCGACGCCGCAGATTATGCTTTGGTATTTAGGAGACAAAAACGCCACGGAAAACACTTTTGCATATAAGGACGGCAAGAGGTGGCTCAAGACAGGCGATATATTCAGAGCGGACGAAGAAGATCACCTCTTCTTCCTCGGCAGAAAAAAACGTCTCATCAAAATATCGGGTATGAACGTCTTTCCGAACGAGATCGAAAGAGTGGCGCAAAAACTCGACTTTGTCAAAGAGTGCGTTGCAATCGAGAGCGCAAAAGACGGAAAGACCTGCATAAAACTTCTCGTGGAACAAGATTTTACAAGAGACGAGCAGGAGAGAATAAAAGAATACGTCAAAGTCAAACTTTCGCATTGGAGCGTGCCGACGTACATTGAAAATATCGGCACTTTCCCTCGCACTCCGATAGGGAAGATCGACGTCAAACTTTTGCAAAATCAAGAGTTTGAAAAGATTTCAAAAACCAACGTGATCCAAAAATAAATATGCAAATAAGCGCATATTCAAAGATGCGCGATTGAAAGGATTTGCAAGTGAAAAATGGTGATTTTGTCGCCATTTTTTTCGTATGCGCATATATATTGATATGCATATTTCAAATAGATGTTTGGCAAGCGAATTTTCGGGCGGTATAAAGGGCAAAAAAATCAGTTTTTTGGGAGCGAACGGCGTGGGCGTAAACGCGCTCGCAAAGTTTTGCGCGGACGAGGGCGCAATCGTATGCGCAAGAGACAGGGTGCAGGGCGAACTCTTGCGAAATCTTGAAACGTTCGGCGCCGAGATAGAGGAGGAAAACGACGATATAGAGGGCGCGGACGCAGTCGTCTTTTCGTCCGCAATTCGAGAGGACTCGAAAGTTCTTTTGCGTGCGAGAGACCTCGGCGTAAAAACGTATGAAAGACATGAGTTTTTGAGTCTTGTCGCAAACGCGTTCGACACGGTGGTGGGAATTGCCGGCTCGCACGGCAAAACCACCGTCACCGCAATGCTTACGCACGTATTGCTTTTGTCTGACAAAAGTTTTGTGTCAATGATAGGCGGAGAGGGGTTTGATTTTTCAAATTACGTCAACAATAGAAAGGACGGCAAAAACGACGTTTTCGTCACGGAAGCGTGCGAGTTCAGACGCCACATGCTTTCGCTTGATATAGACGTCGCCGTCCTGTTGAACAAGGATTGGGATCACCCGGACAGTTATCCCACGAGAAAGAGCGTGGAGGAAGCGTTCGACGAGTTTGCGTCTAAAGCAAAGACGAGAGTCGTAGAGCATGGCGAATGCGGAGTGCGCGTTGAGACGGAGAGCGAGAGTATAGACTTCGAGTTTGAACCGGCGCTCGATTTTGCGAGAGTTTTTATGGGCGGAGAGTACGTCGGAAGTTTGAGCGCAAAGCAAGGATTGTACAACATAAAAAACTCGTTGTTTTGCGTGGCGGCGGCATACGCGCTTGGCGTAAAACCGCAGTTTGCAATCAAAGCGCTCGGCTCGTTTAAGGGTGTAAAGCGCAGATTTGAAAAGGTGGCGGAAGTCTTCGGCAAGCCAGTCATATTTGACTTTGCTCATCATCCGACCGAACTCAAGAACTTGTTTTTGAGAACAAAAGAATACGGAGATTGTCTCGTCGTTTTTCAACCGCATACGTATTCGAGAACAAGAGCGTATTTTGAAGATTACGCGGATGTGTTTGCGGACGACGAAAACGGCGTAAAGACGCTTATACTTTGTCCGACTTATGCCGCACGCGAGGCTTTGGATCCTGCCTGTTCAATCGAAGCACTCGCGGAGCGAATTGTGTCGAAAAATGCAGAAAAGCAAGTTTATACTGCAAAAAACGCAAAATCAACGCCTGAATTTGTAAAAATGATGGCGAAAAACTACGGCGCGGTTTTGATGGTCGGAGCCGGTGATATATACGATTTAAAGGCGGATTTTAAGGAGTGTTCTCAAATCGAAGAATAAACAAATGCAGATATGTACGTATGCTGATGTGTGAATATGAATAGAAGAAAAATCGGGAACAACGCAAGTGAATACGAGAAAAACGTAAGTGAATATGAGAACAACGAAGGTGAATACGAGAATACTAAGCAAAGGTAGAATAGGTTGAAACGTCAAGAGGACAAAAGTACATTTGTCCTCTTTTAAAATCGAGAATACTATATAATGTCGAGTCCGTTGAAATCGAGGACTTTGTGGATGTTGTCCGCCATGACTTTTAAAGACTCGCATTTTGACAGCGCGTTGTCAAAGTCGCCTCTTTCAATCGAGCCTTTCGTTTCGGCAAGCGCGATCGAAAAGGAGCGAAGGTCGGGCGAGTAGGCAAACAGTTCTATATATTCCCGCTTTTTCTCCCACCAATTCGTGAGGTCGTCAATGCTTTCGCTTGACTTGTCGTCCTCATTAAAAATCATAGTCGCGAGTGCATCGAGCCTTCCGCCGAGGTCTCCGAAAACCCTGTCGATATAGACGGCTTCGAGTATGCCCGCCACAAGAATGAGCGACAAAATTGCGATTGCGATTACAACTTTTTTCATGTCAGTCCTTTGGCGTTATATCGTAGCGCGCGCTATCGGTTTCTTTAAGCGGAACGGAGATCGATATTTCCGCGTCCGCATCGGTCTCGAGCGTAGCAGTCAAAAAACCGCCGACGTACGGCTGCAGGAACACTTTGTTGCCGGACACGAGCATCATAAGGACGTCCTGTTGTTTTAAGTCGTGAGAGTCCAAAAATCTTAAAACCCTCGCCTTCGTATCGGCGGGGACTTTTGCGACGTTTTCGCCGACGAACGCGCCTTCCATAATCACCGTGATAGGAAGGGTCGCTTCTTCGACTTCTATGCCGAGGTCTGACGGAGAACAAGGACGAGTTGTGTTTTTTGGCATAACCGTCAAACTTCCGTTCGTCTCGAGAATTGCGTATTCGACGTCCTCGGGTGTAAAATATCCGCTTCCGCGCAAGGCTTCCATAACGTCGTCAACCGTCATATTGAGTTCTTTTAAGACGTTCGGAAGGACGTTGCCCTTTTCTATGAGAACGACGGGTTTGCCGTTTAAAAACTTCCTGAACTTCACGCTCTTCGTCGCGAGTTTTGTGGTGAGAATATGCACGAGGAAGAGAGTAAATACAGGGATCAAACCGTAGATTATAGGGATCGACGCGTCAGCCATAGGTATGCACACGAGGTCGCTCGCAACGAGGGTTATGGCGAGTTCAAAGGGTTGAAGTTCGCCGAGTTGACGTTTGCCCATAAGTCGCATTGCCACGAGCAAAAACGTATACAAAATTATGCACCTCAAAAACAGATTTAACATAGAGTTAGTTTGTTTTTTTCGTGCGATAATATTCGGGCTTTCGCGCTTCGATATCGATTGACCTGCAACCTTTATGCCGTCCTCTTTTTGCCGACCACCTTTACGCTCTCTTTTGCCGCTTCGCGCTTTGTTTTGCAAGCTAGAGGGCGGCGGTTTTGTCCGCGCCGATTTTTGCGCGTACCAAACGCTAAGGTAGGACGCAAAAGCCGCAAAAATCCGACTATATCAACGACGCCAAAGGCTTGTACGAGTATGAAAGAGAAGAAGAGGGTGAAAACGGCGACCACGATCGTCGCTAACATATTGCCGCAAAATATTTTGAGCGGTCTTGCCGAAAAATAGCCGATGAGCGCGAGCGGAACAAAGAGAGCGATCGCTTTCACGCAGGTTTTTACGTCCGCAAAATCGCCTATCTCTCGGCGCAAAACGACGAGGTTTAAAATGCCCGTCGTCAAGAAACAAGTTCCGCTTGCAAGCGCGATAGAATATGTTCCGATAAACTTCGTTAGGAATATGAGAGGGATCATAACGACTCCTCCTATCACCGTGTTTACGAGAGTGCTTTTTTCTTTGCCGAGAGAATTGAGCATCGGAGTCGTGACTTGCGCGATTGCAACGGGGAAGAGCATAGCCGAGCAGTACGACACGTATCTGCCCGCCTCCGCGTCCTTAAACAAGAGTGTGCCGAGCGGTTCGCCAAGCGGTAAGTACAGCGCAAAGAACACTCCCGCCACAAGAAGCGCAAAAGTCATGGCGGAGGAGAGTTTTGACTTCAACTTTTCAAAATCACCCTGCGCTTTAAGCCCCGCAACGTCGGGGATGAGCACGATCGACAATGAGGATATGAGGGTCGTCGGCGCCATTATGAGCGGGAGCGCCATGCCCGATACTCTGCCGAAAGCCGCCGTTGCTTCCGCTATGCTAAATCCGCCATCAACGAGGAGTTTCGGGATGACGAGCG
>Ga0256405_10001554_pt1 | contig 61577 bp, 62 predicted proteins | sample RumenRJG_02DNA_FD_189096 | JGI IMG/M metagenome (GOLD analysis project Ga0256405, IMG submission 189096) | Bovine rumen microbial communities from Lethbridge, Alberta, Canada - RJG_02 | ecosystem: Host-associated > Mammals > Digestive system > Stomach > Rumen | place: Canada: Alberta... | reverse complement strand
AATATTCCTGAACTATCTTCAATTTGAAATCAGCAGTATATTTTGCCATAAAAAGCCCCCCATAAGTTAGATTACTTGGTCTAACTTATGGGGGTCTCTACAGTCTCACATTTGAGATAGCTGTCCTCTTTGTTTTATTCAATCCACATTCTATTCAATCCAGCCGTTTAGAGATGGTTTCCCAGGTCTTGGTGTGGAAGAAGCTCTTGTCGGCGTTCTCCTCCATTTCCATAAAACGCTTAAATGGAATACTGAAGGACATAATATCTGCCGGAAGGACCTTGCGGGCTGACGGATCCGTCATACCAATAAAGCATTCCCTGCTGCCACGCACAGAAGCATCCAGCACATTACCTATGGCCTGACCGCATCCAGCGCCAAAGTATAGCTTAACATTATCCTGATTTTCCGTATCAAAATTGGCCAGAGTTGCCAAACCAGACAGTCTGTCCACATTTACCAAAAAGATTACGGCTTCCGGAGTTTCTGTTTCCGACACCTCCGAAAGGGGCTTCAGGACTAAGTATTCCTTTACGCCCTCCGGCACAGGCTGCCAGCGCATAAACTTCAATGCCAGTTCCGGGGAGGCTTTGTACCTCTCCCCTTCCACCTGAACACCCTTGACCACTAAGCCCTCACCATCCGACAAAAAACGTTCAACATAGCCTTCCCTATATGGGCCAAAGCCACAACCGGCATGTCCTCCCTGACACGCAACAGTGGCATCACTCAAGGCCACAGTCTTACCCTTGGAAGCGGCATTAATCATGGCCACAACACAGCCCCATACCCCTTCCTTAAACATCAACGCATCCTCTGGCTTTTCATCAGTGCGAATCACTGCCACAGGGTGATTGGGCAGCTTAATTGCTTCGGCAATCTTAGAATTCATGGGATTCCCCTCCTAACACACCTTCCTATGGTTTCCTGATATTTTTAGATATTCGTCAGTAATCACCATTGTCCTGCAAAGCATCCCAAAATAAGAAGATTGTTCTATGGTTCTTCCCACCACTGCCAGCCAATTATTCGAATCCTTCCAAAACCAGTTGTGTCTGCTCTTCTACCCACGACTTCTGCGGAACATCATGAATCTTATCATTTTCCTTATAATTGCCGATGAGAAACGGTGATTTAGGATCATGCAAACGGCTTTGCTCTATTACCTTTTGCGTACTTGCATTTGCATAGCAATACTTGCACAGATGCCTGCAAGTATCATATGCACCGATATCACAGGCCAGATAGCAGCTGCATTCCGCTCTTGCTCCTTTTCTCTTGGGAGCATTCAGCCTTTTGCCTATGGCTTTTTCATAATCGCTAATCCGCATGCATCCGCCGCAGTCAGCACCAAATTCCGCAAGCTCATCACCTTCTGCACAAGGCTTCACTGTCATCCCATGCTTTGACGCAATCTCGATAAAAGCCTTTCCCAGACTCAGCTGCTGTTCTTTGGCAACCTCCCTTGCTTCCGGAAAGTTGCGCATGACCTTGGGATAGAGATCTATGAAGCTGATTACGGAAGTTTTGGTGTAGCCATCAAGGGCTGTGGCAATCTGCTCATAAGCACGAAGATGATATTCCTCCCTATAGCGTTCTGAAAGGAATATCGGATCATAACGCCAACCCACAGAATCCGTTCCCACTATACCGGATAGTTGCTTAAAATCCTCAATCAGCTTATGCTTGTCTGGCACGTTGGGCTCTATATCCCTTCCATAGGGCGTGATGGTAACAAACCAATACTGCCCATAATCCTTTAACAAATCCATGTATTTGAACATCGGAGCCGGATTCTTGGTACAGAAACCGATTACGTCTACAACAGCAGGATTAAGGCGGTAACGACTGACCTGGTTCGGATTATAAGGGTTACGCACACAGACAAAGCCCTCTTTAAGCCTGTTGGCAAACCAGTCAGCGTAAAATGCCGGGATATCTGTACGCTGTCCTGTATTTATAATCATCCCCCATCACCACCTTCCCAAATACCCAATTAAATACATATTATCTAATTATTTTGGGCGATTTGTTCCTTATCAAACTTCCGGGCAAAGATAATCCACACTATAGCTATATATATCATAAACTGTCCTATAGTGGTGGCGCAATCGAAAAAACCGGCTCCCCGAAATACCACATCCCTGATAAACTTAAATTCCCAAGTCAACGGGAAAATCTGATTGAACCAATGCACCCACTCTGGCATCAAGGTCATGGGCACGCCGTATCCGCCAAAGATAAAGCCCCCTGGCACAAACAAGATCATTCGGCTGGAGGCCGCCCCGGGATTAGCTGCCCCCCAGCCCATTATCAGGGAAATCATCCCCAAGGTGATAATGTAAATGGCCTGAACGAAAAAGTATAATAATATACTTCCGGAAAAATTAATATCTCCCCAAAACCGCAGAACCACAAGACCTATGAAGTTGGCAATTAGCCAACAACCGCAATAGGGTAGCAGTCGCTGCAGCAAATCATAGGCTGTACCTAATTTCAAATGCAGGGCCATTTTCCCTTCCTGCCGCAGCCGGGGTACCATCCCCAAGGTGGCAAAGGCAAAAAACATACTGGAAAAGAAAATCAAAAAACCAATAACTTCACCATTGCTGGCGGAATCACTGGGATTGAACAAACTGCGGGACACCAGCTTGGTACCTCCCTGTATGGTATCTCCGGTACCCAAGGATGGATTATTCACATCCGCCACAATTTCATTTAAGGCTTCCCGTACACCACTGAGGGCTGATGAGCTGGTATTGTCGTAAAATACACCAATATCCACCGCCTCACCATTATAGTGGTTTTTCTCCATGCCCTGTGGAAAATACACCACCGCATAAGCCTTGTCCCGATACATGAGCTCATTGGGCTCCACTGGGGTATTGATAACCGCCTTAACGGCAATTAACTGGGAATTATTCAAATCATTGATTATTTCCCGGCTATAATGGGAATTATCCAAATCTATAACCATTATTGGAGTATCCTTGGCATAGTTTAGTCCCAGCATGACGCTAAAAATAACCGTTATTACCAAAGATACCATAATGGAAACCTTCTCATAGGGCATTCCCTGACCGGACAGCAGGGTCTTTAATTCGTCACGAAAGGCCTTCATCTAAGCTTCACTCCCATCGTCATCCCTGGCATAATTCCTTCCGTTGGCTCCAAATATATCCGCATTTGAAAGGAAGTCAAATCTGCCTGTCCCTTTTCCCTGGTCATACGCAAGTCGGCAAAACCGGGAGCCTGGGTCATCAGACGGATAGTACCCGTAGCTTTCTTACGACCGGCTACAGAAATTGCCTCAATTTCATCCCCTTCATGGTATTTTTCAATATTTTCCTCACTAACATAAATATCAAAATAATAACGGTTGCTTTCCATAAGGATTACTGGGCTATTAGCTGCTACCATTTCCCCTTCCTTGGCCAAAATCTTGACAATTTTGCCATCCTCCGGTGCCCGCAGGGTAAGCCGATCTTTCTTTACCTTTAATTCCTTGAGCTGAACCTCCATGCTTTTTAACTGCTGCACCAATGCCTCCACATCATTCAGCATGTTGGCAGCACTCTGACGCTGCAAATCAATAGTTGGCAAATTCAAGGACTCTGTGTTCCCCGTATCAGTTGTACCGGCCAGCAAACGACTTAAAAGCTGTTTTTGCTGGGCCATGTTGGCTGCCGAAACCTGCAAGGATGTCTGGGCGGCATCCAGCTCCGACTGCGAAATAGCCCCACATTCCTTCAGGTTCTTTTTCCGCTCATAATCCAGATAGCTATTGTTATAGGTAGCTTCTGCGGCCTCCACCGCAGCCCGTTGCTGATCAATCTGCCGAAAACTCTGCTGCTCGTCTGTATTTACCCGGGACATGGAAATATTGGCACTTCCCCCGGCGGATTTAATCTGGGCTTCCATTTGAGCCATCTGGGCCTTCAGCTTGGCAATAGCTAAATCCACATCGGTACTGTCCAACACCATGAGTACATCGCCTTTTTTTACCATCTGGGCTTCCTCAACATTTTCCTTTACAAGCCTTCCACCCACAGAGTCAAAGGAAACCTTGACCTGTTCAGCCGTGAGGATTCCTTCCTTTTTTTCAGTGGCCAATACCAGGGCATCATTACCGGTATACATCAGCAGCAAGCCCGCCAAAATCATAATGCCCACAAAAATAATTCCAAACTTCTTTGCTTTTTTCCGCTTATCCATCATTACCTCCACATTTAGTTCACTGACACTTAGTACACTGACACCAGACAAACAAAAACCGACTAATACATTATCCCAAAGCAACCGCAGTTTCCGTCCCTACGGTTGTCGATAATGTATCAGCCGGTGAAATTTCCCATAAATGGGCGACGCCATCCAGCGCATTATTAAATTTAAGTCTTGGTTATAATACGATAAAAATATTTTCCCGTCAAGTATTTTTTTATACTGCCCAACAGCATCTATATATTACCATTCAAAGGTTGCCCAGCGGTCGTTCATATTAGGCAAAAGCCAAGCAAAGAGCTTACCCCGAATGGAATACTTTTTCATCTCCTCATTAAAGCTATGTTCCTCAATAAGCCTTATACCATCAGTTAAATCAACTATTTCCTGAGCTGTATCTGTACCGGACCTAAAATGGGCCTTGGTGTTTGATACTGTATCATGATGCTTCTCATTCTTTTGCATCAGCTTGCTGTTTTGCTCGGCAATCAAAATTCCAGTGGAAAAGTTGTCCTTCAAAACATTCAGCAAGGTGCGAATCTGTTCCAGGGTAAAATACATAAACAAGCCCTCAGCAATAAATACTGGCTTGGATTGTCTTCCCACAAGAACCTTCTGCACCTCCGGGCACCAGTCAGCCTCCAAAACGTTACCGGCCAGCATCGTCACCCTTTCTTGCTCCGAAAAGGCCTTTTTCCTGGCTACAATGGAATCTGGCAGATCCAAATCAAACCACCAAATTTGGCCATTATCCACCCGCGAAAATCGATTATCAAACCCAGCCCCCATATTTATGACCACAGTATCAGGAGCCTTCGATATTATTTCCTTTAACTGGCGGTCCAGCATGATAGTCCTTGCCACTACCCCCTCATGGGATAAAAATTTGTCGTACGGTTTTGTGTCAATATGGAGTACATTGATGATTTCCACGGCCTTTTCATCCTTAATACGCGCATTAGGCCGCAAAGTCTCACTGGCTTTAATTGCCAGCGGAATAAGTGCTGTAGTCTGAACATCCCCTAATTCAAGTTCCATAATAATCCCCCCTACTCTAAATAAAATGATAACCATTCTCATTTATGCAGGTAAATATTATCATGATTAATTAAATCTGTCAACTAAAGATTTTATTCATTAGCAAAAATTAAAAACCGCCCGAAGGCGGTTTTTTTATAGATATCGTTTTAACAATACGCCAATGCGTCCCTTTTTGGTTTGTCCCCGGACTTCTACCACTTCAATACGTCCCCGGCCTCGCATGGAAAGTACATCTCCCTCTTTGACCTGCTGGGAAGCATTCTTCACTGGCTGCCAGTTGAGTTTCAACTTATCAGCCGCGATATCTGAGGCTGCCCGACTGCGGGATGAACCATATCCAGCGGCAGCAATGGAATCCACCCGCAGAGAAGCTACCGTGGCCTTTATTTCTTTGCAACGTTCTTCCTTCGGGGTTATATTAGCTAAATCATCTTCCTCGCAGGACACACTGCTATGACCAATTTGCGTTAAATTATCCAGCAGGAAGGCTCCCATTTTATCATCAGCCAAAATACGGGCTGTGGCCCCACCCATGAGGATATCACCGATTCGATCCCGTTCAATCCCCAGTCCCATTAAGGAACCAAGCACATCACGATGACCTATATGTTCATATTGACCATTCCAGCTGGCCTTAATGACTACTATATCGTAGCCGGGGTTACCGCCAAAGGACTCATCAATAAACATAGCCCGCTGACGTTCCGCCCCCTGATAACCTCCATCAAAGTCCACCCGGATACCAGGATAATTTGCTGCTATTGTTTCAGCAATTTCCTGGCCATAGGGATCCAGAAAGCCACTCACGCGAAACTTCTGTGTACGCTGAACTTGTTCGGCCATGTCCACCAGTTTAATGGCGGTTTCCGCCCCTTCCGTTCCTTTATAAAACCGTATTATTTTTTCCCGTTGTTCAGAACTTGCCATGTAAAATTATTTCCCCAATTCCTTAGAGCGTTCAGTACCCGCAATAACCGCATCAATCAGCGCTCCACGAATACCCTGTTGCTCCAATACACGAATTCCGGCTATAGTCGTACCCGCCGGACTTGTAACCTGATCCCGGAGAACATCCGGATGTTTACCGGTTTCCAAAACCATCTTGGCTGCACCCAGCAAGGTCTGAGCTGCCAAAAGAATAGCTGTCTTGCGAGGCAAACCAGCGGCAACGCCACCATCAGCCAGAGCATCAATCATCAAAAAGCCATAGGCCGGACCACTGCCAGACAGACCCGTTGCGGCATCCAGCAAGCTTTCCGGTACTTCCACAGCCTGACCACAGGAATCAAGAATATCTCTGATATTCTTGGCAGCCTTTACAGATACTCTTTCATTACGGGCATAGCAGGACATACCTTCCCCAACGGCCAAAGGAGTATTCGGCATAATCCTAACTATAGGATTTTTCGGAAAATACTCATTGATGGTCTTCATAGGCAAACCAGCCACGATGGAAGCTATCAAAACATCTTCCGGAACCTTGCCCTTCAGTGCGGCCATAACCTTGGTCACCACCTGTGGCTTTACCGCCAAAATCAACGAATCCAATCCGGCGGTTTTAACAAAATCGTCATCAGTAACCGCATTAACGCCATGAGTTTTCTTAAGCTCCTGACATCTTTCTTCCCGAATCTCCGAGACAAATACATCCTTGGAAGCTACCAATCCTTTGGACAGAGCACCTGTTAAAATAGATTCTCCCATTGCTCCGCCACCGATAAATCCAATTTTCATACATGTCACCAGCCTTTTTTTGGATAGATTTTATTTATTTTCCCATGGCATATTTGTAATGCCATGATTTTGCTGACTAACTGCGATATTAACGTTCTTAGGTGCAAATAACCAAACATTACGGCTAATTTTGTTCACTGCACCATCAATAGCATAAATAGTACCACTAACAAAATCAATGATGCGGATAGCTGTCTGCTCTTCTACATTCTCCAGATTAATAACCACAGGACGTTTTTCCTTCAAGCAATTAGCAATCTGCTGGCAATCATCAATACTTTTCGGATTGATGACAACCACCTTCATCATGGAATTCGCCAAAGCTGCGGCAGAGCCTCCCTCACGAACCGATGTTGAACCAGTATTCATTCCTACCACCTTCCTGTCATAAACGCTGCGACGGGTATTCCCGCTTACAGGCTCAGCTGGTTTTACCTTGGGTTCAACTGGCCCTTCGTTATCCTCCATAATAGACTCCAACAGTCTCTCGTCCTCTTCAGTTTCCTTTATGCCTATTTTCTCCAAAAAAGAATCTATCTTCCCCACAGGACGTCCTCCTTACACACAGAACTTGGCTATTATCAATATTGTCTTGGGCCGAAAATACCCGTTCCAACCCGGACCATATTTGCCCCTTCTTCAACAGCAATTTGATAGTCATGAGTCATACCCATTGACAAGTATAAAATATTCGCTGTCTTGAAGTCCATTTCCTTCACTTTTTGAAAAATTTTATACATTTTTGCGAATAAAGGCCGACATTCTTCCACATCTTCATAGTTTGGTGCTATACACATAAGCCCCATCAACTTTAAATTGGCTAATTCATCCACCTTATACAGCAATTCATCCAAATCTTCTTCATAAATCCCTGATTTGGAATCCTCCTTGGCCAGATTTACCTGCACCAACACCTTTTGTATTTTATTTATCCCCGCTGCGGCATTGTTAATCGCCTCAGCCAAATGCAAAGAATCTACTGAATGAATTATATCAAAAATTTTAACTGCTTGCTTGACTTTATTGGTCTGTAAATGACCAATAAGGTGCCAGGTTACCTCCCGATCAAGGGTAGCATATTTTTCCTTGGCTTCCTGAATACGGTTTTCCCCAATGTCCGTAACTCCGGCGTCAATAGCCTCACGCATAGCTGCCACATCGTGATTTTTGGTCACTGCAATAAGCAGTACATCATCTTTTTTTTCACTGCTCCGGTTTTCCGCAGCATTTTTTATATTATCCTTTACCCCTTGTAATCTCTCAGCTATCATAACATCACCCTCTGGGAATAATTCTATCTTATGGACAACACTGCCGCAATTCGTCCGGTTCTGCCACCATCAGCCCGATAGGAAAAAAACTGACGATTATTGCAGGCGGTACAAACGTTGGCTACATCGATTTTTTCTTCAGCCAAACCAGCCTCCATAAGCTGTAATTTATTGGTCTTGGCCAAATCAAGATGAAACTTTTCATCCGTTGATTTAGTAAGTATTTCTTGGGCAAAATTCGGAAAGGCTTCCTGGAATTGCTCGGCCACTTCGCTGCCCACCTCATAACAGCAGGCTCCTATAGCCGGACCAATACCTGCCAAAATATCCGCAGGTCGGCAGCCATATTCCTTCACCATAAGCTCCACGGTTTTCCGTCCAATGGATTTTACCGTACCCTTCCAACCACCATGGGCCACACCTATGACTTTTTTTATCGGATCAGCCAGCATTATTGGCGTACAATCAGCAAAATACAACATCAAAGGTAAAGCCCGTTCATTGGTAATCAAGGCATCCATTCCGGGGATACTGTCCTCATAGGCATACATGCCCCGACCAGCCTGCTCCTTGGTAACCTTGGCAATACCAAAGCCATGAACCTGCTGACAGGAAACGCCGATGTTTAGCTTAAGTCCCAATCCCGCAAAAAACTTTTCCCGATTTTTTTTGACATTTTCCACCTTATCATTTACATGTAAGCCCAGATTTAAGCTATCCAAAGCACCCTGACTTACTCCGCCATGCCGGGTGGAAATTCCATGAACAAACACATCATCAGGAAAAATCGAAAACTTACCAATCCAAAGGTTATTTAATTGGCCTGATACCAATGAAAAGCTCATACTATCCTCACTAAAAATATATCATTTACATACGCCACAGCGTTGACACCCATCAAAGCACTGAATGGTGTGCTTAGGAATTTCCTGCTGTGACTCCAAATATTCTTTCTGTAAATATTCCTTGGTAAAGCCCATATCCAGTATATCCCATGGCAAGGTGTTGTTCAGAGGAATCGCCTGACTTACCAAATCCTCCATGGTGAGTCCATGCTGTTTTAACACTGATTTCATGGCCTTGCTGCCACCATTTGCAAAAGCTTCCCAAAGGAACTGGCCTGTTTCCCGATTACCACGGGCCAGTACGGCCTGCACATAGGCATCCCGCGGTGACTCGGCAATTATTTCAATATTATGGCGTTTCTTCAAAGCGTTGGTTATATTTTTTAACGCCGACTGAATATACTTTATTGGGGCCATAGGAGCCCACTGAAATGGGGTAAAGGGCTTAGGAATAAAAGGATTTATGCTCAAGGTGAGACGGCCAGTGGCCCCTTGTTCCTCCATAAAGTCCTTTAGCTTTATGGCCATATCGATTATACCCTGAATATCCGTTGGGGTTTCACCAGGCAAACCAATCATAATATATAACCGGAAATTGCGAATACCAGCGGTAATTCCCATGGCCATAGCCCTTAAAAGATGTTCCTCTTCTATGCCCTTATTGATTACTGCCCGCATACGGACACTGCCAGCCTCCGGTGCCATGGTCAGTGTCTTTAAGCCACTTTGAGCCAAGGAGTCCACCAGTTCCTGGGTAACCGAGTCAGCCCGGAAGGACGCCACAGACATGCTGAGCCCATCGCCTAAAATCTCCCTACATAATTGGTCAATTTCCGGATAATCGGAAATGGCCGCTCCCATGAGTCCTACTCGCCGACCATTCTTCTTGGCTCCCAAAAGCATTTTTTCGATGGCGGCCAAGGAACGGTTACGGGGCCGACGAAAACAATAGCCTGCCATACAAAAACGACAATGACGGCCACAACCTCGGGCAATTTCCACTAAATGAAGATTGAACTCGGTATTTTCCGTGTAAATCGCCGTTTCACCAGGATAATCATCCAGGTTTTCCAACCATTGGCGGCTTATTTTATCTGGCGCATCACCAATGGGGGTAACACTTGCCGAAAATTTATCACCATTAGCATAGGTTACCTTGTAGCAGGCAGGCACATATACTCCGGGTATTTTAGCCAAAAGGGCCAAAATTTCCCCCTTGGATTTACCAGTAGCCTTGGCCTGATTATAGACTTCCATGAAGGCAGGCATTACAGCCTCCCCTTCACCGATAATAAAGGCATCCATAAACCGACTCATTGGCTCCGGATTAAAGGTTGCACACGGTCCGCCGGCAATTACCAGAGGATCCTGCTCCCCTCGGTCTGAAGCCAAAGGCTTAATTTTGCCCAGCTCCAACATCCTTAAAATGTTGAAAAAATCCATTTCAAAGGACATAATAAACGCCAATATATCAAAGGAGGACACTCCACTTTGAGTCTCCATGGTCATCAGCTGGACTCTATGTTTTACATATTCCGCCTGTAGTTTTTTTTCAGGAAGAAAACAACGCTCACAAGCAGTATCCTTCCGTTGATTTAGCAGGCGGTAAACAATATGCAGGCCCAGATTGGACATGCCCACAAAATATGAATTTGGATAGGCCAGGGCCACGCGAGTACGCCCCCCAGCCGGATAAATATAATATCCTTTTTCTTCTTGCAGCAGGTCTTTAAGCTGCTCCTTCAACCGCCAGGACAAATATCTTCCTCCAGTCAGTTCTCCTCATCAGCCAGCAATACATCCAATTCATGCCGGAAGCTGTTTATATCCGAAAATTTTCTATATACGGAAGCAAAGCGAATATAGGCAACCTGATCAAAATTTTTCAATTTCTTCAAGGTCATTTCTCCGATAGCCTTGGATGTGGCTTCCTGCTCGTACTCTCTGCGAATGGATTGCTCAATATCACTGGCTAAAGCCACGATGCTTTCCAAGGATTTCTCCCGTTTATCGCAGGCTCTGATCAGACCATTCAGCAATTTGTTGCGGTCAAAAACTTCCCTGGCCCCGCCATGCTTAATGACCATTAAAGGCAACTGCTCCACAGTTTCAAAGGTAGTAAACCGTTTGCCACAATTTCCGCAAATACGGCGACGTCTTATGGCCCGGCCTTCATCAACGGCCCGAGAATCTACTACCCGACTGGCTTCCTTATTGCAATGTGGACAAAGCATTACTGCACCTTCTTACTTTTCGTTCTTTTTGAATATTTTTTCTTGGGGTGTTTGCCTTCCTGAACCTTTTTCTCCGGTCTGATGAGACAGTGGGGGCCAAAACCGATTAAATCCGGTCGATGGGCAATTTCCAATGCCTTCCTGACCAGATTATAATTCTCTGGCAGCCAATATTGCATCAGCGCCCGTTGCATAGCCTTTTCTTCCGGCTTTTTGGCCGTATACACCTTAGCCCCGGTCAAAGGATTTATACCGCTGTACCACATACACGTAGACAAGGTACCAGGCGTTGGGATAAAATCCTGTACCTGCTGAGGATGATAGCCCATTTTCTTGATAAATTCCGCCAGCTCAATAGCATCCGCCAGGGTAGCTCCTGGATGACTGGACATGAAATACGGCACCAAGTACTGTTTTTTACCCAGCTTCTTATTCATGGCCTCAAACCGCTCCACAAAGCGGATATAGACCTTTTTAGGTGATTTCCCCATCATATGGGTAACCTTATCTGAAATATGCTCCGGGGCAATTTTAAGCTGACCACTTATATGATACTCACACAATTCCCGCAGAAAATCATCCTTGGCCAGCATCAGATAATCAAAGCGAATACCGGAGCGGATAAACACCTTTTTTATCCCCGGTAAAGCCCGCACTTTACGCAACAAGGCCAAATAACCACTATGATCAACTGTGAGATTTTTGCACACTTCCGGTGATAAACACTGTTTCCCATGGCAAGTACCCCACTTTAGCTGCTCATCGCAGGAGGTACGATGGAAATTGGCTGTAGGCCCGCCAAGGTCATGAATGTATCCCTTAAAGTCCGGCAGCTTGGTGAGGATTTTTGCCTCCCGTAATATGGACTCGTCACTACGCCTTTGAATAATGCGGCCCTGATGGGAAATAATCGCACAGAAGTTACAGCCGCCAAAACAGCCGCGATGAGCCACAATACTGAACTTTACCTCATCATAGGCTGGTACGCCTCCAGCCTTATCATAAATGGGATGCCAGCTTCGCTCATAGGGCAAATCGTATATTTCATCCATTTCCCCAACACTAAGAGGTTTGGCTGGTGGATTTTGTACAATACACCAATTCCCATTCTGTTGAGCCAGCTTTTTCCCCCGAAAGGCATCCTGCTCCAAATATTCCGTTTTAAAGGCTTCAGCAAACTTTTCCTTGCTTTGGGTTACATCATTATAGGACGGAAGCGCTGTATAGTCCCATATATAGTCAAAATTGGGCACCTTAAAACAAGTCCCCTGAACATCCTGAATATTCTGTATCTCTACTCCCTGGTGAAGCTGAGCAGCCAATTCTATAAGCTGGCGCTCCCCCATACCATAAATGAGCATATCAGCTTCACTGTCGGCCAATATGGATTTTCTGACCGAATTTTCCCAATAATCATAATGGGCAAATCGTCTTAAACTGGCCTCAATACCGCCAATGATAATTGGAACATCCTTACCCCAGCATTCCCTAATCAGTTTGGCATACACTACCACAGCCCGTTCCGGCCGTCGGCCCGCCTTCCCGCCTGGGGAATACAAATCCTGATGCCGGACCTTTTTGGCTGCCGTAAACTTATTTAACTGGGAATCCAAGTTTCCACTTGAAACAAGAAAGCCCAGTCTGGGTTTTCCTAGACGGGCGAAATCTTTGGTGCTATGCCAATCCGGCTGGGGAATAAGCCCCACCTTATAGCCGTGCTTTTCCAAAAGGCGACACAATATGGCCGGACCAAAGCTGGGATGATCCACGTAGGCATCCCCTGAAACAAAGATAAAATCCAGCTGTTCCCAGCCCCTTATGGCCATATCAGACTTTGATATTGGTAAAAAGCTCATTAAATCACACCATGTATATTAATTTGGTTTCTTACTCTTGTTGGAGTCCTTAGTATTATTAGTTTTTTTAGTGTTATTAGTAGTTTTATCAGTGTTGTCACTGTTATTTTTTACACTACTATTATCAGACTTTGTGGTATTGGACTCGGTTGAAGACTTGGCAGCGGCAGCACCATCACTGTCCTTGGTCATAGTCCGCTCTACCACCTGACCATTGCCACCGATCTTGCCCAGATTGTTGCCGTTCCAGGTAAGGCTCATTGCCCCGGCATTACCGGCAGTAATGGAGACTTTTTCCTTACCCTTCCAGTTCATTTCCTTGCCTTTTTCGGCCATACCTTCAAAGACACTCTTGCCGTCAACGGAAACCGACAACCAGCAAACATCATCAAACTTCGCAGTAACATCAACCTCATCGTACTTTTTAGCAGCAGCATTTTCCTGATTCTTGTTACTGTCTTTTTTGGTTTGTTCAGTTTTTACAGTAGGCTTAGTGGTAGGCTTAGTTGGATTGTCGCTAAAGGCGTACCAAACGCCCCCTAAGAATACTGCCAGCACCACCAAGAGAAGCAAGAATTTACGAGAACCCCCCTTTTCTTCCGTACGCTCCCGATAATCCTCCCCGGAAGAGAACAAATTGCTTCCACTATCAGAACGATAAGAATTGGAGGAAGACTTTACTGTAACTGTACGCTGGGGAACATCATCATCATAATAATTTGAATGCTCAACCTGATCAACTGGCTGAACAGGCGAGGAAATATTCCGCTCCGAATTGTACTCCTGTAATAATGAACTGCTATCTATATTTAAAGCTCTAGCATAATTTTTGATAAATCCCTTAGTATATACATCACCTGGAAGAGAATCGTAATTTCCCTTCTCGATTGCTTCAATATAAACAGACCGTATGCTGGTCTCATTCTCTATATCTTTTATCGTTAGTCCCTGCTTTTCGCGCTCTCGTCTTAAAGTATCACCGAGCATGTTCTAACCTCCTACACAAAAACTCTACTATATTATACATTAGGAACTTTGCATACACAAGGTACGGGCTATATTTTGTAAAAAAAATCACTTACCCATAGCCAGTATTTCTCTATCATAATCTTTTTCATCAAAAAAGCGAGGGCGCAGTTTATTATACCGACGATTAATGATACTTCTTTCCGGATCAAACTCCGCCGTATAAACATCAGCAATATCCAACACCGTATGAATCATGTCATCGGTCATATATGGATTATTAATGGCTGCCTGTATCAGAGCCCATTTTTCCGGATGATTTGTTTTAAATTTCTCCGAAGCCCACATAATAAGCGGTACTTCAATCATGTGGCGACTAGGATTTTCCTCGATATGGCCACTGACTCCATCATCATATACTGCTTCCCCATGATCAGGCAGATAAATAACGATAGTATCGGAATTAGTTTCCCGGAATTTATCAATGATACCGCTGACTATGTAATCATTATAGAAAATGGCATTATCATACTGGGCGATGACTTCCTTCTGGTCATCATTGTATCTTCCCGAAGGATCGGAAATATCTTTATCAGAAAATTTAGTAAAAATGTATGGATAACGGTTGTAATAGGCCAGATGACAGCCCATCAGATGCACCACATAAAAATTCTTTTCTCCACTGGCATCAGCAATGGCATTATCCACCAAAGGGAACAATTCCCCATCAACCCGTCCTTCATCCTCCTCGGAATCTCTTATTTGGGTAAAATGACTAACTTTACTGTGAGCAGCATAAATCTGCGCCACATTTCCCCATATTCCGGAGCTTTCCTGATTGGACAGCCAATGGGTCTTATACCCGGCAGTATTCATAATATCAATGAGATTATGATACTCATACCAAGGCTTTGGTGCCTCATGATTACAGAAGGTAAATATTTTACTAAGGGAAGCCACCGTTGTGGAATGAGCACTTACCACGTCCTTAAAGCAAATGATTTCGCCCCTTTTGGCCATATCATCCAGGTTTGGTGTATTTGACAACTCGTAGCCATATAAATGCATGTGATTACGGTTGGTGGATTCCCCTAAAATAAAGACAATGTTGGTTATCTTGCCCTCATTTTTAGTCAGTTGGATATTCTCATCCAACTTGGATATCAACTCCTGATAAGCTACATGATTTTCCCAGGCCGTCTTGCTGGCCCCCAGCAGGCGAGTCACCGGAGTCAGATTTACCCCACCAAACATCAAACCAGGATAACCAGCACACATATAAATGGTATATATGGAGGATAAGATTACTACAATTCCTGCCAAGACCTTTTGGGATACGGAATCAACCTGAGCCTTTTTCCATGGCTTATACTTGACCAGGCAATAGAACAAGACTACCAAAAATATAGCCAATCCTAAACCTTCAAAGCCCACAAATGTCTTTAAAAATTCCGCAGATTCCTCAGGATTAGTTTCAAACAGGGAATTTACTGTACCTACCCCTAACAGAGCATTGTACTGGTACAATACAAAGGCCTCCATAGTAAAGGCAACAAACATTATCCCTACCAATATTCCACGTATCCACTGGGAAGCTTTAGGCACAAACAGCCACTTGGTGATAAAGGTTACGGCCATAGCCGTCAACAGACCGGTAAAGATAAAGCTCATCACCAAATCCGTCCTGCCGGAAATGCCCCACTTTATTACCTGGGTGGAGCAACCAAATATCCATATAATCATCAAGAAGCCAAAATCTTCGCGCACAAGATCAGCAACCTTCTGAAAAAAATTGCCTAACTTATCCGAAAAAACATCCTTGTTCAATGATTGTGCCTCCTTTATAACTGATCCATCATCCGATGAGTCTGGGGAATAACCCGTACATCACGTAATTTTTCCAAAGCTATCTGCTGCAATTCCAGCATTGTTCCCGGTTCAACGGGAATCATATCATTTACCGGGGTTACTGGCTGTAAAATAAGCAAAATATCAGGATTAATTTCTGCCACCAAATCAATAGCCCGTTGGAAATCCTCCATGACTATATCGCCGGTTACCACCAGCTTAACATAAACATCCTTTTCCTTGGCTATATTCAAAAAATCCCGATGAACAGCCCAAAGATTTGCTTCTGTCATCTGGGGCAGCTTGATGTCCATGCTTATTATGTCTACTAAATCAATGATTTCAGCCAATCGGTCCGGCAATGTCCCATTGGTTTCCAGCATAACCTTAGTATTTATCATTGGAATCAGTTCCCGCAAAAATGCCGTATGAAGCAGTGGTTCACCACCAGTAAAGCTTACTGCCTGATGGGGCAATTCCCGCAAAAACCTATTAATATAAGTCGCTACCTCGGTAACCGCCAAAGGATTAATTGCCTCTGAAAAAAGGCGTGACCCCGACCGCGTTTCCACGTTACACAAGGTGTGTACCCCGGCCTCATGCTCCGTATCACAATATTTACAACTTAAATTGCATCCTTCAAAGCGAACAAAGAGCTGACGACAACCTACATAACGTCCCTCTCCCTGTACCGAGGAAAAGATTTCAATCAAATTCGCTTCCATTTTACATCCCTTAGTCCAATGTATAAATAACTGATGATTTTGGCGACTCCCATACCTGAATATGCTTTAATTTCACATTATCATCAAAAAAATCCGCCTTGGCCATTTCCTCGTATATGTACTGGGCCAAATGCTCCGCTGTTGGATTATAGTCATCAGCGAAGGCTGGCAGCTCATTTAGTAACTGATGGTCCAAGCCTTCCAATAAATCCCGCAGGCGTCCCTTTACCACCTTAAAATCCACCAGCATACCCAGCTCATCCAGCTTCTTACCTGTTACGGCTGCCTCCACAACCCAGCTGTGACCATGAAGACGGTTGCATTTTCCCTTGTAACCGGCAATCCGATGAGCTGCCTCGAATTCCGCACTGACATGAATTTCAAACATAATTCAATCCTCCGCAATAAGAAACCCCTTCAATGCAATGCAACAAAGGGGTAAAACTTCACAAACAAGCTTTGAAAATTACTTTCGGCCATCAATAAACTGGTCATAGCTGACTGCCTGAGTATGCTTGGTATGAGCCCATTCATGCTCGTTGCGGTGAATAAAGCCCAGGAATACTATTGGCAGCCAGGAATAAATAAATACCTGGTACAGTGGAATATATAACCAAGCCTTCCACTTGGCCCGCATCTTGATGAGAATAATCATTGGCAGTAAATACTGAATAATGGTTATTGCCGTCATCAGATGATTAGGCATAAAGGCATAAATACTGGTATAAATCTGCTGACCATAAAATACCTGAATATACCCCATAAGAATAAAGAAGGCGGTAAACATCAGGAAATATGGCTGAATAAGGTACAAACAGCCATCCAAAATAGGAATGCTCCGCTGCTTGATACCTTCCTTTAACAGCTTCGGTATAAAACGATGGGCCACATCAAACTGTCCTTGAGCCCAACGTTTTCTCTGGTACCAGGACTGCATAAAGGTCAATGGCTTTTCATCATAGATAATGGCATCCACGGCCCAAGTGGTTTTGATCCCCTCCACCAGGGACTTCATGGTAAATTCCATATCCTCAACCAGGCAGTTGGCACGCCAACCGTGGCGCTTTAATACTTCAGTGGTGATACACATACCGGTACCACCCAACACAGCCGACAAACCCAGATTGGTCTTGGCCTGATGAATGAGATAATCGATAACCCAGAAGGACAGGGCAAATGTAGCAGAAACCCACGAGTCGTAAGGATTTTTGGCATCCAAGAAACCCTGAACTATTTTTGCGCCCTTCATGAGATGATGATTCATCTCCATAAGGAAACGCGGGTGTACCAAATTATCAGCATCAAAGATACAAACCGCATCATACGGTTTTTCCATATCCTTTTCCATGTCAAAGAGCTTGGCAAACATCCAGTCCAGAGCATATCCCTTGGTCTTTTTTTCCGGATCAAAGCGCTCACAGACAATAGCTCCGGCCTCACGGGAAACCTTGGCAGTATCATCACTGCAGTTATCGGCAATTACATATATATCGTACAAATCCTTGGGATAATCCATTTCCTGCAAGTTCTTGACCAAATGGGCCACTACCGCCTGTTCATTATGAGCGGCAATCAAACAGGCAAATTTCTTGGTAGGGGTGGTAATTTTCTTTTCTTTAAATACCACCAGCCCAAAAAAACCTATTATGAAGAAATATATCGTAAAGCAGAACAAAAAGATCTGCAACGGCAGCATGATTATATCCAATGGATAAAAGGTATCGAGTAATGGAATAGACATTAAATGTTTTCTCCTTTAAGTAACGGACTTTACTTATGATTATTATTTGCCACCGGCAATAAGATTAATACTGTGATTTACAATACCAAAAATTGCATAAGAAGCAAAAATGCCAAAGAGAACAGCATAGCCAATGCCGTCAATGCCCAACCATAAAATCAAGGCAAAAACCACGGCTGCCACCAGCTTGGCCAGAACATTCATCTTTTCGCCGTCACCCTTAAAATCAGGATAATGGACCGTACTTACCATGAGATAGGCCACAATCATTACAATTATCGGATAGCCATAAGACAGCTGTCCCAAGTCAAAACCAATAGCATTTACCAGTAAAGTAGAAGTAGCAATCAGGCAGCCCCCAGCCGGAATAGCCAGTCCCATAAAATAGCCATGAACAACAGTTGTATTCACATTAAATCTGGCCAAACGCCACATACCGCACAAGGCAAAAAATATTGCTGCCACACAGCCCAAAATACCAAATTCACTGAGCTGAAGCTTATAGGCCAACATAGCCGGTGCTGCACCAAAGGACACCAAATCGCACAGGGAGTCCATTTCCTTACCAATTTCGCTGCTTACATTCAAAGCCCGAGCCGAACGACCATCCAGACCATCCGCCACCAAAGCTAACAATATGCAGACTGCTCCCCAGAACAGATCACCATGAAAAGTAGAAATTATAGAACACATACCAAATACCAGATTCATGGAAGTAAGTCCATTAGGTATAAGCGATTTACTCATTACTCCTTAATCCTCCCTACGATGGTCTCGCCACCACGTACCTTGTCGCCCTTCTTTACCAGGACTTCAACACTCTTTGGCACAACGATTTCCGTACAAGAGCCAAACTTTATCAAACCGTAAACCTGGCCCTTCTCCATGGTATCGTCCAAGGTTACCCAGGAAACGATACGGCGGGCCAATATCCCGGCAATCTGAGTAACTGTAACCCGCAACCGATCATTTTCAATACCCAGCATATGCCGCTCATTTTCAAAGCCTACTTCATCCTTATAGGCTGGACGGAAACGACCGCAAACATACTTCTGGCACTTAATCTCACCGGCAATCGGGCTACGATTTACATGCACATTAAATACAGACAAAAATATAATTACCTTAGTACAAGGTTCCTTAATAAATTCATCATCTTCCAAATCCACAACATCCTGGACGGTTCCATCCGCCGGGGAAACCACCAAAGCTTCATCCGCCGGGATTTTCCGATTAGGATTACGGAAGAAATATGTAAAATAACACGCCAAAACCACTGGTGCAATCGCCCCAAAAGGACCGAAGGCCAGTGCGAACAGTATAGCTAAGACCAGCGCGCCGAAAATAAATATATAACCGTCCCGTACTATGGGAATACGGCCCATACTCAGCACCTCCTATAGATATAAACATTATGATATAAAATAACGTATCTTTATCAATAATTCCTATGGAAAAATATCATATAACTCAATGATTATACCACAACCAGATAGATTATATATCAGTTAGTGAAATTTTTCCATTATAAAGAGAAAAATCTTCTCCTACATTTTTCCTATTTTTTTGAAGCCATTACCTTTAATACGAACTTTGGCAAGGCCATAAGACGGCCAATACGACTTGGTTGTTTCAAGCCACGGAACAACCACTCCAATTTGGCCTTTTGCATCCATAAGGGTGCCCGCTGCATGACCCCAGCCATAACATCAAAGGAACCACCTACTCCGATGGATACCGGTACATTCAATTCCTTCAGGTGGGCATAAAGCCATTTTTCCTGCTTAGGTACACCTAAGGCCACCAGCAATATATCCGGCTGTTTTTCCTTAATATCCTTTATTATTTCCACTTCATCCTCAGCGGAAAAATAGCCATTACGGGTCCCAACGATATTTATACCAGGATACCATTCCTCGGCCTTAGTCTTGGCCTTGTCGGCTACCCCCGGCGCTGAGCCAAAGAAATATATTTTTTGTTTTCTGGTAGGGGCCACTTTCATCAGCTCCTGAGCCAAATCATAGCCTGCTACCCGCTCTGGCATCGGATGTCCCAGATAGCCAGCAGCCCATACTGTGCCAGCTCCATCCGGTACCACCAAATCAGCACTATTCAAGATATGGCACAATTCCTCATCATAGGTAGCCCGCATGATCATTTCCGCATTGGCTGTAGCGATTAAGGTGCTATTACCCTGTTCAATGAAGCCTTCTACTGTATCCACAGCCTCCGCCATCGTCAGAGAATTTACCTGAACTCCCAGAATTTCCACTTTTTCCAATGACATCGTATGCCTCCTAAAAAAACAAAGTAAAGGGACACTCATAGAGAGTCCCTTTAACATCGTAGTAAAACATTGTAGGATTAGTCTTCCTTAACCTTTTTCTTAACATGGGTACGAATAGACAATTCCTTCAGCTGCTTTTCGTCTACCTCAGAAGGAGCCTGGCTCATTACATCAGATGCACTCTGAGTCTTAGGGAAAGCGATTACGTCACGGATAGACTTGCGTTTAGCCATGAGCATAACCAGACGATCCAAACCAAAGGCCAATCCGCCATGTGGTGGTGCACCATACTTAAAGGCATCCAGCATAAAGCCGAACTTCTCATGAGCAGCCTCTGGGGTCAAGCCGATAGCTTCAAATACCTTCTCCTGCAAATCGCCCTGATAAATACGGAGAGAACCGCCACCGATTTCCACGCCGTTAAGAACCATATCGTAAGCAATAGCCTTAACCTTGCCTGGATCAGAAGCGAGATACTGAACATCCTCATCACGAGGTGCAGTGAACGGATGATGCATAGCCTTCCAACGCTTATCCTCTTCACTGTATTCAAACATAGGGAAATCAACTACCCACAGGAAGCACAGCTTGTCTGGGTCAATGAGACCACGACGACGGGCCATCTCCAGACGGAGCTCGCCCAGAGCCTGGGCTACTACCAACGGCTTGTCAGCAATAACCAACAGCAGGTCACCAGTCTTGGCACCAGTAGCCTTCTTGATTTCCTCAAAGGTTTCATCGGAATAAAACTTCTTAAATGGGGACTTTACGCCCTCCTCAGTGTACTGAATCCAAGCCAAGCCCTTGGCACCATAGCCCTGTACATACTGAACCAGGCCATCCAGCTCACGGCGAGGAATATTGGCATAATCCTCCACGTTGATAACCTTCACCTGACCGCCGTTTTCCAATACAGAGGCAAATACCTTAAAGTCAGAGCCCTTAACATACTCGGAAATATCCATAAGCTCCATGCCAAAGCGAAGATCCGGCTTGTCGGAACCATAACGCTCCATAGCCTCATCCCAAGTCATACGCTGGAACTTCTCTGGCAGCTTAATATCCAATGCCTTATCAAAGATTTCACCCATCATGCCTTCCATCATGGTCAGGATAGTCTCCTGATCAATGAAGGACATCTCAATATCCAGCTGAGTGAACTCTGGCTGACGATCAGCCCGCAGGTCCTCATCACGGAAGCAACGGACAATCTGGAAGTATTTCTCAAAGCCAGAGAGCATGAGAATCTGCTTGTAAATCTGTGGAGACTGTGGCAGAGCATAGAACTCACCTGGATTCAAGCGGCTTGGTACCAAGAAGTCACGGGCACCCTCCGGAGTGGACTTACATAGCATAGGAGTCTCAATCTCCAGGAAGCCGTTACGATCAAAGTAGTCACGCATAATCTTGGTAACCCGATGACGGAGCATCAGGCACTTCTGCATCTCCGGACGACGCAAATCAAGGTAACGATACTTCAGACGCAGCATCTCATCGACCTCAATACCATCCTGAATGTAGAATGGTGGGGTCTTAGCCTTATTGAGAATACGCAGCTCTTTTACTACCACCTCAATTTCACCAGTAGCCATGTTAGGGTTGATAGTCTCCTCGCTACGGGCGCGAACATCACCACGAACAGCCAGAACGAACTCGCTGCGGATGGTCTCTGCCTTGTGGAAGGCCTCCTCACCAATAGCTGCCTCATCAAATACGATCTGAACCAAACCGGAACGATCACGGAAATCGATAAAAATCAGTCCACCATGGTCACGACGACGGGAAGCCCAGCCGCAGAGTACAACCTCACTGCCCACATTATCCTTGCGCAGCTCGCCACAATGATGAGAACGCTTCAAACCTTCTAAAGTATCCATTAATATTTCACCTCATAAATTATTTTCTATAATTAATTATTTGAGCCGGTTAATCAATTCCGCCACCGGAATTTTTTCCTGCTCACTGCCAGCCATATCCCGAAGGACAACGGCATTTTCCGCCAGCTCGTCCTCACCCATTATAGCGGCATATTTGGCATTATATTTATTGGCCTGCTTCATCTGCGCCTTCATACTGCGACCAGCATAATCCACTGCCGCACTATAGCCCGCATCCCGCAGATCCATTACCAGCTTAAAGGCCTCCGTCTGAGCTTGTTCACCCAGAGCCACCACATATACATCCACACTGCGGTTCTTATCCGGTAACAATCCCTGCTTTTCCAAAGCCAAAAGGACTCTTTCCAAGCCAGTAGCAAAACCCACCGCTGGAGTAGGGTTACCCCCCATTTCCTCAATGAGTCCGTCGTAACGTCCGCCACCAGCTACCGCACTTTGAGCTCCCAAAGGAGGATATTTTATCTCAAAAGCTGTCTTGGTATAATAGTCCAAACCACGTACCAGACGTGGGTCCAAAGAAAACTTCACCCCAGCCTTGGTGAGATAGGTCTGCAGCTTACTGAAATGGTCACTGCATTCCTTACAGAGACAATCGGTAATCTTTGGAGCATCCTGCATATAAGGCTTGTCTGCATCCTTTTTGCAGTCCAAAATCCGCATCGGAGCACGATCGAAACGACTCTGACAATCCCCACATAAATCATCCAGCTTATCCCGGAAGAAATCCTGCAACATGGTCCGGTATTTGGCCCGACAGGTTGGGCAGCCCACGGAATTAATATACAGCTCCAAATCCTTCAAGCCCAAGCCTTCCAGCAGCTTAATAGCCAACAGGATTATCTCTGCATCCACCGCTGGATTGGACTCACCGATGGCTTCAACGCCAAACTGGTGGAATTCCCGCATGCGGCCCGCCTGAGGACGGTCATAGCGGAACATGGAGCCAATGTAAAACAGCTTGGTCAGAGCATCCTCTGCATAGAGCTTATTCTGTAAGTAGGCCCGTACTGCCGATGCAGTATTTTCCGGCCTCAGGGTAATGCTGCGTTCACCTCTGTCGGTAAAGGTGTACATTTCCTTGTCCACTACATCGGTGCCTTCACCTATACCACGCTGAAACAGTTCTGTATGCTCAAACATTGGCGTTCTGATTTCCTGATAGCCAAACCGCCGGCACAGAGAACGTATCTTATCTTCCACAAACAGCCAGTCACCCACTGTGTCCGGCAAAATATCTTTGGTGCCCCGTGGAGCATTTGTCAACATCTTTTGTAAAACCTCCTTTGCTTAAAAAAGCAAGGTATTGCAATCTATAATAATATATTACGGCTCACCGTAGGCTTCCGCCAACAGGGCCCGTCTTTTATCAACATAAATATCTATATCCCGCAGATAAGTTATCAGATCCTTAGCATTAAAGGCCGATTTCAGCCGCTTGGTATGGAAGTTTATCACCTTGCTGGTGGCTGCTCCCCCAATCCCCAATATGGTCTGACGCTCCTCCATAATCTGGATATTGTACATACTTTCAGCTCCGGCCCGACAGCAGCCCACATTTTCCAGCTGACCGCTCATATAGCCCTGCCGATAGAGATAATATGGCTTCATCCCCGCCTGCTTGATATACCCCATAGCCGTATTAAACATAGCCCGACAGGTATTGTCATCTGGCAGCTCGTATTCCTCCAAATTCATCTTCAGTACGGAACCGCGCTTAAGAGCCAGAGAATGCAGGGTTATATCATCAGGACCCAAAGCAATAATCTTTTGCATGGTATCCTCAATATCCGCCACCCCCTCACCAGGCAGGCCAATAATCAGGTCCATATTTATTTCCGGAATCCCCGCTGCCCGCAAATCCTTGAACATGGTAACGATGGCCTCCGGAGTATGATTACGGCCAATACGCTTCAAGGTTTTCTGCTGCATGGTCTGGGGATTAACGCTGACCCGGGTAACCTGCATATCCACCATGGTCTGGATCTTTTCTGGAGACATACTGTCCGGCCGACCAGCCTCAACAGTGAATTCCACCGTATGGGGACCATAAAAAGCCTCTTTTACCGCGGTGAGCATTTCCCGGAAATAAGCATCCGGCAAACTGGTGGGAGTACCGCCCCCCACATAGATGGACTGTACCTTAAAACCATAGTCAATAACCGCCTGCTTAACTGCCGCCAAATCCTTACGGAATACCGCCATAAAATCCTTCAAGCCATCTTCCTTAGGAAGTATATTCGCCGGAAAGGAACAGTACAGACAACGGCTCAAACAAAAAGGAATCCCCACGTAAATACTGATGGTTTTTTCATCCGTCTGGGCCAAAAATGGCTGCTGACGAATGGCCATATCCGTAATGGTAACTGCCTTATCCTCGCTGGCTTCATAGTCATGGAGCAAACGCTCCACCACCTCATCCCTGGAAAGGCCGCCATCTAAAAGACGGTGAACTATCTTGGTGGGCCGAACTCCATGAAGGATCCCCCAGGGAGCAGCCTCAAAGCCGAATTGCTTCCGAAAAAGCTGATAAAGATTCAGCTTTATCAAGCGATGCTTGCCAGCAGCAAACCGTTCATCACTACGCCCTTCCGTGGTCTGAGTCAGATGAACCCTTTCTCCGTCCACACCGGTCATAGCTATAATGGTCTCCACAATGGGAATATTGCCCGGCTTCAGGTTGTTTTCTATATTCAGTGACTCCCAAGTATAGTCTTCCTCACAGCCCGTCTCTATCTTAAAAAGATTCAGGACTTCACGGACTACCTTGACCACCACCTGGTCCTCACTATTTAAGGTAAACTCTTTAATTTTCAAAGCTTCTTGGCACACTCCTGACAGTAGCCATAGAACAGCACCTGATGATCAATAATGTTGAAGTTACAGGTCTCGGCAATTTTCTGCTCCAACCCCTCCAGCATATCCTCAGAGAATTCTATAACCTTATCACATTTTTTGCAAATAAGGTGATGATGCTGATGACCATTCTCATCGAATTTCTTCAGTTCGTAACGGGCACGCTTCTCACCGAATTCCATCTTCTGGAGAATGTTCATTTCAGGACTGCACATCAATTCGAGAGTACGATATACCGTAGCCAGGCCAATATCATATCCCTTATCCCGGAGAGTACGATGTACTTCCTCGGCACTAAGGTGTTCTCCTGTACTATTTAAGAACACTTCCAATACATCCTGTCTCTGATGAGTAAGCTTGTATCGGCTGTTCTGGAGTCTTTTTTTCAGTTCTTCGATGCTAAATCCTTCGTGCATTTCTCTATCCTCCGCATGCCAAAATTTTGTTACTTACATTACTCTCCTATTTTACACTCCAATTATTGTATTATAACGCAATCGTTCAGATTTTTCCATATTTATATGAAAAATATACCTATTAGCGTTTCGACGACCCCAAACACCTACTCGTCATAACGCAATTGTTCATGTTTTTCCATATTTATTTAATACAAAAAAATGAATATAAGAAAAGGCGACCTTCAGGCCGCCTTCAGGAATCCATATCAATTCTTTACCATAACCAAGGAGACCAGACTTTCTCCAGGCTTTTCCTTAAAATGACTTCAATTCCGTTTTCGTCATCAAAATAAATACTTTCTTCTTCGTTTTTTTCCAGCTTTTCCATATCAAATTCAAAAGCATGGGAATAGGAACCATACTGAAGTTTTGCATCCTTGAACTTTAATACATAATGATTCTCCGTTTGTTCAATGGTAAAATTGCCATCCGAAGCCTTATGTATAATCGAACCATCTGCCAATTTTTCAACTTCTTCACCATGAGTTCTGCCGGAATATACAGGCTTGTATTTTATACCTAATAATTCTTTTTGATGGACCTCCAGAAACCAATTTTCAATGTATTCCGGATCCTTATGGACAAACTGGGAGGCAAAATACTTGTCATAAGCACCATGACCAGCATCCCGCTCCTCCTGACAGGTTATCATATAGGCCTGGGCATGATGGATGTCGCCCGCTGCCATGGAACCGGTTAATATCCCCGCAGCCATCAGTGCCACTGCCAATGATTTTTTCATAAAATTCACCTTCCGATATAATCGACATATTTTTTCCTTGGAATATTATACAAAAAAAGTTTCATATAAGCCATTAAACCAAAATTAAAAGAGCTATAACTCGTAATAAACCAATGGAAAGGACTGCCACATCATGCTATAATTAATCCACTACCAATACTTCCCTCAAAATGAGGGACATTCAATTAAAATAGGAGGCAAATCAGATGTTGAAGAAAATACTTGTTATGATGGTACTTGCGCTGACAGTTGTGTCACTTGGCAATACAAATTTGCCAATGCCTTTTGAACGGTGCACCAGTATCGCTTATGCTTCTCCCTTGCAGGAAATAGATGGGATCCTATTTTGGCATGGTGACATGAATTATCCGATTTATGACAGTGGCAATAAATTTTGCAGTGGTCTGGACTTAAGCTCTGCTTATGTTGCTAATGATGACGCAGATGAGCTTATTATAAAAGTGAACAGTGTTACATTCAATTTTGCAGATGACGCTGCAGTAAATTCCAGCAAAGCTACTTTTAAAGAAGACAGACGGGCAGGGAAGGCTTACCTGTGTTATGAAAATTCACCATATTGCAGCAGTACAGACAGTAAAAAGCCTTTGAATGATGTTTACTATTATCTAAAATGTTATCTGCAAGTTAAATAATCTCAAATACACACATTGAGCTGTTCTCAGAATAATAAGAAATAGAAGTATTTCTATGACTTCGGAGGACTTAGCTTTATCGAGCCCGCTGAGAACCAGCGGGCTTTTCTTTTTGACTGTACAACAAAGGATTTCCCTTACTCCACTTCCTCCCCCATGATTTCAATCATGCCCTTTATGATACGCTGAACCTCGTTGAAGCAGTTGCTTTTGTCACAGCCCTGGGCCAGATAGAGACCACGATTGATTTCAATCATAACTGACTGGACCCTGCTGTCCTGGCGGTAATACTTCATGGGAACCAGTGCCCCAGCAAAGGGCGAGTTGATTTTTACTGACAATTTATGGTCCTGCAGGTAATTTACCATTTTATACACCATACCCGGGAAGGTATGGTAGTCATCAGTGCCAATGCAGATATCCGGGCGGTTTGACTGCTGGTCCAGCTCATAAGGCAGGGGCTCGGGATAAAAGGAATGGCCATCCACAATGAGGCACTTGCCATAATCGGAGAGGCGCTTTTCCACCCCAGCCTCAAGTTTAGCATGATGAGGATCATAGAATATCTTGGCCACCTCTTCCCTCTTTTCTGCAATATGCTTTCTAAATGGCTGCATTTTTGAGCTATGGGTATAATACAATCCCATTCCCATACGGCTCATGGACTCATCCTTGTCATCGCGGAATCTCTCCACATCACACACCAGACGGCTTACCTGCAGATTTACCATCTCCGCTTCACAAGCAAACAGCTCGTCACAATACCAGTCCGTCATTACCAGCATTTCGTGGCCCAGAACCTCCAAATCATAGTCCGGGATATACTTCTCCGGGATGTACAAAGATGCGTGGGGTACATGAATTACTACGTTTTCTAACATTTTCATCGTCTCCTTTTGTTCTGTAAACCAAAAAGAGACGCAATGAAAAAGCCCATCGTCTTGATGGGCTCGTTTTACTTTATCCTACCCATCAATCAAGCTTTAGCACCTTACCACGCTTTCACCCGTGGCAGGTTGCTGAAGGGTCATCGAGCTTGTCTCTCGCCTTCTCTTTATGGTTAAGAAATTATTTAATTATTCGCCTTTCAGGCAAACCAAGTATAGCAAACTATCTTTGCCCTGTCATTAAAGAAGCATTAAAAAAACTTTTACTTTAGATACTGCTCCACGTCGGCAGCCTTTAAGTATTCTCTGTTGACATAGCCACTGATATCATATTCGTTCTTCAAGCGGCCAATGTTTACCAAAAACTTTATGGTATCGTTCAACCCGGCAACATCCTTGTCATCAATTACCACCGTATAATCATACTTGGTAATGACCTTTTTCAGCTGCTCCGGCGTCAGAGATAAGTACTTGGCCACATTATTAAGGGTGGTTTCATCCAGATTGGCCAGTTCCTTTACCCCCCGGGCATAATTTTTCAGCACAATGGATACGATTTCCGGATTGGCCTGGGCAAATTCTGCTCTGGCCACAATGCCGTTGACGCATAACAAATCTACTTTGACGCCATCGCAAATAATTTTCCCGGCACCACTTTCCTCCAGGCGGGTTACATTCGGTTCCCAAATGAAAACTTCTGGGTAAGATTATGACTGGTGGAACCAACTACCGTGGCAATAGTTTTTCCCCTAAAATCTGCTGGATTGGACAAGGTACTATTCTTGCCGGTCAAAACCGCATAAGCGGCCGGCCCTTCAGCAGCAATAGCTATCAGCTCATTCTTTTGACCAGCTGCAATGGCGGAGACAATAGGAACATCGCCAATAACCCCTATATCCGAGCTGCCAGTGCCCAAGGATTCATTCATTGGCGGGCCCGACTCAAAATTATGCCAATTGACCGTAACACCCTTAGCCTTTAAATCGGCTTCAATCCAACCCTTTTCCTTGGCCACAAACAACGGAATAAAGGCTGCGGAAGGCTGAATAGCAATATTAACTGTTTTATCGTTGTTTTTGGCAGTATTATCAGTGCCACAACCACCCAAGAGCCCTATTACCAGTGTCAATGATAGTATCAAGGCTACCGATAAGAGCTTACTCGTCTTCTTAAAAAAGTTAAAGGTCATACTACTCTTGCCCCCTTATCAATTCCATTGTCAACTGGAATTTTCACTAATACTACATATACGGATTACATTCCCGCTCAATTCCCATATTGGTAGCGGGTCCGTGTCCAGGGAACACCTTAGCTGCATCAACAACTATATTTAAACGATTCTTAATAGCTTCCACAAGCTCCTGCAAACTGCCACCGGGAAAGTCCGTCCGGCCAATAGAACCGGCAAACAAAGTATCTCCACTAAAGAGAGCGCCTCCACCATACAGGCAAATACCGCCCTTGGTGTGTCCCGGAGTGCTTATAACCCTCAGAGTACACTTACCAAAGGATATATTGTCTCCATCATTAAGGAGTATATCCGCTGGTTTTCCCTCTACAAGTCCGCCGCCGGTAAAGGCAGATAAATTTTTCTTGCCGTCTGTAAGCATATCGGCATCATCCTTATGGATGGCCACTGGCACCTTGAGCTTTTCCCTTAGCTCGTCCACAGCCCCAATATGGTCAAAATGACCGTGGGTAAGGACCACCAGCTTAACGTCAATTCCGGCCTCTTCTATATACGCCAATATTCCTTTGGCATTGTCACCAGGATCTATTACCATGCCTTCATCAGTGGAATTGTCCTTTAAAATGTAACAATTCGTTCCCACCATACCGGCAACTAGGGTTTTTACCGAAAAATCCATTATCTCACTTCACTCTCTATCAGTGCTTTGGCACTAGCCATTACGCTTATCAGCGTTGTTGGTCATAGCCCGGCTTACGCTGTATACATCCTTCAAACGACGTATTTTGGTCATTAAGGAGTTAACCTGGGATGCCGCACTTACCTCAACACCAAGCATGACCACGGAAGTCTTGTTATTACGGTTGGTACGGGCATTTACGGAGCTGACATTCATCTTCATTTCGGCCGGAACCGCCAAAATATTGGTAAGAATCCCCGCCGAATCATTACAATGAATTTCAACCTCCACAGTATAGTTCTTATCGATACCCACATCCCAATTTACGGCAATAACCCGGGATGCATCATTATCTGTGATGGCCACATTCGGACAATCCGAACGATGAACGGACACACCACGCCCCTTGGTAATAAAGCCGGTAATAGGGTCACCTGGGATTGGGTTACAGCACTTAGCCAAACGCACCAGCATGCCGCCTTCTCCCTCCACTAAAATACCATGACTGGCATTGGATTTACGGGAGGAACCATGGGGTCTTTTAAGACGTTCCAGCATCTGGGACACATCTGGCGGAGTCAGTTCCTTGACTTCCTTTTTGTATAACTCAATCAGCTTGGCAATTACACTGCTTACCGTAACACCACCATAGCCGATGGCGGCCAGCAAATCATCCTGATTGTTAATATTAAACCGGAGACATACTGTGCTAAGCCAGTTATCCCGCAACAATTCCCGCGGCTCGTAACCAAACTTCTTGGCTTCCTTTTCCAGAGTATCCCGCCCACGGGTGATATTTTCTTCCCGCTTGGCCTTCTTGAACCAGGAACGGATTTTGCTCCGGGTCTCGGAGGCTGCCACAATGTTCAGCCAGTCCAGACTTGGCCCATTATTGGCCTTATTGGTAATAATGGATACCAAATCACCACTTTGCAGCTTGTACTCCAATGGTACAATTTTGCCGTTGACCTTGGCTCCTACGCAGTGATGTCCTACCTCCGTATGAATACGATAGGCAAAATCTATTGGCACCGAACCATTTGGCAAATTGATGACATCACCTTTAGGAGTGAATACGAATACCTCATCGGAGAAAATATCCATCTTTAAGGCATCCACGTATTCGCTTGGGTCATTAACCTCCTGCTGCAAATTCATCATCTGACGCAACCAGGACAGTTTCTTGTCGTAATTGTTATCCGCCTGGGAACCACGGCCGCTTTCCTTGTATTTCCAGTGAGCCGCGATACCATACTCCGAAATCTTATGCATAGCAAAGGTACGAATTTGAATTTCCAACGGATAGCCCCGGGTCATCACCGTGGTATGTAAGGACTGATAACCATTGGTTTTCGGCATGGCTATATAATCCTTAAAACGCCCAGGAATTGGCTTCCACATGGCATGAACAATACCAAGTACCGCATAACAGTCCCGAACATTCCGCACCAGAATTCGTACTGCGGAAAGATCATAAATTTCACTTATGTCCTTGTTATCCCGCTTCATTTTCCGGTAAATACTGTAAAAATGCTTCGCCCGGCCGCTGATTTCCGCCTTCACACCGCTTCTCACCAGCTTGGTGTGAATCTGCAAAATGGAATCCTCGATAAATTGCTGCCGTTCCTGCCTTTTTTGCTTTACCTTTTCCACTAATTCGTAATAATACTCCGGATCCAGGTACCGCAGGCACAAATCCTCCAATTCCCACTTAATATTGGAGATACCCAAACGGTTCGCTAAAGGAGCATATACTTCGATAGTCTCCCGGGCAATTCTCTGCTGTTTTTCCTCTTTGACGAACTTCAGGGTACGCATATTATGCAGCCGATCCGCCAGCTTGATAATAATTACCCTGATATCCTTGGCCATGGCCAAAAACAGTTTGCGATAATTCTCTGACTGCTGCTCCTCCTTGGACTGGAACTGGATTTTACCCAGCTTGGTCACGCCATCAATGAGCATAGCCACTTCCTGACCAAACATCTCTGACATCTGTTCTAGAGAATATGTGGTATCCTCGACCACATCATGTAACAGAGCCGCCGTAATGGTCACAGCGTCAATCTGAAGCTCCGTAAGTATTTTGGCCACACAGAGAGGATGAATAATATACTCTTCCCCGGAGGCCCGTTTTTGTCCGGCATGGGCTGAATTAGCCAGCTCGTATGCCTTTCTAACCAAATCTACATCAGCATTGGGCTGATATGTAAGCAATGCATTCGTTATATCATCAATTGTTACCTCTGCCGTTGCGCCAGCAACCACAGGTGTAAAAATATCCACATCCGCAGAACTTGAATTGGCTACCATTTTAGTCACCACCATTCAAAAAAACCTTAATTATTAGTAATTATAACCCAGATAATTAATTACTATCAAGTTAAGTCTCTGTAATATTAAGGAAATGCTCCTTGTACTGCAGCTGAAGAACTGGCAAAACGTACTCCAAATCCACCTTATTGCTCATGGTTTCCAAAGCCGCACGCCGCGCCCTAAGCAGAATATCAATGTCCTGCAGGACATCAGCAATCTTCAAATCCGGCAGTCCATGCTGCATGGAGCCAAAGAACTGCCCCGGCCCCCGCAGTTTTAGATCTTCTTCCGCCAAAACGAAGCCGTCAGCGGTAGTCTCCATAATTCGCATACGCTCACGGGCTACTTGTGAATTTCCATCTGTAACCAATACGCAATAGGAACTATATTCACCTCGTCCAATACGCCCCCGTAATTGGTGCAGCTGGGCCAAGCCAAACTGCTGGGCATTTTCTATCACCATCATACTGGCATTAGGTACATTCACTCCTACTTCAATTACTGTGGTGGCTACCAAAAGCTTGATTATGCCCTCATAAAACTCCTGCATGATAGCTTCTTTTTCCTTCTGCTTCAGCTTACCATGAACCAAGCCACAGGGTATATTACGAAAAATACCATGAGTCAGCTCATCATACACCGCTTCGGCAGATAACAGCTGACTTTCTTCACTATCAGCTATCAGCGGACAAACCACATAACCCTGCCGTCCCTTTTCAATCTCTTCCCGCAGGAACTTATAGATAAGCTCCCGGCGCTCCGGGGTGCGGACAAAGGTCCGAATTTGTTTCCGTCCTGGAGGTAAATGCTTTATCAAGGATACATCCAAATCACCATAGACTGTTAAGGTCATGGTCCGGGGAATTGGCGTAGCCGTCATTACCAGCACATCTGGCATATAGGTGCCTTTCTTTTCCAACTGAGCCCGCTGACTGATACCAAAACGATGCTGCTCATCAGTCACTACCAAGCCTAGCTTAGCAAAGGACACCTTCTCCTGTATCAAGGCATGGGTACCGATTACAATATCTACCCGATGCTTCAGCAAATCATCATAAAGTTTTTCCCGTTTTGCCTTGGTCAGTTTCCCGGATAAAAGTGCTACCTTTATATCCAATGGCTCTAACAGCGCTACAAAGCTTTCATAATGCTGTCTGGCCAATATTTCCGTGGGAGCCATCAAGGCTCCCTGATAGCCGTTTTCTACCGTTTTAACCAAGGCCAGCATAGCAATAACCGTTTTACCGGATCCCACATCACCCTGCACCAGCCTACGCATGGGAACCAGGCGCTCCATATCATTGCAAATATCGTTCCAAACCTTTTTTTGGTCCGCCGTAAGTTCAAAGGGCAAGGATTCACGCAATTTCTTTACCAGATAACTATTGGAACCATGCTTTATACCCTGCTTTTTTTCCTGGGTATGCTTTTTCAGCACCATCAAGCCACACTGAATAAGATATAATTCCTCAAAGGCCAATCTGTCTCTGGCCTGCTCAATCGCCGAAAAGCTATCTGGAAAGTGAATATTTTTAAAGGCTTCCTGCCGGGAAATGAGATTATATCCCTTAACAATGTTGCTGGGTATTACCTCGGGGAGGTGGTCCAGCTTTTCCAACAGCTGGTGGATGGTCTTACGGAAAAATTTCTGATTTAAGGACTCGGTAGCGGGATAAACAGGCAAAATCCCCAAGTTTTCCTCCATTACCTCATCCTGTTCCATAACCTCAAAAGAGGACAGCTGCGTCATAGCATACTGTCCTTGTCCTCCAAAAGCATATTCCACCTTTCCGGCAGCAAACAGCCGCTTTCCAGGCTTTAGTTTGGGCTTTAAAAACCGCTGGTTAAACCAGGTAACCTGCAAAAAACCGGTACCATCACTAACTAAGGCGGTAAGAATAACCATATTACGCCGGCCAGCCCGTTTTTCCTGTAAAGAAGTAATAATACCGGATATAACCGCCTTTTCCCCCGGTACCAAATCACATATCGGGGTAATTGTGCTTTGATCCTCATAGCCCCGGGGAAAATGGGTAAGCAGATCAAATATGCGGTGAATACCTAAATTATTCAGGAGCTGTGCCTTCTTGGGACCAATTCCTTTTAAATATTGAATATCCTGTTCCAGCTCCATGTTACCCATCCTCAAATCACTTTATTCCCCGCCGTTGAGATGTAATGCCAGCAGCGCAAACACCACTGCCAATACCACAACTATGCTTATAAACACCACACCCAGCTTCAGCAGGCTCTTAGGGTCCTTAAAATATTCTCCACCGTCAGCACTCAACAAATCCATCAAGGAATTTTCTGCCTCCGTTGGATCAGGACCAGCTTTTTTAGGCTCTGGTTTTTCTTCAGGTTCTGGCTTTTCTTCCGGCTCTTCAGGAGCAATTATTTCCACAACCTTAAAAATCTCACCGGCACCGGCCTCTACATCGCCTACATTGGCCTTTATTTCCGTCCCATCCTCTTCTTCCTTAACCAAAACTACAGGAGTAATGGGATTGATCATTTTTTCCTCAAAGGCACCCAGATCATATTCAGCCACCAAGTCGCCGGCCTGAACGCGTTGTCCTTCCTTTACATGCAAAATAGTAGTGGTTTCAGTAACGGCATGAGCCTCCAAACCCACATGAACCAATATGTCCAAACCGGTATTGGTCTGGAAACCAATAGCATGCTTAGTAGCAGCTACAGCCGTAACTACGCCACTTATCGGACTGTAAAGCATACCATCTGTAGGAATGATGGCCACGCCATCTCCCATCATCTTCTTGGAAAAAGCCTCATCAGGCACCTCAGTTAAATCCACAATTTTGCCGGTCATCGGCGCAAATATGGAAACCTCACGTATATTTTGAGCCATAACACTCAACCCCTTTTATCTAATTTTACCCACATGAGCTGCATATACCATAAATTCTTCTGCACCATTCAGGTCAAGTTCCTGATTTAACTCTTCATCATTAAAATGACCAATAGCACAACAGCCTATATTCAAGGTATAGCTTGCCAGATACAGATTTTGACAGACATGCCCCGCATCCAAAAATATATACTGCAGGGAACGACCACCGAAATAATACTCCATGCGATCCAGCACTGCGGTCCACATAAAGGTAACCGCGCACTCATCAAACATATTTATTTTATTAAAGCCCTTGCGCAGCCTATCCTTGACCCCTTCACTGGTATCCACTGGCAACAGGGCATGCTCTATGGCCAAAAAGCGATATAGCCCACTGGCCAGACCTTCAACCTTGTCGATATACAAATAGGTTTCCAGCGCGTTACGGGCTCCGGCTGATGGTACTGTTCGTTTGGTTACTCCGGCCGGCAACACCGCCTTAACTCCCTGGGTACACCACAGCAGATAGGATAGCTCCTTCAGGGTGAGCATTTCCTCACTGTACAGCCGGATAGTGGAGCGAAGCTCCATTAATTCCAAAAAACTGACCTCATGATCCGGTAAAAAATCCGGTTCCGGTAAAGCAATCAATTGACTGTCTGCCGGATAAGGCTTTTGGGGTGCCGGTACCGGTTCCCCCTTTATGCGACGAGTATTCTGGTTGTTTTTTACGAGAGCTGCCTCCCGCAAAGAATTAAAAATATTTTTATACACAAAAACACCCAGCCTCTCATAATATCTTTCAACTAATTATTATACCAAAAAGGCTGGGTCTTTTAAATATTAATCTACTGGTCTGATACCAGTTTTTCCCGTATATCTGTGATAATTACCACCATTATGACGGTTTATGAGCTCGCAATATACTTCCTCTGGCTTGATATTATGGTAAGCCAGCAACACCAAACAATGATACCACAAATCACCCATCTCATAGATAATTTCGTTTCTGTCATCGTTCTTGGAGGCAATAACAGTTTCCACCGCCTCCTCGCCAACCTTTTTCAGGATTTTATCCTGCCCCTTGTCAAAGAGATAATTCGTGTAGGAGCCTTCTCTTGGGTTAAGCTGACGATCCTTGATTACATCATATAAATCATTGAGGATATTGGCCAGCTGATTATCCTTTGGTGGCTCCACCACGGTTAAGGCCTTATCATTCTCGATGAGCCGGCGGCCGCTGAAGCAGGAATAGGTGCCAGTATGACAAGCTCCGCTTCCCTTCTGATGAACAACCACCAGCAATGTATCGCCATCACAATCGTAGAATAAATCCTTTACCTCCTGCACGTTGCCAGAGGTAGCCCCCTTATTCCACAAGGATTTCCGACTGCGGCTCCAAAACCAGGTAGTCCGGGTTTCAATGGTCTTTTGCAAAGACTCGGCATTCATATAGGCCATCATCAGCACCTGACCATTTTCCGCCTGCACTATAGCCGGCACCAAACCCTTATCATCAAATTTAATCATTGAAATGTCAATCATAATACATTCCTCCTAAATGCAATATGTAATCTGTAACACTTACAGGCGTACTTCCACGCCCCGGGACTTTAAATATTCCTTGACCTGACGGATGGTAAACTGTCCATAGTGAAATACCGATGCTGCCAATACGGCATCTGCCTTCCCCATAGTCAGTACATCGTAAAAATGCTCCAGCTCACCAGCCCCGCCTGAGGCAATAACCGGAACATCCACCGCCTCGGACACTGCCCGGGTCAAAGGAATATCATAGCCGTCCTTGGTACCGTCCGCATCCATGCTGGTAAGTAATATTTCTCCAGCTCCCAGGCTGGTTCCTTTTTTAACCCAATCTATAACATCAATGCCCGTAGGAGTTCTGCCCCCGTTGACATAGACTTCCCATTTGTTTTCCCCTGCTTTACGGGCATCTACTGCCAGTACCACACACTGACGACCGAAAATTTCTGCCCCCTGCCGGATAATATCCGGATTTTTTACAGCGGCGGTATTTACCGAAGTCTTATCTGCTCCGGCTTTAAGCATTTTCCGCATATCATCAGGAGTCCGAATGCCTCCCCCAATGGTAAAGGGAATAAATACCTGGGAAGCACAGTCCCTGGCCACCTGTACAATGGTATCCCGTTCTTCATTGGATGCGGTAATATCCAAAAAAACCAGCTCATCACAGCGCTCCGTATCGTAGCGCTTAGCCAGCTCCACCGGGTCACCGGCATCCCGCAGGCCCACAAAATTGGTTCCCTTCACAACCCGGCCATTTTTTACATCCAGACAGGGAATAATCCGCTTGGTATACATACTCTATCACTCCCCAGCTGCAATTCTAATAGCTTCAGTCAAATTCAGGGTACCAGTATAAATGGACTTGCCTACAATAACCCCTTCAATACCATCCTTTTCATAAGGAAGCAAGGCCTTGATATCATCAATGGATTTTACACCACCGGAGGCCACCACTTTAACACCACTTTGGCGGGCCAGCTGGGCTGTGGCTTCCACATTTACGCCTTCCAGGGTACCATCCCGAGAAATATCGGTATAAATAATGGTCTTAACCCCCACCTGGGCCATCTGCTTAGCCAAAACACCCACCTCGACATTGCCGGAAACTTCCCAGCCTTCTACTGCCACAATGCCGTCTTTGGCGTCAATGCCCACAACTATACGATCCCCATACTTGGCACAGGCTCTTTGTACCAAAGCTGGATTTTTGGCTGCCACCGAGCCTAAAATTACTCTTTGTACGCCTGCAGCCAGTACCTCATCAATGTTATCCATGGTGCGGATGCCGCCACCCAACTCCACGGGAATATTGACTCTGGCAATAATTCTCTTTACCACATCCAAATTAATGGATTTACCAGCCCGAGCACCATCCAAATCCACCAGATGCAGATACTGGCCACCCAAAGACTCCCATTTGGCCGCCATGTCCTCCGGCTCACCAAATACCGTTTCCTGGGCAAAATCGCCTTTATACAGGCGAACCGCTTTGCCCCCTCTAATATCTATTGCAGGAAAAATAAGCATATGAACTCCCTCCACTATGTAAGTGCACTAGCTTTCCACAAAGTTTTTTATAACCAGCAGCCCCACATCACCAGATTTTTCCGGGTGGAACTGAGTAGCCATTACATTATCTTTGGCCACAGCTGCCGTAAGCTGTTCACCATACTGGGTGGTAGCCGCAATAATTGATGTATCCTCCGGCACCGCATGATAGCTATGTACAAAATAAAAAAACGGCTTCTCCGGTTCATCCTTAAACAGACATAAATCCTTTTGAGCAATATCCACACTGTTCCAGCCCATATGGGGTACCTTCAGCCCTGGTGCATTTATGCGTCGAACCATGCCCTTAAAGATCCCCAGGCCCTTGGCCTCAGGGGATTCCTCACTGCCCTCAAAGAGAATTTGCAACCCTACACAAATCCCCAATAATGGAACTCCGGCTTTAATCCGTTCCAGCACAGTATTCATTAGTCCCGAATCGGAAAAATTTTTCATACAGGCCCCAAATTCGCCTACTCCTGGCAATACCAGCTTATCCGCCTGCTCTATTTCCTGTTGATCGCTGGTCACCTTAACCTTATCCGTAAACTGAGCAAAGGCCTTTTCCACACTGAAAAGATTCCCTACCCCGTAATCAATAATCGCTATCACGAACCTATCCTCCCCAGCTATGCTTACCACTCAGTTACTTCCTGCAAGCCCGTAACTGAAAATGCTCCCCCTTTAGGCACACAAAGAACATTAAAGGAAATATCATGTAAGCCATTCTCTATAAACACATCCTCCGGGTTACCAAAGTAATTATTTGGATTAAATAACGGCGGATTATGCTGATAAATCAGATAATTATGGGAATGAAGCCAACTGAACAGGTCATGCTTCTTGTCTTCCCGATCAGCTTCCGCATAAATAACCGGGTGGAAGGTATCAATCAGCTTTTCGCCGCCTTTTAATACCTGCAACTCCATTCCTTCCACATCGATTTTAAGGAAATCACATCTAGGAAGATTTAAGGAATCTAAAGTAATCGCCTCAACCGGCTCCCCTTCAGTACTGTGCTCCAAGGGTAAGCCACCCCAGTTGTTTACCTGTTCCGTGTCAAATACAGGAACTTTTATCGTGCCCGGGACATCGGATACGCACTTCTGCTCACAATGTACATTGTATAAGCTGTTAATGGCCATATTACTCGCCAGAATTTGAAAGACCAGCCGCTGAGGTTCAAAGGCCCATACCACGCCATTAGGACCGGCCAACTGGGCCAAATGAACCGTATGGGAACCAATATTGGCTCCCACTTCCACCACACAGCTTCCCGGGCGGACCAGCATCCCAAAAAGATCAGCCTCACCCTGACAATATTCACCATAACATTTCAAGGACTTACCCACATACATATCCAAGTTGTTATAGATTATTTTCCCATAGCGAAAATCATGACATAAATTCATAGTATGTAACTCCCTTTGAGTATAACACCCAATGTGCTTATTACAGCATACCCTTGGTGGAAGGAATCTCGTCTGCTGCCTCCGGATCAATGGCTACAGCCTGGCGCAGGGCCCGCCCCAAGGCTTTAAATATAGCCTCCACCTTATGATGGGAATTAGTACCATAAAGCACTTTTACGTGCAGAGTTATCCCGGCATTAAAGGCCAAAGCACGTAAAAACTCCTCTGTAAGCTCCGTATCATAGTCCCCAATCATAGGAGCCATTGGGCCACCAGCTTCATATACTAAAAAAGCACGTCCGCTTATATCCAGAGAAACCATTACCAATGCCTCATCCATAGGCAAAAAGAAGGTACCATAGCGCTTGATGCCCTTTTTATCCCCCAGTGCCTGCTTAAGAGCCTCACCCAGGGCTATACCAATGTCTTCAACAGAATGGTGACCATCCACCTCAATATCCCCATTGCAACCTACCACCAAATCAATCCGGCTGTGGCTGGCCAAGAGATTTAGCATATGGTCAAAAAAGCCGATTCCTGTGTCAATGTCCGAAACGCCCTTGCCATCCAGATTGATGGTCAAATCCACAGAAGTTTCCTTTGTTTCCCGAATAACCTTTCCTGTACGCATATCAGCTCTGCTCCTCCACAAATGTCTTTACGGCCTTAAATACCGTGTCATTTTCCTGGCGGTTACCCATGGATATTCTGAGGCAATTCTCCAAGCGAGGAGCCTTGCCAAAGCTGCGAATACCAATTCCCCGTTCCACCAGATAATCATTCAACTGAGTTGCCTTATCATATTTAATAAAAATAAAGTTGGTATTGGAAGGATATACCTTAAAGCCCGCCAAAGAACTATACTGTTCCTCCATACGCTTGCGCTCGGCAATCACCATCTGAATACGGGGTACAAACTCATCCCGCATCTGAAATACCGTATCCGCTGTCACCAAAGTCAGCACATCCATATGATATGGCATAAAGGACTTAGCCACCATGCTGGTGATAGCCGCTGACGCCAACATATAGCCACAGCGACAGGCAGCCAAACCATAGGCCTTGGAAAAGGTCCTAGCCACAATCATATTGGGATATTTCTTCATAAGCCCTACCGCCGATTGGCCATGAAACTCAATATAGGCTTCGTCCACCAAAAAAGCACAGTTGATATGACTGGCAATATATTCAATATCATCCAAAGTCATTACATTACCGGTAGGATTATTCGGATTGCACACCACACACAAAGCAGCATTATTGTCATTCACCGTTGCCACAAACTGCTTTACATCCAGACTGTAATCCACCGGGGATAAATCAACGGGTATAGCCTCTGCTTCTGCGGCCTTGGCATAAATGTGATACATGGAGAAGGATGGCTGCGGAAAGACAATTTTCCGGCCCCGTCCCCCAAAACAATAAAACAGCTTTTCAATGATTTCGCTGGAGCCATTTCCAATTAATACATTTTCTACGCCCATACCAAAATTCCTGCCAATGCTTTCCATAAGCAGTTCCAAATCCTCATTGGGATACCGGTTAAAGGCCACCCGGGATAGACGGCTCATTACCCGTTCTTCCACTAATGGAGGCAGATTAAGCCCGCTTTCATTGGCATTTACCTTAATATTCCAATCTCGTTCCACCACATCATAGGATGGCATCTCTGCCAATTTGTTTCTGTATTTTAATTTTGCCATAATAGCCTCCATTTATCTTTCATTGTTATTATTTTTATTATAAAACTCACTTCTGCCGAATCCGAATAGCATTGGCATGGGCCTGCAAGCCTTCAGCTTCCGCCAGACGAATAATATCATCACTTACCCGGTTAAGCTCCGGCTGGGTATAGGAAATGAGGCTGGTACGCTTCATAAAGGTTTCCACATTCAGCACGGAATAATACCGGGCAGTACCACCGGTAGGCAGCACATGATTTGGTCCCGCAAAATAATCCCCCAATGGCTCCGGGGAATAGGCTCCCAAAAATACCGCTCCTGCGTGACGCACATAAGGCAGCAGCTGGAATGGTTGCTCCGTTAATATTTCCATATGCTCTGGTGCCGAAACATTGGCCAGCTCCATGGCCTGCATAATGTCATCAGCAATTATTATTAATCCGTTTTTATACAAGGAAGCCCGGGCAATCTCCTGACGTGGCAATTGCTGCAGCTGTTTTTCTGCTTCATCTGCTACCCTTTGGGCCAATTCTTCACTGTCCGTTATTACAATGCTGGAGGCCAGCATATCATGCTCGGCCTGACTGAGCATATCAGCAGCCGTATAAGCCGGATCAGCAGTTTTATCGGCCACAATAAGGATCTCACTTGGCCCCGCCAGCATATCAATATCACAGTGACCATATACAGCCTTTTTAGCCAAGGTAACAAATATATTACCAGGGCCGGTAATCTTATCCACCCGTGGGATTGTTTCTGTACCAAAGGCCATAGCAGCAATGGCCTGGGCACCACCTATTTTAAAGATCTTGGACACACCAGCTTCCTTGGCAGCTACCAAAACATAAGGATTTATTTTGCCATCTTTAGGAGGAACCATCATGATGATTTCCCGCACTCCGGCCACTGCCGCTGGTACAGCATTCATGATAACCGAAGAAGGATAGGCTGCCGTACCCCCAGGAACATAAATGCCAACTCTGTCCAAAGGAATAACTGACTGTCCTAAAATGGAGCCCTGCCCCCGATAGGTCATCCAGGAATTAGGCTTCTGCTCCTGATGATACTGACGGACATTATCCGCCGCCTTCTGCAAGGAAGCAACGATTTCTGGATCCGCTTCCTTATAGGCGGCTTCATATTCTGCCTCCGTAACCATAAACTCATCAGAGGTGAATTCCGTCCGGTCAATGAGCTTGGTATACTTAATAACCGCTGCATCCCCCTCAGAGCGTACTTCATTAACAATCATATCCACTATTTCCGCTGCGGTCATATCCTTGCCAAACAGCTTTTTATTAGCTTCCCTTATTCTAGGATTAAGCTCCACCTGATCAAAGGCTGGTTTAACGAGCATTTTCTCCACATTGGCCAAGCCAGCATCTTTAACTTTTACAATCTCCATTTATACTTCCCCCATAATCATTTTGCCTGTTCCATTATCTTACGCAAATCCTCAGTCAATTGATGGATGCGTTCAAATTTCAGTTTAAAGCTGACCCGATTACAAATTAGCCGGGCAGTAGCATCCATAATGAAGGCAATTTCCTCCAAATTATTCTCCCGCAGGGTTGTACCGGTTTCCACTATATCCACGATACTTTCGGATAAGCCGACTATCGGGCCAAGCTCAATGGAGCCATTGAGCTTTATATATTCCATCTGCATACCCTTGCCATTAAAAAACTTTTCGGCAATATGAGGGAACTTGGTGGCTACGCGAGTATTGGCGTAATCAGAGAGCTTTTCCCGTTTGTTATTCTTATCCACCGCCATCATCAAATGACATTTGCCAAAGCCTAAGTCCAAGAGTTCATAAACATCCTTCCCGGACTCCATGAGCACATCCTTACCAATGACTCCAATATCTGCCGCTCCATATTCCACGTAAGTGGGAACATCCGCAGTTTTGCTGATTATGAATTTGATTTTCTTCTCTTCATTGGTAATAACCAATTTGCGGGATTTTTCACTTAAATCCTCGGCGGTATAACCAATCTTTTCCAGCAAATCAGCTGAAAGTCCAAACAACTTTCCCTTAGGCAGGGCAATAGTCAAATATTCATTATCATGTGTTGCCATGGCTTGTCCCCCAAACAATTCTTTACTTTATTAAAGTATTAAAACAATACATGTTAATATACTACCACAGTCATTCTTTAGCGTCAACACTAATTAATAATATTATACGCATTTATCTGAATATTAGCAAAAAAATAAGGGATCATGAAAACGATTTCTCATTTTCACAATCCCTTATAAAAATCTAGCTAGTAAAATTAAGCGGCGTTCTTTTCGCTTTCGTTAATAACGATAGAAACGGCACCATCACCAGTGATATTAACGCAGGTACGGAACATATCCAATACACGGTCAATACCAGCTACCAGTGCAAGACCTTCCAATGGAAGACCAACAGTCTGGAGAACCATTGCCAACATGATAAGGCCAGCACCTGGAACACCGGCAGTACCAATGGATGCCAAGGTACCAGTCAATACAACCATCATCATCTGGTCAAATCCAAGTGGAACACCGTATACATTAGCCACAAACAGTGAGCAAACGCCCATGTAAAGAGCGGTACCATCCATGTTCAGGGTAGCACCCAATGGAAGTACGAAGGAGGAAATCTCCCGGCTTACACCCAGCTTCTCCTGGCAGTTCTTCATGTTTACTGGCAATGCAGCAGCAGAAGAACAAGTAGTGAAGGCTATCATCATCTGCTCGGACATACCCTTGAAGAAATCAACTGGGCTATGACCACCGAATACCCTAGCCATGGTGGAATATACACCCACAGCGTGGATAGTACAACCAACAGCAACACAGGCAATAACGGTCAGAAGTGGCAACAATACCTTTGGACCATTCTGGGCAACTACAGGAAGCAGTAAGCAGAATACACCGTAAGGAGCCAATTCCATAACCATACCGATAACCTTGTAGCAAACCTCAGCACCGGCATCGAAGAATTTGATGAGCAGCTCCGCCCGCTCACCGCCAACCTTGACGATACCTACACCAATGAAGAGTGCAAATACGATGGTAGGCAAAATAGCTGCCTTCGCCATGGAATCAATAGGGTTGGTAGGAATCATGTCAAGGAAAACCTGCATGATGTAAGGAGCTTCCTTAACCTTTGGCTGCTGACCAGCAACGAAGTCAGATCCCACACCAGGACTAATGATACCAGCTACGGCAAAACCGATAGCGATGGCAATTGCAGTGGTAACCAAATAAATACCAACAGTCTTTGCACCGATACGTCCCAACTTCTTAGTATCACCCAAGCTGGTAATACCAACAACCAGGGAGAAGAATACAACTGGTACAATCATCATCTTGATGAGGTTGATGAACATGGTACCAATTGGTGCAATCCACCATTTAATAAATGGCAGACCCTCTGCTCCGGCGATGAGTCCTACAATAACAGATAATACCAGAGCAATAAAAATTTTTACGGATAAATTCATTTGACCTCAACCCCCTTTTAAAATTTTTAGGCCATAAACAGTATAACATAACAAAGTAATAGCTTTCAATAAATAATACGAAATTCTATAATGAAAGTATAAACTATATTTATGTAACATGGGTAATATGATTAAATTTTCATAATATTTAAAACATTTTTCCTGGAAGCTTTGTCAAAAATGAATTTTCATTTATTGGAATTTTTGAACAATTGCGTTATAATCACCTTGTATTTTAAGTATTAGTAAGGAGATTAATATGGATTTTGAAGCACTGGTTTTTTTAGCCATATTTGGCTTTATAGGAGCTTTTATTGACGCCGCCGTCGGTGGTGGTGGCCTTATTACCATTCCGGCCCTGATGTGGACGGGACTTCCACCGGTAATCGTTCTGGGCACCAACAAGGTTGCTGCATCCATGGGTTCCGTGTTCAGCTTCCTGACCTTTGTCCGGGCGGGAAAAATGGACACAAGCCTGATGAAGAAATTATGCCCTCTTTCCTTTATTGGTTCTTTGGCCGGTGTAATATTGGTACAATTTATTTCATCAGAGTTTTTGCGGCCATTGATAATTGTCATGCTGATATTGGTATTCTTCTACACCTTGTTTAAAAAGGATTGGGGCAAGGATGCCAAGCCACAGGCCATAACCGGCAAAAAAATGCTTTTATGCCTCATTATGGCTTTTGCTTTGGGCTTTTATGACGGTTTTTTCGGTCCTGGTACCGGTTCCTTTATTCTCTTTGGTTTTATAATGATTGGCTTCGACTTTATTTTTGCCACCGGCAACGCCAAGGCCATGAATTTCGCCAGCAATATCGCAGCAGCTATTTTATTTTCCTGTTTAGGTTGTGTGAATTTCTCCTATGCCATACCAATGGGCGTATTTATGATACTTGGAGCCATCGCCGGCTCCAAGGTAGCCATCAGCAAGGGCGTAAGCTATATTCGCCCACTGTTTATTATTGTAACCGCCGTACTAATCGGCAAACAATTATTGACACTAATCGGGTGATTTTCCCCCTATGATCCTAATAAAAAAGCCTCGGCCAAAGCCGAGGCTGATTTTATATTATCTTAGAAATACATATTAAAGAGATTACCCATATTGGCATAGCCATTCATCCGCATCAAACCGCTACCAGTATAGACCTGCGCAGTCTTTAATTCTTTGCCAAATAAGGAATCAACCGACGGGAACAATCTATCCTTCTGAGAATTGGCGGTATTCATGTGAGACTGTGCCTTACCGGCCAAGCCATCATTACCAAGAATACGGCTTACCTTATCAGGATTGGAAACTATGGAATTGGCCAACTTTTCTTCATCCACAGCCAAGCTGCCGTCTTTAGCCACACTGATACCAATACTCTGGTAATTGGAAGCACGATAAGTAGTATCAGCAAACATTTCACTCATACGACCTATACGCTTGGAAACATCAGAATTGTCCTTGAAGAAGCCAACCGCATCATTATAACTGCTAACAAGATCCTTAACATTGTCCACTGCCTTCTGCAAATCCTTGCTCATTTCCAGCTTAGTGGAGTTGGTAGTCTTACCATCTTTATCAGTAGTAGTAACCTCAGTCTTACTTAGAGCATCCTTGCCAACATTAAAATTGGTGGATTTGAGATTCTTAACCGACTTGGACAAACCACTCATCACAGAGTCAAATTCCGACCGAAACTCATCTCTGGCACTATCATAAGAAGACATCAACTCAGCAACGCCCTGACGTACACCATATACATCAGCCGCATTGAGGTTATAGCCTCTAGAGCTACTCTGGGTTCCAGCATAATTATTCCAAACATTAGAAATATTACTGGTTTTCTTCGTCGAATTATTTCCAAAAAGAGAAACACCATTGTCCTGGGCTAACTGGTAAAAGCTGTAATTACTTTTAGCCATCGATGAAATTGTCATAGCCATAAGTCATTCTCCTTCCGTCCCTGAAATGTATATCACATCCTGTGCAACAAGGGATAAAACCTGCTCCTATTCTCAGTACACTCTATCACATAAGCCGTTTTTTGTCAATTATCGTTAAAAGTTATTAACAGTTTTATTAACATATTCACAGCCAAAATGAAGAAAGTTTACACAAAAGAGTAAACTTTCTCTTTGTTAATAAGTTTAAGTTTTTCTTCCCGAGACAGCTGTTTAATCTGCCATTCCCGACTCATAGCCTGATTTTTATCGGAAAACTCCTCAACATAGACTAATTCCACCGGCAATCTTCCCCGGGTGTATTTACTGGCCTTACCGCTGTTATGCATAGCCAGACGATGCTCAACATCCGTAGTATAACCAGTATAAAGCGAACCATCAGCACATTTTAATATGTAGGTGTAGGCTTTCATTATTCTGCTGCTTTAATCTTGATGCTGTTAATAACCACATCATGAACCGGACGATCCTGGGCACCAGTCTCTACATGACCGATTTCCCGAACTACCTCAATGCCCTTTACAACCTTGCCAAATACTGTATGATGGCCATCCAACCAAGGAGTAGCTGCCAAAGTAATAAAGAACTGGGAACCACCGGTATTTGGTCTGCCAGTATTGGCCATAGACAAAATACCCTCACTCTCATGGCGCAGCTCCGGTACAAATTCGTCCTGAATATTGTAGCCAGGACCACCCATGCCAGTACCAGTTGGGTCGCCGCCCTGAATCATAAATCCATCAATAACCCGATGGAAAATTACTCCATCATAAAAGCCGTTCTGAGCCAGCTTAATAAAGTTTTCAGTAGTTATTGGGGTCTTATCCTCTGTAAGTTCTACCTCAAATACTCCCATGTTGGTGTCAAATACTGCAATACGATTAGCCACTTTGTCATTCGCTCCTTTTTGATTATTGGTTCCCGCCATACAGCCGCTGGTCATCAGTACCACCAGCATCATGGCAAATACTAATATTTTCTTCATAAGTGCCTCCTTATCTATAAATCAACGGTTTGACAATACATCAAAGCCGTAATCTAGCATTTCAGCTGCCTCAACAAACCGACTTTCGTGAGTCGCAGAATGAAGCAATACCACCATCACTTCATCATTTTTTCTGCGGGCTGCGGAAATAAGGCATCCCTTAGCCGCTCTGGTCCATCCAGTTTTAACCCCGATACAGCCAGCATAATTATAAATTAGCTCATTAGTATTTTCACAGAATAGGGTTTCCCCTTTCGGATAAATACTGTCAACATACTGACTTTTAGTACCAACTATCCGTCTAAACAGCGGTTTTTTCATGGCATAGCTGGTAATAGTAGTCAAGTCACGGGCCGTGGTGTAATGATTGACGTCCGTAAGACCGTGGGGATTGACAAAATGGGTGCTTACAGCACCAAGCTCGTGGGCTTTATTGTTCATCATCCTCACAAAATTTCCCTCACTGCCCGCCACGGTTTCGGCTAAGGCCGAAGCTGCCACATTATCCGAAAGTAACAGCATCTGGGTCAACATATCAAACTGTCTTTTCACCTGACCAGTGTGAGCAAAGTATCCATAAGGAGTCCGGCCCGCTTGCCAGCTAACCGTAACCTCCCGATCGTTATTATTGTCCTCCAGCACCAAAATTGCCGTCATAACCTTGGTAAGGCTGGCAGGATATTCCCGCTTATCAGCATTTTTTTCATATAATACTTTACCGGTATTGTTATCCACCACCATAACTGCATCTGCCGTCACCTGGGGAACTGCCATCTTGGCTTCAACCAGACTGCCGACGGTCAGCAGATATAAGGCAATCAACACTGCCGGTATTACTCGATGTCTTAATTGCAAAACTAACCCTTCTTTAAATTATTTCTTACTCTGTTGGTAGGCCACCATAATTAAATTTCTTGGCAGGCTTAGAATCGTCATTTGTATTGTCCTTTATAACCAGTACTGCGTCCTCATCCACATCCAAACTGGTATAAGTCCAACTCAAAAGATAATATTTTTCCGGCTCCAGCTCCAATAACATTTTCTGCTGTTTGTTGGCCGGATTGGTATATAAGTAGTACACACCGCCATCCATCTGTTTATGCTCGGCATTGCCAAAGGCTTTAGTAATGCCTGCCCTGGTAGCCCCATAGGTCACTCCATAAGGACCTACGTAATGCTTACTCTTACAGAACATCTCCACCACCTTTTTATCTTTCGCTGACACATAAATTTTCTGATCGGCAGAATAGGTGTAGCGAATCACCGGTACCCCCCGATGATACATCTCCGTATCAAAATCTGGTTCTCCCAACTTTTCTTTCATTTCGTCTACACTATCTCCCAGGGACAATCCATTAAAGGTAAAGTCCGTAGGCTTAGCGGCGAAAGATACCGTTGATAATACAAGCAACAGCAGTAATACTATTCCCAAAATTTTTGTTATATATCTCATGGTTGGTCTCCTACTTCTTCAGGGACATGCCCTTGTCCACCACCATATCAATCCATTCTTCATGGAAGCCTGTGTCCATCAGGACTTCTTCCAAGCTGGCACAACGACGCTGGGTCAAAAACATGCTTACCCGCTCCTTGTCCACAGACTGCTCAATATAAAAATCCTGACCCTTAGTATCCTCTGCTGGAAAAGCTACCGTATATTCATGGTATTCTTCATCAGACAGGGACATTGGCAAACTGGATGAATGTGCCACCTTGGCACTGAAGGCTGGTGTAGCCTTTTCCAAGAGCTTTTTCGCCTCATAGATAATTGGCTGGGTGGTGTCCCGATATTCCTGCAATGCATCCGCCAGATCCTTGGTATCCTGCATAATAACTGCACAAATTAAATCCCGTAAGCTCTCATGGGTGGACAGATCAAATTGCAGCAAATAGGCCGAATCCGTTATTCCATCCAGCCATTTTTGTACAGCTGCTGTCATCAGCTTCTTGCCCTTAGCTGCCAGCAATTCATCCTGCATATGAAGCTCATGACAAAGGTTGTATATCCTCTGACCAGCTTCCTCAGAATTGCGGATGTTCTTTTCTGCACAGTGTTGGCAAATACCAATGGTATGATAAGTAAACGGTTTTTCCAGCAATTCCCAATCCGCCGGAAAATCCAAACTCAATTCTTCATAGTTTTTCTTTTGAGCTGCAATACGGCTCTTGGAAAAATAGGTAATCCCATCATTATCGTTGCGGAATTTTACCGTAAAGGTTCCCTTGCATTCCGGACAATGATACATCTTGTCCACCAACCGCACCCCAACATACATGGCATCGTTGGGCTTGAAAAAACCATAGGGCATATCATCAATAAAAGCATAGTTATATACTTTCATCAGGTTATCAGTAATCCTGGTCATATCAATATCTGGCATTATTACACCTCAGTTTCCAAAAAATACCCATATATTATAACGCATACATTCTGAAAAATACAAGGAAAAGGAATAACGATTTCACTTGCCCACGACCACAAAAATAGACTGGCAAATCTACCAGTCTAAATTGAAAACTTGTATTTATTGAATTTGTTGAGCCAACTCCTGAACCTGTTGATTAGAAAGGCTGGTGTATTCAACTATTTTTTCAATGGGCTCGTTTTTCTGGAGCATTTTAATTGCTATTTGAGAGCGCCCCTCTGCCAGGCCTTCCTGACGCCCTTCAACGCGCCCCTCATCTTGTAATTTTTCCATTATCTCACAAAAGGAGCGGTATTTTACAATGAAACGAGGACAAAGAGGTACTATCGGCGGTCTTGATGACCGTCTAAAAAATAGCCGTCATAAAGCAAAATTAACACGTAATCAAGTAGCAAAGCAGGTGGGTATTTCCTCCTCTACCCTTGCTGATTACGAAATAGGTCATAGACAACCCTCTTTGCCGGTTCTTGTTTCCTTGGCTGAAATATACAATGTAACTACTGATTACTTGTTAGGTAGAGATAATACCATTCCGTTTTCTACATTAGACATAACTAACTTAAATGATGCACAACTGGATGCCATCAGACAAATAATACAGGTTATGAAGCACGGATAATTATATTCGTGCTTTTTTGCTGCCCTAACAATATACTTCTCATGCAATCATAAAAATTTAATGCGTATTCACACATCCCATTTCCTGCAAGATAATAATTCCAGTAATATTTGAGTTTTGCCGAGTGCCTTTGTGTTTCGAGAAAACTTAAAATTTAAAACAATAACAAAATACCCGTTGCAAACTTGCCTAGTTTGCAACGGGGTACGGTCCGTTATTCATATTTTTCTAGTATTGCCATCATTTCAGCTGGGGTTACAATAAATGTTTTCACTGGATAATGTTTTTTATTACCTGTAACAAGATAAGAATTGCACTCTCGCTTTTCCATAACCACTTCATAAAATATCAAATCATCCATATCCACCAAAGATTCACCTGTGGGATGTGGAAATACTTCAATACCGTGTTTAATAATCATATTCAGTAATTTTTCTATCCTAACTGAACTAAATTTAAACTTTGGTCTACGAAGGACTTCCTCATATTCCTGCAAAATATCCCTATGGTAAAGCGGTGTAAGCAGTCCATCTGCTATAGCATCATACACTTTAACTGTGGCAGAAGTACTATTCTTTGACAACAAAGCCGATATCAAAACATTGGTATCTATCACGGCATAAAACATAGCTTACTTCCTTTTTTTCTCTGCTCTTGCTGCTGATATTTCAGCATTAATTTCGTCAAGAGACATCTCTGGATGATCAGCCGCCTCTTCCCTAAGTGAATAAAAAGCATCCCGAAAATCTTCTCTGCAATACTTTGGCTCTGGCAGAGTTGCCGCAAAAGGAAGGCCACGCATCTGCTTACTTTTTTTCATAAACATACGAAATGCAGTGGGAAGATCCATCCCTAATTGTTCATAAATCTCAGCCACTTCCTGTTTTAACCCTTTATCTGCTCTAAACTGTATAAGTACCTGTTCCGCCATAATAATCATCTCCCACATTTTCAGCAAATACATTTGTATTATTTTATTATGTGTTTATACTACTATTATATGTAATATAGCATAAAAAAACAAGTTTACAGCAAAAAAGCTGCATCTTGCTTCTCTATAGCTAAAGAAGAAAATACAGCTTTTTAAAAATCCTATTAAATTTCCATAATGATCGGCAAAATCATTGGACGGCGACGGGTACGCTCGAAGATAAAGCGACCCAAGGCATCCCGCATGGCAGACTTAAGACCGGACCATTCGGTAATACCCTCGTCTTCGCACTTGGCCAAGGCTTCCTCCACCCGGTTACGCACATCATCCATGAGCTCCTCGGATTCTCTTACATATACAAAGCCCCGACTGACGATATCCGGACCAGCCACAACCACACCGGCTTCCTTGTCCATGGTCACCACGATGATGATAATACCATCCTGGGACAGCTGACGGCGATCCCGAAGAACGATGTTACCCACATCGCCTACTCCAAGGCCATCAACCAACAGACGACCGGAGGTAACCCGACCGGCTACACAGCCCTTTTGCTTGGTAAACTCCAAAATCTGGCCATTTTCGCCAATGAAGATATTTTCCTTTGGCATGCCCAGTTCCTGGGCCAGCTTGGCATGCTTAACCAAATGGCGATACTCACCATGAACCGGAATAAAGAACTTCGGACGCACGATATTGTGCATCAGCTTTAATTCTTCCTGACTGGCATGCCCGGAAACATGGATGCCATTCTCACGGCCATAAACCACATGGGCTCCCAATTTAAGGAGATTATCAATGGTACGGGATACCAGCTTTTCATTGCCCGGTATTGGGGTTGCAGAAATAATAATGGTATCTCCCGGCACAATGCTGACCTTACGATAATCTGACTGGGACATACGGGTAAGAGCCGACATAGGCTCACCCTGACTGCCGGTTGTAATAACCACAATCTGGTTTGGCGGATAATTGGTTATTTCATCAATATCGATAATGGTCCCCTCTGGTGCGTTGATATAGCCCAGCTCCAGGGAGATATTTAATACGTTTACCATGCTGCGGCCCATAACCGCCACCTTACGGCGATAGCGAATGGCCGTATTGATAACCTGCTGAATACGGTGAACATTAGAAGAAAAGGTTGCAACAATTATCCGGGACTGGGCATTATGAAATGCCTTGTCAAAGGCCGCGCCAACAGTACTCTCACTAGGAGTATGGCCATCCCGTTCCGCGTTGGTACTGTCCGCCATCATCACCAGAACGCCCTTGTTACCTAAATCGGAAAACCGGCGGAAATCCGTCATCTTACCGTCTATCGGTGTATAATCCAGCTTGAAGTCACCCGTATGGACTATAGTCCCCAACGGAGTAGTAATAGCCAAACCAACCGCATCCGGAATACTGTGGTTTACCCGAATAAAATTCACATTAAAACAGCCAGCCTTTATGCTGTCCCCCTGATTAACCGGGTGCAACATACTAGAACCAACGCCGTTTTCCTTCAGACGACCCTCCAAAATACCCAGGGTAAGCCGGGTACCGTATACTGGGGCATTAATCTTCTTCAGCACATAAGGTAATGCACCAATATGGTCCTCATGGCCATGGGTTAGGACAATGGCCTTAATCTTCTCCTGATTTTCTTCCAAATATGTAAAATCAGGGATAACCAGGTCTATACCCAACATTTCTTCGTCAGGGAACATCAAACCCGCATCAATAAGCAGTATCTCATCACCGTACTGGACTACTGTCATATTTTTGCCGATTTCACCTAATCCGCCCAAAGGAATAATCTGTAATTTTTTCTCTTGTGGCAAAAATCACACCTCCATATTTAATTGTAACACTGTAAATAAATCGACTGCCACGATAAAATCCGAATCAATTTACATAAATCACGAAAAATTTACTCTGTATAAAATCTTGACCGAACAAAATCATTACACTCAATTATATGTTTTTTACCAAAGTTTGTAAAGAAAAAATATAAGATAATATCCAATAAAAATAGGCTGGAAATTGTCATACCAGTGACATCTTCCAGCCCATTAAGTCTAATATTTTTAACTCAATAGTAATGCATCAGAATTTAATTCACTGCCCGCAGCCTTTTCAAACATGGCCAGCAGATCCTTGACCGTCAAATTCTTCTTTTCCTCACCCCGTACATCAATAAGGATTTTCCCCTCATGCATCATAATGAGGCGATTACCACAAGCCAGGGCATCCCGCATGTTATGGGTAATCATCAAGGTGGTAAGCTTACGCTTATTTACTATTTCATTTGTCAGGCTCAACACCTGGGCTGCCGTCTTCGGATCCAGTGCAGCAGTATGCTCGTCCAAGAGCAACAGCTTTGGCTCTACCAAGGTAGCCATTAAGAGGGTCAGCGCCTGCCGTTGGCCACCAGATAAAAGTCCCACCTTGGACTCCAGCCGATCCTCCAAACCCAAATTTAAGGTCTTTAACTGTTCACGAATGTATTCCCGCTTTTCCTCGGCGGAACTCCAACGCAGGGTAGGTATTCTCCCCCGCCGGGAAGCAATAGCCATATTTTCCTCAATCTGCATATTGGCCGCCGTACCCATCATTGGATCCTGAAATACCCGGCCGATATACTTGGCACGTTTATGCTCTGGCAGCTTGGTTATATCCTGACCATCAATTACAATTCTGCCTGTATCCACCCGAAAGGTCCCAGCAATGGCATTCATCAGGGTGGACTTACCAGCTCCATTACCACCAATTACCGTCACAAAATCTCCCGGTTCCAGGTGAAGAGAAACACTCCTGAGAGCAATTTTCTCGGTGATGGTCTTGGGATTAAAGGTTTTGGAAATATTCTCAATCTTTAACATTCTGACCCACCTTTCTCTTCTTGAACTTGGCCTGGAACAAAGGCATTGACAGGGCAATAGCCACCAGAATAGCCGTAAACAGCTTCAAATCGTTTGGCGGCATACCCATTTGCAAAACGATGGCTATTACCGCACGGTAAACTATGGAACCTAAAATAACCGAAATCAGGCAATTTTTAAAGCTGCGGGTACCAAAGAGGACCTCACCAATAATTACTGATGCCAAACCGATAACGATGGTACCTACGCCCATACCCACATCAGCAAACCCATTAGCCTGAGCAACCAGGGCCCCGGAAAAAGCCACCAGCGCGTTGGAAATCAACAGCCCTAAAATAATGGTAATATCCGTATTAATACCGTTGGCGCGGATCATATGAGGATTACAACCAGTAGCTCGGATAGCCGCTCCAATTTCTGTTCCAAAAAACCAATAGCAAAGCACTCCAGTAAATACTACCACAATAGCCCCCACCAATAAAATCATCTGGGAAGCAGAAAAATCTGGTATAGCATAGAGACTAAAAATGGTATCAACCTGTAACAGGGATAAATTAGCCTTGCCCATTACATGTAAATTTACAGAATAAAGGGCTATCATGGTCAAAATACCTGCCAACAGTGCTGGAATTTTTAGCTTGGTACACAAAATGCCAGTAACTATACCACTAAGCATGCCTGCAAACCCAGCAGCCAGCATAGCCGGAATCGGACTCCAACCCGCCAAAAGGCATGCAGCAGCGGTAGCCGCTCCCAACGGGAAACTGCCTTCCACGGTCAAATCCGCAATGTCCAGCACCCGAAAGGTAATATATACACCAATCGCCATCAGGGACCACAACAATCCCTGGGAAATAGTAGGAATTATCAAATCCAATATAAAAACCTCAATTCACCTAAACGATAAAACTCCAGGCATATTGTTCGCATCTCGCGGCTATATGCCTGGAGCAATAACCATTGTACAAGAAAAATTAATTAATTACGTCGGCATCCTTCAGAACATCTTCCGGAATGGTGATGCCCAGCTTAGCGGCATTTGCCTTGTTGATAGCTGCCTTCAAATTCTTGGCATTCTGAATTTCCATATCAGCTGGCTTAGCCTTGCCTTCCAGAATATCTGCTGCCATCATACCTGCCTGACGACCCAACTGATAATAATCAATACCGTAAGTAGCCAAACCGCCGGCCTTTACCATGTTGGACTCACCGCAGATAACTGGCTTCTTGGCAGCTTCCGTGATAGAAATCATAGTAGGCATTGCGGAAGCAATTACATTATCAGTAGGAACATAGAAGGCATCTACTTTACCGGTGAGACTCTGAACTGCCTGCTGAATGTCGTTTACAGTAGAAATAGTTGCAGCCTCTACTTTCAAACCCTTGGATTCGGCATATTCCTTCATTACCTTGTACTGGATTTCGGAATTTACCTCACTGGAGGTATATACGCAACCAATGGTCTTGGCATTTGGACACAACTTTATCAACAAATCAATTTGTTCCTTAATTGGATTCATGTCACTGGCACCGGTAACATTACCGCCTGGAGCCTTATTGGACTTAACAAGCTTAGCAGCCTCGTAATCAGTAATAGCACAGCCTACAATTGGAATATCCTTAGTAAGGTTAGCTACTGTCTGAGCAGCTGGCGTTGCTATAGCATAAATTAAATCAACCTTATTGGTTACAAAACGCTGACCAATGTTTTGTAAATTTGACTGATCAGCCTGAGCATTCTGATTATCAATGGTAAGGTTCTTGCCTTCCTCGAACCCACGCTCCTTTAAAGCATCAATAAATCCTTTGTTGGCCGCATCCAAGGCATCGTGTTCCACCAGCTGAACTACACCAACACTATACTTCTTGTCAGCACCGGACTTGTTCTGGGAACCACAACCTGCCAGCAAGCCAAAGGACATAATCGCAGCTACCCCCAATGCTGCCATTTTCATTTTCTTGGAAAACATCATTCATTACCACTCCCATTACTTAAAACATTATAAATAAAAACATGACAATATTATACATTATTGTTTCAAAAAAATAAACTATGTATTTTATAGAAATACAAAAATATTTTGTTTATGGATAAATTGACAATAATATTGGTGTGATAGTATAAATATAATAGTATCGTAGATAATAATATCCGATGTGAAAAACGCTAAAGGAATGAATTAAAATATGAAAAATATACTCATCAATCATTTCAAAATTAAGGAACGGAACAGTTCCTTAAAGATAGAATTTCTCGGTGGTTTGCTCAACTTTTTTACCATAATGTACATTGTTGTGGTAAATCCTTCCCTTTTTGCTCAGGCAGGTATGGATTTTGGCGGTGTTTTTATCGCCACCATCCTGGCTATTGTCATCGGCTGTTTTTATATGGGCATAATCGCCAATTATCCTATTGTTATTGCTCCAGGCATAGGCATTAATGCCTATGTGGTATATACCGTTGTTATTGGTATGGGCTACAGCTGGCAAAGTGCTTTAGGCTGTTGCTTTGTGGCAGCTACTGTCTTTTTGTTCTTGAGCATGACGTCCTTTCGGGAACAGCTGATCAATTCCATCCCCGAATGCTTAAAGACTGGTATTACTGCCGGCATCGGACTATTTGTCACCTTTATCGGATTGAAGTCTGGCGGCCTGGTGGTAGCGTCAAGTAGTACCTTTGTTACTATGGGTGATCTTACCACGCCTGAAGCTGCAATTACCGCCTTTGGCGTTATCCTTTGTTTAGCCTTGTCGGTAGCCAATGTACCTGCGGCCATGCTGGTGGGGATGCTGATATTGACCCTAATCGCCTTTTTCTTGGGATTGTTGCAATTTCCCGAACTACTTTTTTCCCTGCCTACTGGCATTGACAGCACTATGGGTGCTTTAGATTTTAGCCAGGTTCCTGCAATGATGCCAATAGTAGTTGTCATCTTGCTTGTTACCATGTTTGATACCACTGGTACCATGATCGGTGTAGGAAAACAGGCCAAAATCATCAAAGAAGGCGTATTCCCAAACCTTCGCAGTGCGCTTATGGCTGACGCTTTTGCCAGCTTTTTTGGCACCTTCTTTGGTACAGGACCTTGCTCCAGCTTTGCGGAATCCTCAGCTGGTGTTCTGGCCGGAGCCCGTACTGGACTGGCCGCTGTAATATCAGGCGTATTATTTATTTTTCTTATATTTTTATTCCCGTTGGCTCAAGCAATTGCCGCCGTACCATCTATCACCGCACCGGTACTGATAATTGCCGGTATTCAAATGTTTAGTGAAATCATGTCTCTGGACTGGATGGATAAGCGGGCTATGTTCTCCTCTGTAATGGCCTGTATAATGATGCCGCTCACATACAGCATTACCAACGGAGTAGCCTTGGGCATGATAAGCTATGTGGTATTAAGTATTGTAGATGGCAAGCGTAAGGAAATTCATCCTCTGCTATACCTTTTCACTGTATGGTTTATGCTGGAATTCTTGAAATTTTTTTAATTAATTTAATACATTAAAGCTATGGATAAAAGATATTATCCATAGCTTTTTTATTTGCAGGAAAAAGGCTATTAATGGCGAATATACAACATATAACGAATTGAATATGTTGGACACCGTTAGGATATCAATAATGTACTCTCTAAGGGGGACTGTCTATGGAAATTGCATTAGGTTTTATTGTATTTCTACTATGTCTGGTAATCGGCGTACGTTTCGGTGGACTGGGACTAGCGGCAGTCAGTGGATTGGGTCTGGTGGTGTATGTCTTTGGCTTCGGCTATAAGCCTGGAGTACCACCAAACGATGTAATGCTGACTATTTTGGCGGTAGTTACCTGTGCGGCTTTTCTGCAGACATCAGGCGGTTTGACTGTACTGTTGAAATGTGCTGAAAAGATTTTGCGAAATAATCCAAAATACGTTACTATTCTGGCACCTATCACCACTTGGTTTCTGACCGTTCTGTGCGGAACTGGTCACGTATGCTATACCATGTTCCCAATTATTTATGATGTGGCTATTAAGGAAAACATTCGTCCTGAACGGCCAATGGCTGTTTCCTCGGTGGCTGCCCAAATGGGTATCTGCGGTTCTCCGGTATCTGTAGCCATCGTTTCCATAGTAAGCTTTTTAACCATCGCCGGGTATGATATCAGTATCGCCAAAGTTTTGATGATTTCCATTCCTTCCACCTTCTTCGGTGTGTTGGCCGCAGCTATTTGGTCCATGCGTCGTGGCAAAGAATTGGAAAATGACCCGGAATTCCAGGCCTTGATTGCTGACCCAGAACAGCGCAAATATGTTTATGGCTCCACTGAGTCATTATTGGACAAAGAACTGCCTCGGTCCAATTACATTGCCGTAGGTATTTTCGTTGTTGGTATTCTTGTGATTGCTCTTATGGGTAATCTGCCAGATTATTTGCCGCATTTTTCCGCCGGAGTCGGCAAGCCGGCAAAGCCAGTTTCTATGACACTGGTAATTCAGATGGTTATGCTGTGCATTGCCTCCCTGATATTGTTCTTCTGCAAGGTAGATGCCAAGAAAGTAGCTGATTCCAATGTTTTCCGGGCTGGTATGGTGGCCCTGGTATCCGTTTATGGTGTTGCCTGGACAGCCAACACTTTGTTTTCCCACCATATGGACTTCTTAAAGGGTGTATTGATAGCGGCTGTTGGAGTTTATCCATGGGCTTACGCCATAATCGCCTTCTTCACCTCCAAGCTGGTAAATTCCCAGGCAGCGGCTATTGCCGTTGTAGTACCGCTAGCATTAAGTGCTGGAATTGAACCGGTTATTATCCTGTCCTTCATTTCCGCCTGCTACGGCTACTTCTTCCTACCAACCTATCCATCAGATTTGGCCTGTATCGGTTTTGACCGGTCCGGCACTACCAAGATTGGCAAGTTCATTTTGAACCACAGCTTCATGATACCGGGCCTTATTGGTGTTATAACCGGTTGCTGTGTAGGTTATATTATCGCCCATGCTATAGTGTAAGATACTAGAACTAAATACAGCAAAGAGCCTCAAGCAGTTGAGGCTCTTTATTATTACTCCAGTGCTCGAAGGGCCGCCTTTCGAGCGTGAATAAGGGTAGTATCAAACAATGGAATGGACGTATTCTCCTGATTGACCAAGAGGCCAATTTCTGTACAGCCAAGAATGATTCCCTGAGCACCATCGGTTTTTAGCTTGTCCATTATTTCCAGATATGCTTTGCGGGAGGAATCCTTTATTTCTCCCAAGCAAAGTTCATTGTATATAACATTATTTACAATCTCAATGTCCTCTTCGGCAGGTATCACTACCTCAATACCATGCTTTTTTAATATATCCTTGTAAAAATCCATTTGCATGGTGTATTTGGTGCCCAGAAGACCTACCTTAGTAATATTATTATTTTTCAATTCCATGGAAACAGCTTCGGCGATATGAAGAATTGGAACCTTGACGCTTGCTTGTACTTCCGGAGCTACCTTATGCATGGTATTGGTGCAGATTAAAATAAAATCTGCACCGGCACGTTCCAAAGATTTAGCTGCCTCTGAAAGAATATCGGCAGTTAAATCCCACCGCCCTGTGGTCTGGGATTCTTCTACCGGTGCAAAATCAACGCTGTAAAGAATAATCTTTCCGGAATGGAAACCACCCAACTTATCTTTGACAATTTCGTTAATTACCTGATAGTAAGTTACCGTGCTTTCCCAGCTCATACCGCCAATTAATCCTATTGTTTTCATATTTATCACCTCTGAAGTAATTATAGCACAGCTGTCTCTTCCCCTAAAAATGCCACAGAGCTGGAAAAAGGACTGAGGATATTAACAAAAATATTGGACAGCAAATAAAAGAATGCCGCACCAGTTAATGGTACGGCATTTTTTATTGCAGGCAAAAAATCTCTTTTACATACAATATTGCCCTGCATTATTTATTTTTTAAAAGCAATAGTTATCATTGAAACAACAATTAAAACAACCGAACATACCCAGGCTGGCATTTTGACATTTTTCAATTCGATTATTTCTTTTTCTAGTTCCACTATAGATCCAACAACACCAGAAACATTATTGGTCTTTAACTTATGAATCAATCCCGCAACAGCTATTAGCACGATACTGGCCAAAATAAATAAATAAAATCCTGCCCCTAAACTAACAGCACTTCCAACCATTTGGCCAAAAAATCCATCTTTTGCTGCTTCATGCATCTTTGACTGATAACCTATAAAAAATAATATGGCCATTACTAAATAGGTTTGTCCAGCAGCCAATGCCATGGAATATTTCCCCGAATTAAAACCATATCCTGCCAATCCAGCTATTAACAAAAATACAACTGCCGTAATAGGGTCTGTATCCATCGTTGACACGCCTATACCAATCACTTTAATAATTGGCACAAAAACGGATACTGCCGCTAATATAGCCCCGCCATAGCCAATCTTAATTAATTTATCAGGATCTCCCAAAATTCCCTGTGCCTGTTGACTGTTTACAGCATTATTTACCCCAGAAACAAACTGATTTGCGACGTTTGATGTAGTTTCTTTAACAGATTGCATGGAAAGCTGAGGATCCCTATTAACAGAATTCACATTGTTATAATCTGCACTTGGACCTGGAGCACCAACTTTATGACCGCACTTAATACAAAATAAGCAGTCATCACTTAGTGGTTCACCACATTGACTACAATATTTCATACGCAAACCTCCTCGTATAATAAGTTTTGTAAGCAAGATATCCGCCTTGTCTACAAAGCTTATTTTATTTTTACAACTTAATATCGTTCTATTAAACTGGATTCCCTGATGCTACAATAATCATCAGAGATTA
>Ga0256405_10001552_pt1 | contig 61657 bp, 37 predicted proteins | sample RumenRJG_02DNA_FD_189096 | JGI IMG/M metagenome (GOLD analysis project Ga0256405, IMG submission 189096) | Bovine rumen microbial communities from Lethbridge, Alberta, Canada - RJG_02 | ecosystem: Host-associated > Mammals > Digestive system > Stomach > Rumen | place: Canada: Alberta... | reverse complement strand
GCTTCGTTAGCCTCTACGTCGTGGAACTTCGTCTGTCCTTGCATGGCAAACGGAATGGCCATCAAGGCCAGCATCATTAATACTTTTTTCATCGTTTTGGTTGTTTAATAATGAATGAATGTTAGTTAGTTGTCATTTCTTAGACGAATCAAACCCCGTAAAGATTAATCGACAACCCTAATTTTTTCATAGATGCCAGACGTACACCCGCTATCTTCTTACAAGCACAGTTTTCTTAACATAAATTAAAAGTTGGATGGGCAATTTTTTGTAACCGTTTGCACACGGTACAAAATTATTTCCTTCTAATTGTTTTGTCATTTCCACGTTATTTTGTACCTTTGCGCCGGAAAATAGGTAACTATAAATGATGAAAACTATTAAGAAGTCATATAACCGTCCTCAATCCGTGGTTATCAAGATTGCCACGCAACAGATGCTGGCAACCTCGTCTGAAGCGCACGAAGACGCTTACTACAGCGAGAAAGACCTGTACTAAGCACCCTCTTTTCAATGAACAAAACTTTAAATGATAATCGCCTGCCGCATTAATTCTTGCAGCAGGCGAATTTTTTAGATTGCAACGCCACACTTTGACTTTAGTCAAAGAATGCCAACGGGCCGTGGCCCATACATGTTTAGAGTCCCTTAATAAGGGACGGCTATAATGCAGGGTTATAGCCCATACAAGACACTGTTCCCAATGCCGTCAAGAATGCGGTGGCGGCTGCGACGATAACCTTCAACAGCACTTCCCAAAAACGTGAATTCTTCATAGCTCTTAATTCTTAATTCTTAATCGCCATAGGCGACAACTCTAAATTCTTAACTCTAAATTCTTAACTCTAAATTCTTAACTCTTAACTCTTAACTCTTAACTCTTACCTCTTAACAATGTTTCCCTGCGCTTTTAAAAACTCCCCTCCCAGCCGGGAGGGGCTGGGGGTGGGTTGTTACTCTTTTTCTACCAAGTTCAGAGGCAACTCTTCTACGCGGCAACCCTGCAGGAACTGCTTCGACTTGTTGCCGCCCGAGTCGGTGGTGCGCTCAGGCATGAAGACGACGTGCAGACCCTTCACGTGCTCGCTGACGGAGTACTTGCCGGCGGTCTGTGCACCCTTGCTTTCGATGCCGATCTTGAACGAACCGAAGCCGTCCAGCTTCACGCGCTTGGAGTCCTGCATCTGGTCCTTCATGACCTCGACGAGCTCCTCCAGTACCGCCATCACGTCCGACTTCTTCACGGTACAGTTTCGCTGGATAATCTCCGCCAGCTGACGGGTGCCGATGCAGGCCGTAGGCACGGCGCGGGCATACCACTTTCCTGAACGCTTGGTACCAGTAGACTGGTCCTGATGCAAACGATAAAATACTGCCATAGTTTTTGTGTGTTTTTGATAGATGAATACTAAGGTTAACTAACTCTCTGTGAATCATTTAGAGCTCTCATTTTTACACTACAAAGTTACAAAAAAATTCCCATATTTCCAAATAATTTCCCAATTATTTTCGAGAAAATTTCACGTTTTTTTCTCCGTTTCGTGGTCGTTCAATTACCAGGCTAATACGGTTTTGTATCAGGCTAATACAGATGCGTATTAGGCTGATAACGTGTGCTTATTAGGCTGGCTTGTAACTCAAGAGACACAAAGGAAGCATTTTCCCTTTGTGTCCCGCATGTATCATTGGAAATAGAAATGAATCAGATACTATATTTTGTATTCAAGTTTCTCATATTTGCCATCCTCCAGACGCTTGACCCATTGTCGAGTTGCCCAGACGTTTATCATGTTTTTTGTAGCCTTCTCCGAGTTGTCCATACCTTGGTTTTTACGCATGGTCATTGCATCGTTAAGAGTGAAGATGTTGCTGGTGATGAGCCATAGAAGATTAGGTTTCCCTGGTTTCGCTGATATTTTGACTTTGTTCTCTGCCTCACGAATTTTGTCGCCAAACACAGCCAGTTTCGACCACAGACAGAAGTGAAAACACCAGCGGATGAATGTTTCAATAGCGGGCTCCCACTTGCAGCCATTAGCTACGTATAGCACACAAGCCTTTAATAGCGCATGTGTCAATCCACGATGGGTCAGCTTATCCCAAGTATTGTCTTGGGTGGCCTGAGCATAGGCGGCACACTCTTTCTTCAATTCCTTGATGAGTTTGACAGCCTGTTTACAGTCTATACGTCCTTTGTCGTCAGCATGTTCGCGGGCCTTTTTCAGATTGTCAATGAAGGGCTGCAAGCGCTTGGTATAGCGTTCGTCATAATCTCCAAACTCAGGTTCATCATTGCCAATGGGCTGTGGTGGTATGAAAGCAATCTCCTGACGATTGAGTCCACCCTTCGTCATATCGTTCTTGAAGAAGCTGCAAGCGGCTTCTGGCGTTGCCGACACACAGTAGTTTAGGTGGAAGGGTACGTCAACCGTTACGCTCTTCTCGCCAACTCTACGTTGGTGAATCCTTCCGTCACGGTCATCGGCCTCGCGCAGCAATACCAACGGTGATATGCCTCCAGCCCCGTTTTTGAATTTATAGAGATCCTCTATTTCCTTGCATTCCATGAAACAAGGCAGACCATGATTCACCTTCATTTGATGCGCCAACCCTGCACCAGTCGTGTCGGGAAAAACGATACGTTGCACTAAGTCGTCGGGAATGTCTTTTCGTTTGGTATTGGCTCCAAGTTGACTGTTATGCTCTTTCACCTCAACCTCTCGGTCCATGTTCTCTTGACTTTCCATTATCAGGTCGTAGAGAATGACGTTGAAAATCTCTGCCAACCCATTTTTGCCGTTGCCGGAATCACTAATCACCAGTCCAGGGATTTTGGCTGGATAATACAGCTTGTTAGTGTGTTTGAAGGTCACATCGTCCATCTGCACCGCAGCAGCAGGAAGAACGGCTTGACTATAGCCCGGCTTGTAAAAGGCGGGAGTATCCCACAGGTACGCATTTACGAATCGAGGCAACGTTGTTGGCATCACTGGTGGCTCATCACTGCTGTAGATAATTTCCATGTCCTTGACGGCTTGGCGTATACGCTCTTCATTGTTTAGCTCACGGTAGTTGAAGTCAATGACCACTGATGTGCCGTTCTCTTTTGTTGTGTTTGTCTTTTTCATTACTGTTTCTTTTTATGATTGAATATATTTTACATTCTGCTTGCAACAGCTCACCGCGCAGGAGGGCTTCCATCGCATCTGCCCTCTCTGCTGCGGTATTGCTGATAGTTGGGTCTGCAAACTCATCGACGTTAATCATGCGACGTTCTGTAGTATGGCTTCGAGGGCGCGTAAAAAGTGACCCGCCTCTTCGGTTTCAGTTCCCATTATTTCAGCCACGCGACGCTCACCCAGTGCGTCGGGCAACGACAAGTGTAACTTATAACGCTGCGCACTCTTGCGAACCCAGCCGTGCGGCAGAGGCAGCAATAGCTGGTCGGGACGACGTTGTTCACTGTTTCGGCGATACTGATTGAAACCAATCACGACCTCATCATTTACTTGCAGCAAAAAAATACTACCTGGAATTCGCTTGCCTGTTCTCAGGCACTGGAGCAACTGCTCACTCAAAATAATTTTCATATCCATGTTAATTAAAAATAATGTATTCATGATGCAAAATTACGAATAATTGCAATACGCTGTTTGTATTTTTCTCAAAATAGCCCTTGTAAATATTTGTTAAGAAAATCCATCAAATGCCTTGTCTACAGCAGTTTCCAAAGATTTTTCACTTATAGAAAGATTACTATGACCATCTGTTATGTAACGAAAAATCATTGATTTTCCAAACATAGTTCCCTTGCAACCGGTGAATTTCAACAATTGGTGCAGAAATTGGTAGATTTGCTTGTGGGCACAAGATTCCTTATGATCTGCGTTGTCAGCCGAAATGCGAAAGTCTAAATACGTCAATGTTCTGATGTTTACCTTGTCGCCATTGCGCAACAGCGAGCGGAATTCTCCCGCAATCGGTCCAACAATCAGATATAGCTGATAGCATGGTTTGAATAACTCAATGAACGCTGTTCGCTCATCATACTTCACTCTGCGGCGCAAAGTCATGCGCTCAAATCTTTCCTGTAGGGTGTTTTTTTTTCTGCCCATTGTTCTAAGTCATCCGGAGGAAAATTTGATTCCGGATTCACTTAGCGTGCAGAAACGTGTTTGGGGTTTACCAGAGATTTTTTACTCCCCCACACCCCTACTACTATGAACGCATATACGCGTATGCGTTAGTTATTAATATATATATATATTAGTTTATATATTAGATATGTGTCTATAGAAGAAATACGTTGCAATTACAATATTACAATTACAATTCTTTTTTTTTCAGTTTTACCGATGGTTATTGAGCATCTCTTTATTAATTCTAAAAAATTATATTAATAGATATATTTATAATAATCTTTTAATAGTAAAGTTACTCACAATACTTTCCATAGGTTATTTATGGCAAGAAATACTCAATTGTAATTGAAATAAATGAAATCGCTTTGTTTGTAACTTCCAAACTTTTTTCCTTTTTCTTTGTTGTTTCGAAAATATTTTTCTTATCTTTGCACATAATATGAAACCAACAATAAATGAAGATTTAATATTTGAATTTGGAACATTAGGAGAAGATGAGTGCTCTGCGCTGATAGTAGCAGAGAGTTCATGGAGAGGTATGGCTGACGAGCTGCAGGAGTTGCATTATCTGAAGGGTGCGCAGTTTATTAACCAGCTGAAACTGATAGTCTATTATGGTGAGTTCCACCCCGTAAAGGGTGAGAACAATATCTTTAGCGCTATTAGCGAACAAAGTGAGGATTTCGACAATCAGATTAATGCAGCACGCAAGGCTGTAGAGCACGGGTATCGTGTCTATTTACTGCCTAATCCAAAAGGCATCAGGACAGCAGATTTCATTTTTGAGCGGAAAGGTGTTTATAAAATGTTTGACCTTAAGACCATCACTGGCAAGAATTCTGTTGACAATCGTTTGTCAGAATCTATAGGTCAGACTAACCGTGTGCTTTTGCACATGACTGCTGATTACAATCCGGGGACATTGGTTCGTAGCATCAAGCGTTTTTTTGAACTGAATCCCCATGCAAGGGAGGTGCTTGTGTATAAAGGGAAAAAGGAGATCTCCGTTACGAGAAAGAGTTTGGATGATGTTAATTTCTTCCGCACCTTTATCCGCCGCTATGCTAAATAACAAAAGAGCCACACGAAGTGACTCTTTGTTTGTAAATGGAGTAGTGTCGATCAAGTCTTGCTCCCACGCGGAAACTTACCGGATAGTCAAAAACTAATGTTTTGACGCTGCAAATATAGACATTTTTTCGTTATCTTCCAAGTTTTTCTTCCATTTTCTTTCTTAATTCCTTATTATTTATTATCTTTGCAACTGGTTCGGGGAGAAATCCGGACTAATGAAAGCATTCGCTATTATTTCGCGCATAGCCAAGAAAAGCCTAGGAAACTCAAATTGGTATAACAAGCACGACAATAATATGTGGTAGGTGAGCCGTAAGGATAATCGCCTGTTCTACCGTATAGTGAAGCAACACGCACATAGCGTGGTGCAACTTATGGTAGACAGGGGTTCCAAAAGTTATTCCTAGGCTTTCACCTCTTGCTATGCGCAATAAGAGCATCACGCTTCTTTTGTGTCCTAGCGTGATTGATAGTTGATGCGTGTACTAAAACTATCAATTGAATATGGCAAATACTAACTTAGCGAATGCAAAGACAGCGAAGAATGATGAGTTTTATACTCAATATGCGGATATTCAGAAAGAGATAAACGCCTATCTGGACTACGACCCGAATGTGTTTCGTGGTAAGACGGTACTTTTGCCATGCGACGATCCCGAGTGGAGCAACTTTACCAAGTTCTTTGCCCAGAACTTTGAACTGCTGGGCTTGAAGAAGTTGATTTCTACAAGCTATGCCCCAGAGTCGAAGAAGTATAAGATGCCGTACCAGCCGACGCTCTTTGAAACACAGCAGCCTTACTTCGACAACGACAAGAGTAAGACACACGGTAAGATTTTTGTATTGACAGATGATGTTACAGGTGATGGACGTATCAACCTTGAAGATTTGCAATGGCAATACTTGGAGGGTGATGGTGATTTCCGTAGTAAAGAAATACGAAAACTACGCGACGAGGCAGATATTATTGTGACTAACCCGCCATTCTCGCTGTTTAGGGAGTTCGTTGCATGGCTGATGGAAGCAGGAAAGTTGTTTGTCATTATAGGCAACATGAATGCAATTACCTACAAAGAAATATTTCCTTTGGTTAAAGACAACAAGATGTGGCTCGGTGCGACAGGCTATATAACAGATATGGTATTTGGCGTTCCAGAAGGGACTATCGTAAAAGATAGTGATAAAGCAAAAGCAGCACGACTAGGTTATGTGGGTAATTATACAAGACTAGGAAATTCTTGTTGGTATAGTAACGTCGATCATGGAAGGCGCCATCAACCATTGAAACTCATGACAATGGCTGACAATTTCAAGCATAGTAAGCATAAAGACATACGAGGTCGTAAAGATTTCATTCATTACGAGAACTACGATGCCATAGAGATTCCATACACAGATGCAATTTCTGATGATTATGAAGGTATCATGGGTGTACCTCTCACATTCTTGGATAAGTATTGCCCAGAACAATTTGAGATTATTGGACAGACACAAGGTGACTCAGGCAAAGAGCTTGGACTCAAGCCTTTTCCTCGCGAATTAAAGAAAATAAACGCAAGTCTGCGCGATGGGCAATTATATTTTATAGATGATAATGGCATACCACAAAAGCCATATGCAAGAATACTAATCCGTAAAAAGCAACCACAATGAAAACAGAACTAAAAATCTATACCGTTGAGCAGATTTGCGACGGCTTCGAGTATAACGAACTGGAAGGAAAAGGTCTGTATGGATTGGCTGGTCAGCTTACAATCCAGCCAGAATATCAACGTAACTACATCTATGCCGACGGTAAGCGTGATGTGGCAGTAATTGAATCTGTTTTGAAAGGCTACCCTCTCGGTCTTATCTACTTTAACAAAGTGGATGGTGGACGTTTGGAAGTTCTTGATGGGCAGCAGCGCATCACATCGCTTGGACGTTTCCTTAAAAATAAGTTTGCTGTAAAGATTAACGAACTGGAACAGATATTCGACGGACTAAATGAGGGGCTTCAGCAGAAGATTCTCAAGACGGAGTTATTGGTATATATCTGTGAAGGAGAGGGCGAACAGGCAGAAGACGAAATAAAAGAATGGTTTAAGACTATCAATATCGCAGGCATTCCACTCAATCACCAGGAGGAATTGAATGCTATCTATAGCGGACCATTTGTTTCTGCGTGCAAGGCTGAGTTCTCGAATTCACAGAATGCCAATATTCAGAAATGGGAATCGTATGTAAAGGGACCCGCTAATCGTCAGCAGTTTTTGGCAACGGCATTGGAATGGGTGAGCAAAGGTAACGTAGATGGTTACATGTCCGCTCATCGACGCGATGAGAACATCAAAGAGATTAAGACCTATTTCAATACGGTCATAGATTGGGCAGATAGCAAGTTCGATGATGTTTATGACGAGATGCAAGGTTTGAACTGGGGCGAACTATATGAGCGTTTCCATCACTTACCCTTGAATCACTCCGAGTTGTCTGCAAAGGTATATGAGTTGATGCACGATGACTACGTGACAAATCGCCGTGGTATCTTTGAATATGTACTTGGTGGTTGTCAAGACACAAGGCTATTGAATGTCCGTCTGTTTGATAAACCTACGATGCGCAAGGTATATCAAGAGCAGACAGTAAAGGCAAAAGCAGAGGGTATCAGTAACTGCCCTTATTGCGCAGAAGGACATGAGGCAAACCGTCACAGAATCTGGAAACCAGAAGAAATGGATGCCGACCATGTTTCTGCTTGGAGCAAAGGAGGTGCAACAGACATCAGCAATTGCCAGATGCTGTGTAAGACTCATAACAGAATGAAAGGTAACAGATAAACCAATAACGATATGAAAGAGAAATCGAAGTCTTATCAGACATCAGCTAAGACCATGTATGCAGCGTTGAGCATCCTTTTCAAAAACGGAGGCAGTATGCCCATTCGTGTATTAATGAAGGAAATTGAGAAGGCTGTGGAACTATCATCATGGGAGAAAGAGACATTGCAGAATACTGGCAACATCCGATGGCAGAGTAATATGCACTTTACCTCTGTTGACTATGTTCGGGCAGGATTCCTCATCAAGAAGAAAAGAACATGGACAATTACTCCCGAAGGTGAAGAGGCACTGAAACTTGGACCGGAGAAATTGCGCGATATAGCATGGAAAAGATATAAGCGTGGTATCGTTCTAAAGAACATGCTAATACAGAGAAACCGATTCCCCATACAGACGAGGAGAATGACCCTTCTAAAGAGACATTGATAGAGTTGGAAACCCTGGAAGAACGCGCCACAAACGGCATTCGGGAATATCTAAAAAATAAGAATCCATACGAGTATCAAGACCTTGTTGCCGCATTGCTACGTGCTATGGGTTATCATACGCCCTTTATAGCACCCAAGGGGAAAGATGGAGGTATTGATATTATTGCCTACTTAGACCCGCTTGGTGCTCAAACTCCGAGAATTAAAGTTCAAGTCAAACACAAGCCCGATACTACTATCGGTGCTGCAGATGTGAGGGCACTGTCGGGAATTTTGAAGGCAGGAGATATCGCATTGTTTGTTACCAGTGGAACATATTCGGCTGATGCCAGAAATGCAGCGTCGAGTAGTGACAAGTTTCTACGGTTAATTGATGGAGATGAGTTTATAGAAATGTGGCAGGAATACTACCCTAAGATGACAGACGAAGACAAAAATATCCTGCTTCTGAAACAGATATCATTCTTGGGAAATAACGAATAAAAAGGAGCAGGGCCATTAATAGTCCAGCTCCTCTTTCTGATGTCCTTATTTTCAGTTATATCTTTCTCTGACCTTAGTCAGAGTGTGGCGTCGCATTCTCAGCCCATAGGCCTCTGCGGTTTTAAGGGTTCAACAACAATTATATCTCTTTTGCCAATTGCATTAAGCGTTTGATTTCGTTATCAGTAATTGTGCTCTGCTCTGACTTATGCCAATCGTTTTGCTTGGCGGTCAAACACTTCGATGGTTTTAATCTCAAAGCTCATAAAGCAACTCTTCGGCACTGCGTGTTTTGACGTTTCCTTGCTTTAACCCATCAAGTTTAGAGAAGGCTTCTGTTAGCCCTTCCTTAATTTCTTGATCGCTCATGACCTCTTTGTTCTCTGGTTCTACAAGCCTTTCAGCCAACCATTTACGATTGCTGGCCGTAAGCGAAAGACCTTGGAGGTAAGTCCAAAGGTTGTTCATTGATACTGCATTCATATATGTGTCGTTTTTGTTTCTGTCTGCAAGGACGGTGCAAGCCGAATGCAATCGAGCTCGCTCGAATTACTGAGGCGCCGCCCGTTCTCGCACGCTTTCGAGTGCAAATATAACGACTTTTTCCAAGACTTCCAAATTTTTCCCAGAGAAACTTACGAAGGGGGAACATCACTTCACCACGATTTTTTTGCCATTCTTGATATAGATGCCACGCTGGGTGGGCTTGCTGTCGACCTTGCGGCCATCGATGGTGTAATACACATCTTCCATCTGACTTCTGACATCTTCCATCGATTCGATTCCCGCCATGCCACTGCCAGGTATCTCGCTGATGGGCAGGATGTCGTTGGCATATTCTTTCCAGAATTGGGCGCTCTTGTAGGCGTCAAGGGCTTCGTTGGGAACGTATATCTTGCGGCCTTCGGCGTTGTTGGAGAAGACGTATGGTTCTAATGTTGGCGGCGTGGTGGCACGGACGGTGACGGACGACAGGCTGGAGCAGTTGTGGAAGGCAGATGAGCCAATGGCAGTCACGCTGGCGGGAATGTCTATTGACGTCAGGCCTGATCCAGTAAAGGCATATTGCTTGATTTCGGTTACATTGGAGGAAATCTCTATCGTCGTCAAAGCAGAACAGTTGCAGAAAGAAGCTTTTCCGATGCTCGTGAGGCTGTTGGGGAGGGAGACCGACGTCAGGCGATAGAAAGTACCGAAGGCATAGCTGCCGATGGCCTTCATACCTTCGTTGATGATAATGGTTTTGATGTCGTTTGCGTACTGCCACCAGGGTGTTTCATGAATATCTGGGTAATCGTACATCACATAGGGGCCGTAAAATGTGAGTATGTCGTATTCTTCGTCCCCCGAACTACTGCTGACTTCCCAGTACCCGTCCGAATTGCTCCAAATGGCATAGAGCGTCGTCGGGTTCTCAGTCAACAGAATGGTCGAGTCTCTTGCAATTTCCGCATTGTATGTAGATGAGTAACTATATCCCACGATGTGATGATCGCCGCCGCGGTTAAACAGCGCTTCGAAATAAGGGGTGTTAAGGGTGACATAGTGGCCGCCCTGCACCCAGTCGTAGCCGACGCGAATGTTTATGCTACCACCGGCTCCGTCATAGTTGGGAATAACGGTGAGCGTATAATCCTCGTATTGCGCCCATGCCGTCGTGAAGGTGAGCATGATTGCGGCCAGCAACATACCCAGACGTTTAATGGTGGTTGGTTTTGTTGTTCTTCTCATAGTCTTGTTTATCTAGTTTTTAATTTCGGGTGCAAATATAACGAGTATTTCTGAGAATTGCAAATTTTTCTCTGTGAAGATACAAAAAAAATATCCTGCTTCTTGTGTAAGAAACAGGATAAATTGTTTATTAAAATAGGATTAGTCTGTGAATCAGAGAACCCCATTCACCACTCTTTGTGTTTAGCGGCCCCAGAAGCCGTCGCTGGCAGGGGTGTCGTCGATGGTGAAATCGTCCTCTTCGCCGAGGCCGGTGTCGACGGAATCGAGAGGACTGCCAGTCAGCAACTGGTGCTGATGCTGCAGTTCCACCACTTTCATCGTGGGCTTCATATACTCTCTTTTCATTGCTTTGCTCTCCATTTACTTTACGATTACTTTTTTACCGTTTACGATGTACAGGCCCTTCGCGGTGTGCTTGCCGCTGAGCTTGCGGCCGTCGAGGGTAAACCACGCATCAGAATTCGTGTCATTCGTGTAATTCGTGGTCGAAATAATTCCCGTGGCCTCGTCGTCGCCGAAGTAGATGCTGAATCCGGTCAGTCGTGCAGCCGCTGCACCGTCGTCGCCAATCTTGAAGTAGGCGCGCTGTGCGCCGATGCCGGCACCGGCAGCAGGATAGTAGAGCTTGTTCTCACCACCTAGGAGCAAGATGCTGTTGTCGGCGGCAGTGAACGTCGTGCTGCTGTATGTGCCGATGAAGCGCACGCGGGCGTCGCCCTCGGCAGCGTTGTCATAGTTGTGCTCGGTTGCATCGATGGTTACGCCGCTGAACACGGGGCTGACGATGTTGTGCTCGTCGTCGTCCACGTAGTTCGCGTCGGCAATCCACTTGATGATATACGGTGTGCCGGCCTTAAGCGTCGTCACGGCGTCGCCGAAGGAGAGGCTGAGCGTGGTGCCCTCGTTGGTGATGCTGGCACTGTTGAGCGGACGAGCCACAGCTCCGTTGAGCGGACTGCCGCTGAGAGTCACATTGAACGGCAGACAGAGCGTGTTCCATTTGCCGTCCTTGTAGAGCGTGCGGGCTGCGAGGGTGACGTTGGCCACATAGCCATTGGCATTGCTGATCGTTGTGCTGTTGTCGGCAGCGTTGGCCAGACTGATGCTGGCGGGAGCCACGTAGTAGGTGCCGCCGACGAGGATACCGTTCTGGTATGCCTTCACCATGCCGTAGGCCTGCACCTTACTGCCAAGGTTGGCGGGAGCGGTGGCTGCGGTGTAGGCCTGCTTGGCACCGCTGACGGTGCAGGCGTTTTGGGGCGAGCCGACCTGCGGGTTCATGTAGTAGCAGTTTGTGATGGTGCCGCTGCCTTTCTGCAAGCCCATGGGGTGCATAGACGCGATGTTGGTGTAGGTGCCATTCTCCAAACAGTTCAGCAAGGTAGGCGTACCACTGGAGCTCCAGCCCCAGATGCCGCCGATGTTCTCACGTTCGACATCCACACCGTTGACGGTGCCGATGAAGGCGCAGCCCCGGATGGTGGTGGCAGAAGTCAGTCCGTGGCCGATGATGCCGCCTGCATAGTTGCTGGTGATGTTAAGCGTGGCGGTGACGACGCAGTCCTCAATAGTGTTGGTGCCGGAGGCAAAGCCCACGAGACCTGACGTGTGATACTGGCTGGAGGCGATGGTGCCTGCCACTTTGAGGTCCTTGATGGTGGCTCCGTTGATGTAGCGGAAGGGTGCGAGGCCCTGATTGCCGTCATCGTCAAGTGTGACAGTGATGGTGTTGCCGCCGCCGAGGAAGGTGCCGCTGAAAGGCTTGTTGTCGCTGTCGCTCACGCGATAGCCCACCGGAGTAGTAACGCTGATGTCGCTGGTCAGCTTCACGTACTTGCCGCTGAAGTTGTTTCCGTTGTTGACATGGGAGGCGAGAGATTGCCATTCGTCGCTGTTGCTGATGGTGTAGGGGTCGCTCTTCGTGCCGGTGCCGGAGAGTTCACTTGCTATGAAGGTGAAGCCGAGGACTGGCCTGACATTATCGCTCTTCGCCTTACCGTAGTCGTACCAATAATTACTTCCGAAGCCCCAAGCGTAGTAGCTTTCGCGATTCGTAGCAGACCAATAGCCGCCAGATAATGCCGTACCGCCGACACCTGTAGTGATATAGGCATTCACATTGGTGTCGTAAGTCTTTCCAGCACTATCACCAGTCGTCGAGCCGAGGTTGATGAATATCGCCTCGTAGTCGCTCTTCTGCGCCACGGCCCAGTTCGACACGAAGGTATCGCCCAGCTTGGTGTAGCTCGTCAGGCTACCGCGGGCGGCATCGTCGGGCAGCACTTTCAGCGTGGTGCCGGCGTAAGAGGTCACGGAGGTCCAGCCGTTGATGGTGTTCCAGTTCTGCGACGTGGCGTCCTGCAGGGCGAGAATCAGGCCGATGCCCGTCTCCGTCACCTTGCCCAGAATGCCCACGGCGGTGCAGCCTGTGGGCACGGCAGTCTTCGCGTCGTGCAGATGGCCATAGGCGCACACCACCATGCCCACGTCCCCGGAGGTGGCTGCTTTCAGCAATTGGAAGGTAGGCGCATTGGGATCCACATAGTAGAGACCGTCGAAGAGGATGCCGTGCTGGTAGGCATTCATGAAGCCGTAGTCGTGCAGCAGTGCGCCGAGGTTGACGGGGGCAGTGGCGGAGGCGGTGGCCTCGGTGCCTTGCGCTGCGCCGAGGGGCTGGGTGTAGTAGCAGTTGGTGATGGTGGCGTCGGGGTCGCGGGTGAAAGTCTTCGTATAGGAGTCGTCCGCGGTGGAGACGGTCAGCGTGGCGGGGATGAAGAGGCAGTTGCTGATGGTGGTGGTGGTGCCGCCATATTCATAGCCCGCGATGCCGGCGCAGCGGGTGTTGCTGCTGCCTGTCATCGAGCCGTCGAACACGCAGCCCTCGATGGTGAGGCTGCCGCCCTTCGTGCCGGCAACGAGGCCTGCCATGGCAGCATCTTCGCCGAAGTCGGTGGTAAGCGTCATGCTGCTGCGACAGCCGGTGATGGTCGTGTTGCCAAAGCTGACGCCAATGAGGCCAGCGAGCAGTTTGCCGTCGCTGTTGCCCGTGCCATCGATGGTGCCCGTCGTGTGGAGGTTCCTGATGGTGGCACCGCTGACGCACTTGAACGGTGCGGCGAAGCGGCTCTGGTTGCTCACGTTGATGGTCAGTGTGTAGCCGCCGCCGTCGAAGATGCCGCTGAAGGGCTGGTAGTTATCGTCGTCCTGGTAGCCGCCCGCCATGTTGCTCACGCTGATGTCGTTGGTCTGTTTGATGACCTTGCCGCTGAAGGAGATGCCGTTGTTGACGTTTGTGACGAACGTGTTCCAGTCGTCGGTGCTGCTGATGAGGTAGGGACTTTCTTCGGTACCTGCGCCCTGTGTAGGCCAGAGTACCAGGTTGACAGCCGAGCCACTCTTGCTGGCCGCGCCACAGGTGCCGCCGCTGCCGCCAGCAGCAGCCCCGTTATCTTTCTCCCAACCATCATCATCATAGGTGCCTTCGAGGCCTTTATTTAATTCCGCATCGTAAGGGTTTGACAGTTCACTACTTCCACCATCCCAGGCATAGTCACCATCGTAATTCCCACCGCCTTTGCCGCCGCCTGCTCCCACTCTGTAGAAACCATTATAAACATTGTCTCTCCATGTACTGTTGCCAGCGGCACCGCCGCCGCCGCCGCCGCCGCCACCACCGCCGGTGCCGATGTCGCTGCCAGCAGAGCCGTTGCCACTGGTACCGCCGCCGCCGCCGCCGGACGCAGCATACTGGTTGTAAGGATCTTCGGCAGCGTTTTTACCGCGATTGCTTCGAGCGGTGGTAAACCATCCGGCACCGCCACCCTTGGCAACCACGCTGAGGTTCCACCCCTGATACACATAGAGAGTGCCCATGCTGCCGGCAGTGTCGCCGTTACTACCCGGAGAGCCCGCAACGCCCTTGTTCGTACCCTCGTTCTTATCCCGTTTCGCAGAACCACCGGCACCACCTGCACCGCCGTTGCCGCCCCGTGTGCCGATGCCCGCACCGCCGCCGCCGCCGCCGTCACCGCCGCGGCCACCCGAGCCGGGCTGGCAATACTTGTCGTATTCAAAGTTGGCATCTTCACCGTGGTCGCCACGGTTGCCGCTTTCCCCGTCACCGCCTGTGGCCTCCAGCCTGCCGTCGCCGAGAAGGTAGAGCGTGTTGCCCGCCGCCAGTTCAACACCCGCACCGCCACCCGTGAGTCCGGTCCCGCTGGCTTTGGCACCCGTGCATCTAACCGTTTTTCCCGAGGGGATGTAGAGATACACTGTACCCCGGATGGTCAGGCCGCTGCCGCCCACCGTGGAATTGGTGAAGCTGAGGTTGCCCGTGGCGTAATAGTACGTCGTGGTGCCGGCGCTGCCGATTGTCCACCCCGTGGTGGAGCCCGCACTCAGCGCCGTCCAGTTGGCCGAGGTGGTCTGCGTCAGTCTATAGACCACATCCCAGTTGTCGGCCCATGCGCCCGTGACTGCCGTCAGCAGCAGGGCGAGGATGAATAGAAACTTTTGTCTCATTGCTTTTATTTTTGAAATGATACTTGTTGTTACCTAAATTTTCATATATCAATTGTTTTAGATTATTTGTATGTTGCAAAATTATAAAAAAAATCCCGTTTCGCACAAGAAACGGGTTAAATTGTTTGTAAAAAATAGTTAAATAGTATATTGACAAACAGTATAGACAAATGCGTTGTCGCGGTCGACAACTGTTTGTAGGCGTAGACGCTCCAACAGTCCATCGGCAAAGAGTGTCGGCAGGTCGTCGTTGATGCCTTCGCCTGTGAGTTTAAGAACGGCCTCTTTCATGGTCCACAGTTTGGTGAACGCTACGCAGGAATCTGGTGCGGAGAGGATGTCGGCCACTTCGCTGTCGTTATAACAGTAGTGGCACAGGTTGATGTCGAGCGCGGTTTCTATTTCCTCGATGTCGCAACCGATGGGTTTATCGTCGATGACACACAGGACGCCGTGCTTGCAATGACTGAGATTGAAGTGTATGTCCGGATAGTCGCGCAAGACGGGCTTCTCGTGCTTGACGTACTCGAAAGCAGGGTTTTCAGTAATCCCGTAGGTTTCCCGCAGTCCGTTCTTTAAGAGTATGTACGCTTTGGCGCAAAGCACCTGGTCGATGAGAAAGCGATATGACAAGACCTTCTCCCGCCTCCACTGTGGAAGCAGAAGAAGGTCCTGCTGTAGTTCCTCCTGCGTTACGTTCTGTGGATGTTCAAAGATTTGAAGATACACGGGGAAAACGATAACGAAGACGAAAAGGTTACTGATAGAAGTCGAGGATGCGCTGGCGAATGAAGTATTCGTACTTCGCCTGCACAGCATCCTGACTGGCCTTCAGATGTTTTTGCTGAGCGTTGATGAGGTCGAACACGCTGCTGCGACCAGCCTCGTAGCGCTCCTGTTCGTAACTGACGCTAACGGCAGCTGCATCAACCGCTTTCTGGGCAGCCTCCAGTTTGTCGAGCGCCACCTTGGTGTTGGTAGAGGCTTTCTGCATCTCGGTGCGCAGGTTCTGACGGGCGTCGTCGAGTGCCAGCTGCTGTTCCAGCAGGTTGAGCTTTGCTGAACGGATATTGCTGCGCGTCTGGAAGCGATTGAAGATAGGAATGTTCAGGTGCAGGCCGACAACCTCGTTCAGATTGCTGTCGAAGAACTGCTTGTTGAACCCACCCCACCCTAAGTCCGTATGGAACATGTTGACGTAATAGGTCTTGATGTATCCCTTGAACATCAGCGTGGGATAGTAGCCTGAACGGGCCACCTTGAGCTGTGCCTTGTTGGCCTCGATAGACGACTTGGCGGCAACGATAGACGGCCAGCGCTCGATGACGCCATCATAGTCGAGGGCAGCAGAAGTGGCAGATGTGTTCTCGACGGGAGCAACATCAAAGCCCTCGGCGGTAGGCAGGTTCAGCATCTGCGCCAGGTTGGCGAGTGAGACAGTGAGGTCACCTTTGGCCTTAGCCAAGGTGTACTCGTCGGAAGCGACAGAGGCTTCCACATCTTTCAGTTCGCTGAGTGGTCGCTTGCCTTCATCGACGAGCGTAGCAGCGCGCTGGCACAGCTTCTTGCTGACTTCCAACTGCGAGAGGGCCACATCGACCATGCTTTTATTGCAGAGGCACTCCAGGTAGCGAACGGCTATCTGAATGCCTATGTCCTTACGGGCTTTCTCGAGGTTGGCGGTGGCTGCGTCGAGCGAGAAGCGGTCGGCACGTTTCTGACTCTGGGTCTTGAAACCGTCGAACAGGTTCATGGTGGCGGTAATATCACCAGTGGTGTAAGCCAGGTCGTTGTTCTCTAACACGGGCTTGCTGGCTAAAGAGCCAGTGGTGGAGTTATAGTTACCGAAGCTGAACTGTTCGCCGAGATTGGCGCTCACATCAGGCAACCACGCATTGCTGCTGGTCTCGAGTTTCACCTGGCTTTTCTTGATGTCAAGTTCCCGCTGCTGGATGTTGATGTTATGTTCGATGGCATAGGATATACACTCGTCGAGCGTCCACTGTCGCTGTGCATGACACACGGTGAGCGAAGTGGGAAGCAGCACGAGGAGTGCCAGGCCACGAATGTTACTTATAACAGGAATTCTCATAGTTCATTCATAATTTTAAGTCCTACATGCGCTGAATGCCACGGAGACGGTCGGTCTTGTTGATGCCAGACTTGACGACAACATACACACCGTCAGAAATGCCAAGCTCGACAGGGATGCGCTCCCACTTCTGGTTCTCGACATCGTCTTCAGCCGAGGTGAGACGATAGACGAATGCCTTGCCGCCGTCGAACTCCACGCAGGTCTCGTTGACAGAGAGTGCCTGGCGGGCCTCGCTGAGTGTGATGTTGGCATTGACGCTGTAGCCAGAGCGAATGGCAACATTCTCAGGTATATGTGCTGTAGCCTTCAACTCAAACATTCTGGCACCGTTCTGCATGGTTCCCTCTGGAGCGATATAGTCCAGTGTGGCCGGTATTTTCACATCCTGCATGGCACCTGGAATCAAGGTGACGTCCATGCCTACATGAAGCTTGGCCACCTCCGTCTCGTCGATGTTACCAGAGAAGATAATGTCGTTCATGTTGGCCACTGTAGCAATGGTGGTACCCTCAGAGAATGAAGAGGAGCCACTGACGGAAGTACCCACCTTGACGGGGACATTCAGCACGATGCCATTCATGGAAGAGCGAACCTCGGTGGTGTTGACACTACCTGCACGAGAGCTGGAGCCGCGGGTGATGACCTCTACCTGAGCCTTGGCAGCAGCTACACGGTCGCGAGCAGAGGCGAGATTGTTCTGCGCCTGTTCGTTCTCTTCCTTGCTGACCACACCCTTGTCATACAAACGCTGTGTGCGCTCGGCTTCGCGCTCCACTTCCTCAAGGGATATGCGTGCTGACTCTACGGAATTCTGCGCCTGCGTGAGCTGGTTCATGTCGGGAATCACGCGGATGACGGCAACGAGTTCGCCAGCCTTGATAGTCTGTCCGGCATGGACGCGCAGGTCGGTGATGACACCGGTAATCTGCGGTTTCAACTCTACCTGCGTGCGTGCCTCGAGGGTACCCGTGGCAACGGTCTTCTGCACTACATCGCGCTGTTCAGGCGTTACAAGTTCGTAAACGACGGGAGCAGGCTGTGACTGCTTCCAAAGGAAATAGAAGGTGTAGATGACGAAAATTCCCACCAATACCCATCCTGTAGTTTTCAATACTTTTTTCATATTGCGTAATTGTTTTATTATTTAGTCGTTTATTATGATTATTCTTCTCGTAGAGCCTCAATGGCTTTGATAGCTAGTGCGCGTTTGGCAGGAAGCCATCCGGCAAACAGACCGCCCATCACCAGAACGATGAGGGCAACGACAGCCGGAACGAAGGGGACGTACGGGTCGCTGAATACTGACTCGACGCCTTGTACAGCCTTTCTGACAAGGCTGAGCGCAAAGGTTCCGAGGGCCAGACCGACGATACCTGCAGAGAAGGTGAGGACGAGACTTTCACACATAATCTGTCCAAGAATCTTTTCTGGCATAGCGCCCAGTGCCCTGCGAACACCGATTTCCTGCGTACGCTCCCTGACGGTAACCATCATTATGTTTGAGATGCCGATAAGACCAGCCATCAGCGTTCCCAATCCGACAATCCAGATGAGGATATCCAGACCGATAAAGAGATACTTATACTGTTCCAACAACTTCGCCAAGTTGAATGTAATCAACGCCGACGGGTCATCGGGATGTACGTGATGGAGTGACTTTAACAGCAACTGGAAACGCTGCTGATATTCGATAGCCGAATAGGGTTCATGCAGGGTGATTATCATCTGCTGTATGCGGTTACCTCTGTTATACACCTGCATCTCGGTAGTCAGCGGTAATTGTATGCCATTGGCAGGGTCCAGCTGCAGGTTTATCATCTTGTTGGTGTTCTTTACAACGCCGACGACGGTATAGGTGATATTCTCAATGACGAGTGACCTACCAATAGGATCGGATGCGGAATAGAAGTTCTCTGCCACATCGGTACCGATAACACATACCTTTCTCTTTTCTTGGAGGTCAAGGTCGTTGATGAATCGCCCAGACACCAACGCCTGAGGAATGTTATGCAAATAGGGCGGCGTGACTCCCACCACTTTGTATTCGCCAAAACGGTCGCCATGCGAAATAATCTGCGGAGCGCCTTGACCGACATAGTCCAACAGTGTGATGTTGGAAATCTCTTTTTGGAAAACCTGGCGGAACTTCAAGGTGTCGTCCATGCTGATGTCCCAGCTTCTGCCCTGACTGAAGCCCTGATATGGCATGCTCGTATTGTCTGGAATCAGGAACACACTGTTGGTGGGAAGTTGCATAACCTTTCCTACCAGTCCGTTGTTCAGACCCATACCAGCGCCAATAAGCATCACCAACATGAAGATGCCCCAGAAGACGCCGAAAGCCGTCATCAGGCTACGCCATTTCTGGCTTAGCACCGTCTCCCATATTTCTGACCAAAAATCCTTATCAAACACTTGTAGAGTATTTTATATTGTTTTATTGTTTTATTTTTTTATTCTTTTATTCTTCTCACGCCGACAGTGCATCGACCAGTTTTGAATTGATGGCTTTCTTGGCTGGCACATATCCGGCTATGATACCGGCTATCAGCATCACTACGTTGGCGGCAAAGATAATTCCAAGTCCGACCGTAGGATTGCTGAAGATTGTTGAACCACCCATAGCCGTCAGCGCTTTCGCCATCAACTGGGTGATTCCTACTCCACAGATCATACCTACATATCCGAAAATCAGCGTAATGATGACTGACTCGACCAGCACCAGTGCGACGATATGCTCGTTAGAGGCTCCCATGGCTTTTCTGACACCTAACTCGCGGGTACGCTCCTTGACGGTAATCATCATGATGTTGCTCACACCGACTACGCCAGAGACCAGTGTAGCCAGACCGATGATGACGATGAACAGGTAGATGCCATTAAGAATGCTGACAGTACTCAGATAGTTCTCGTAGTCCGTTTTCAGTTTGACAGCCAACGGGTCATTGACATTGAAGTCCTTGAAGTCGGCAAGCTTCTGGCGAAGTACCTTCTCAAAGGTCTGGTTAGACTTCATATCATCTAAGCCACGTAGCATCAGCGTTATCTGGCTTAATTTCTCCTCTGGACAGAACACTTCCTGAACCGTTGTGTAAGGAACAAATATCTCACGGACAATAGTTCCTATATCGACATTAGGTTCATAGACACCTACGACAAGCAGTTCTACACCGTTGCCAGTGATATACTTCCCCACAGGATGTGGTTCGTCGCGGAACAAGACCTTGGCCAAGCTGCTGGAAACCATACACGTCTTACGCACGGAATCGGCATCCATTTGCGACAGCAGTCGTCCCTCGACAACGCGGATATGCTCCGTCCGCTCAAATCCCACTTCCTTTCCTTCTAAGCTGCCGTTTGTGGTTACTATTCCGTACGACAGGTCAGCCGGTGCACTCATCGTGGCGCTGATACGCTCTATGTTGTTGGGGAAGCAGTCTTTAAGCTTCTTCACATCGTTGCGGGTGAAGACAATCTCCCTGTTTTTAGGCCAGCCTTTGTGAAGTATGGCCGTCTTACCAGGAATAATCGTATAGATATTATCCGTGTTATCCGAGAAATTGGCCATCATACCTTTCAACAAGCCGTTACCAGCTCCCAATAGGACGATAAGGATGAAGATACCCCACCCTATTGAGAAGCCCGTTAAAGCGATTCTCATCCTATTGCTTTTCATTGAGGCCATCACCTCTGCCAAGATGTCTCTCATCCTCTTTCGTCTCTTGCTATGACACCATCTTTGAAGAATATTCGGCGGTCGGTCTGGTCAGCAATATCCTGCTCGTGCGTGACGATGATTACCGTCTGCCCGTTGTCGCGGTTCACGGCCTTCAGCATATCCATTACCTCCTGTGTTGTCTTTGAGTCCAATGCTCCCGTCGGCTCGTCGGCAAGGATAATCTTGGGCTTCGAGATAAGTGCACGGGCAATGGCTACGCGCTGACGCTGACCACCCGACATCTGCATGGGCAGATGATTCCAGTGGGCAGCCAGTCCCACCTTCTCCAGATACTCCATGGCCAGCTCGTTGCGCTCCTTGCGGCCTACTCCTCGATAGTACAGGGGCAGGGCCACATTCTCCATGGCGTTCTTGAAGTTGATGAGGTTGAACGACTGGAAAATAAAGCCGATGAGCTGGTTGCGATAACGGCATCCCTGACGCTCAGTGATGTCTTTTATCAGATTACCGGCCAAGCGATATTCTCCTTCATCGTAGTCATCGAGTATGCCCATCACGTTAAGCATTGTGGACTTTCCCGAACCTGAGGGTCCCATAATGCTAACCAATTCTCCCTCGTCGATGTGGAGGTCCACCCCCTTCAACACGTGAAGGGGCTGGGCTCCAGGATAGGTCTTATGTATTCCTTTCAGATCAATCATTGCTATTATATATTATCGAATATAAACTGCATAAATGTCTTCACATTCTGTTCGTTCAGCATGGTCATGTGGTCGCCATAGACTTTCCAAGAACGGAGGTCACTGCGGAAGCTGCTCCACAAGGCAACGTTGTCGAGTTCTCGTTGCGGAATCAGGAAGCGTCTCAGATTGTCAGCGTCGACCTTCAGGAAGTTCAGCAATTCGTCTTCCTTCATGCCCATGTTCTCGGCAATCTGTGCCACGATGTTCTCCTTCTGTGCAGAACTGATGAGGAGCACATTGCCCTTCAGAGGTTCAGGCTCTCCGTGACAGTCAAGACGTTTGTACATATCCAGCAGCTCTTCCTGTGCATCGTTCATCTCGTCAATCTTCTTCAAGATGTCCTCAGGCAGCGTGCTCATGTCGAACTCTGGACGTTCCAACTTGCGGTCACGGTCAACCCAGAACGAATCAAGCATACAAACGCTGATAGGCTGTTCCGGATACTCCTGTTGCCAGCGGCAAGCCAGGCGGTATGCCAAGTCTGAACCGAAGCAGTGGCCAGTGAACAGCGATACGCTGTCGAGTCCTGCCTTCATCAGCAAAGCATCGAGCCAAGCGAAATAGAACTCAATGGCTTCATGGATGTCATAATCATGGAACAAATAGTCGAAGTGCGTTGTGATGGCTTCCACAACAACGACATTATAACGCTCATTCAGTTCCTTGATGTATGGCAACAGGTCGTTGTAACGTGTCTCACCCTGTATCACCACAGCGACAGGCTTCTCTGCCACAGGTTCCTGGTACCACGTCATAAGTCTCTGATTCGTAGCCAGCACGCCTCGGATGGTCTTGGCGCGCATGAAGTCGTCCACCTTGATCTTGATGTCTTCGTTGCAGGCCTTAGCCACCAGACGGATAACCAGCAGTGACGTCATTCCGACGCGCATCAGGTTGTCGGTCACACCGAACTGGTCGTGGCCAAGCAGCTCCTTGGCAATCTCGAACAGTTTCTCCTCACGCTTTGTTGCAGGCGGTACGCATTCCGTGTCAACCTTGATTTCAGGCTCGGGCAGCTTCTTTCTGTCAATCTTTCCGTTAGGAGTCATAGGCATAGCGTCCATCTTGACGAATGCTTCTGGAACCATGTAGTCGGTCAGTGTCTGCGACATCATTTCACGCAACTGCTCGATATCGATTTCCTGATCGGCTGTGAAGTACATGCACAGATGCTGTGTGCCATTGATGGTCTTCACGTCGGCAACAACAGTAACCATGCCACCGAAGTTCATAGCACACTTCTCAATCTCACCAAGCTCTATACGGAAGCCACGAAGCTTGACCTGTGTGTCGATACGGCTGATGTACTCCAGTTCGCCATCTTCATTCCAGCGACAGAGGTCACCGGTATGATACATACGGACTTTCCTGTTCCACTGGTCTTTCTTGACGAACGGACAGTTGACGAACGACTGTTCCGTACGCTCAGGAAGACGCCAGTAGCCACGTCCTACCTGGACACCTGCGAAGCACAGCTCGCCGGCAAGTCCCGGAGGAAGCAGATGGCCAGCCTGGTCAACAATGAAGTTCCAGTTATTAGCCACAGACTTACCAATAGGAATCTCTTCGATATGTTTGCCTGGAGCAATAGAGAAGTACGATGTATCGTCAGTACACTCTGTAGGTCCATAGACATTGATGATCTCGATGTGGTCGCTGTAAACACCCGCCATCTTCTCACCGCCACCGGTAATGAAACGTACAGGCAGGTCGTCGAAGGTGTTCAGCAGCAGACAGGTAATTGCCGTCGAGTAACCACCACCCGTAATCTGGTGGTCGAAGAGGAACTGACGGATAGCACCGAGATCCTTGCGAATTTCAGAAGGCATAATATGGAACGAGCCACCCAGCGTCAGCACGGGATACATATCCTCGATATGTGCATCGAACGAGAACGAACGGTGTCCACTGATTCTGTCAGCAGGAGTCAGTTTCTCCATATCCTTCACCACTGCAATGAAGTTAGCCAGACCTGCCTGGTGGAGCATAGCTCCCTTAGGCTTTCCGGTAGAACCTGAGGTGTAAATCATATAGGCCAGTCTGTCGGGCGACGACAAGTCGATAGGCTTCACCTCACCCAGTTCAGCGAGCGTCTTGCCTGAAAGCTCATTCATGAAGTCGTCGATGAAGAAGAGTTGAGCGTTGCCCACTTCAAAGTCGCCTTCCTCCTTCTTGGCCTTCAGTACGTCGTGAGTGGTGACGATGACTTTCGCCTCACTATTTTCCATCATGTAGAGCAGACGGTCATTGGGATACTCGAAGTCCAGTGGTGTATAGGCTGCACCTGCCTTGTGGATGGCCAGCACTGAAAGCGGGAATTCCTTCATGCGGTCCAACAGTACACAGACGAAGTCGTCTGGCTCTATGCCCAATGCGATAAGTTTGCTTGCCAACAGGTTAGAATAGGTATCCATCTCGGCGTAGGTCAACTGACTGGACTTGTCGACCACAGCGGGAGCATCAGGTGTGCGATGTGCCTGCTCCGTAAACATGTGGGCAAATGTCATTGTCAGGTCAACAGGCAGGGTCTTGCCTTCCGACAGACGAAGCACTTCTTCCGTCGTGGCTTCATCAACCATCGAGATGGTGTTCAGGTCTGTCGCGTTGATGCTCCTTACGGCAAATGTACTTAACATAGAAGCAAGGCGCTCCATATCCTTTTGGTTGTAGAGCGTACCGTCATACTCCAGCAGGAGTGTATAATGGTCAACATCTGCAGGCCATACAGTCACTGTCAATGGCAACTTGGCGGTGTCAAGGGTCAGAGAAATCACCTTGTCCTTCGACGGTGTCTCACCCTGCTCTGACGAAGCAGGCATTGGATTATCCAGTCCTCCCTGGTAGACATACATAATCTCCGGACGGATATTATGACGCTCTACCATCTTCGTAAACGGATAGAAGCTATTGGCTTTCGTATCGAAGAACTGGTTCTGCGTATTATGCACCGCTGTAGCCATATTGACCTCGCTACGTGTCCAGTCCCAGTTGCTAGTAATGGGCAGCGTCTTGACGAACATACCTATGCAGTCAAGGAGGTTCAACTCCGAGCGTCCGTTGTCAATGGTCGTGATGTACAGCTGCTCTTCGCGTGTGGTGCGATGCAGAACCTGTAGCAGTACCGTCAATAGGAAGTTGCTTTCCGTCACACCGTTTTGACGACACCATTCTACGATGTCCTTTCGGGCAAACGAAATCTTCAGTTCCTGATTTCCTGCTGTAGTATCCTTCATCGAACGTGGATAAACGGCAAGTTCCGGTCCCTGAAGCAGTTCGTCGAAGTAACCCTCTGCCTTCTGATATTGAGAAGAGCTTGTCATGTTCTGTTCGTAGAGCGAGTAGTCAAAGGCAGAGAACTGTTCTTTCTCAAGCGACTCGCCATTCAGCGCTCTCTCGACATCTGTCAGGAACACGAGGTTTGAACCACCGTCGAAGATGATATGGTGCATGTCCATGAACAGCCATGTGGTGGTTGGAGTCTGATAAATTTCCAAACGGTACAGGTCGTCTTCAAACAGATTGAAGGGAAGAATGCGTGATTGGAAGAATTGCTCGTCAGGCTCATAGTCCAGTGTCTCCATCTTGATGTGAATAGGAGCATCGTCGCGTCGTAGTTGAACAACATCACCATTCTTAAGTGACATTCTCGTCTTCATATACGTATGCGCCTCGATGGTGGCGACGAGCGCGTCGCGCAGTTTCTCACTATTTGCACGAGCATACTCCTTGACCAATGGGATATTATACTGCGTTGTCTCACGGTTCAACTCCCAATCGATGTAGATACCGCGCTGGTTCTCAGAGACTGGGTAGTAGTCACGCTTCTCGTATGCCTTCACTGCTTCCTCAGCACCGTTCGCGTCGAGGGCTGCAATCTCCCTGATGGTAGGATGCGTAAGGATGTCTTTCGTAGCAATAAATATGCCCAACTGCTGTTTCACGGCGGCAGAGAAGCGCATAGCTGACAGCGATGTCATACCAGCCGATACGAGGTTGTTGGTCACGCCTAACTCCGTAACGTTCAACAGCGTCTTGACCATTTCCAAGAGCTGTTCCTCACGTTCCGTTTCAGGAGCGACAATCTTACCAAGTGTAATAGTCGGTACTGGCAGCTTCTTTCTGTCAATCTTGCCATTCGGCGTCATAGGCATGGTGTCGAGCTTCATATACGTGTCCGGTACCATGTATTCAGCCAACGATGATGCATTGAGGGCAGCCTTGATATCGTCATCGGCGATGGTCTGTCCTTCAGCAACTGTATAGTAGAGTACAAGATGGTCGGTGCCTCCAGCTTTGCGCACCTCAGCTGCAGCCTGGCGGATGCCTTGTATGAGCAGCACCTTGTTTTCAATCTCACCCAGTTCGATGCGGAAGCCACGAAGCTTGACCTGAGTGTCGATACGGCTGATGTACTCCATATCTCCTTCTGCATTCCAACGGCAGAGGTCACCCGTGTGATACATTCTTACCTTGCGTCCAAATGCATCTTCTGTGACAAATGGACAGTCACAGAATGCCTGTGCCGTACGTTCAGGCAGCTGCCAATAGCCACGTCCCACCTGAATACCAGCGAAGCACAGCTCTCCGGCAACACCCTGTGGTAACAGACGTCCATAGGCATCCACGATGAAGCTGTAGTTATTGGCCACAGACTTACCGATGGGGATATTATCCACCTGCTTGCCTGCAGGAATCTTGTAGTACGATGTATCGTCCGTACACTCAGTAGGACCATAGACGTTGATAATCTCGATATGGTCACTATGTACACCATCCAGTTTCTCACCACCGGCGGTGATGAATCGTACGGGCAGATCGTCGTACGTGTTCAGCAGCAGGGCAGCAATAGCCGTCGAGTAGCCACCACCAGTAATCTGGTGATCGAAGAGGAACTGTCGGATAGCACCGAGGTCCTTGCGTATTTCGGTCGGCATGATGTGGAACGAGCCACCCAGCGTCAGAATAGCATACATATCCTCGATATGTGCATCGAACGAGAACGAGCGATGACCCTCTATGCGGTCTGCCGCCGTCAGCTGTTCCATGTCAATAACCACATGGATGAAGTTCCACAGACCTGCCTGGTGCAGCATAGCTCCCTTAGGCTTACCGGTAGAACCTGACGTGTAAATCATGTAGGCCAGATTGTCTGGCGTGGTCCTGTTGACAGGTGTCGTTTCTGACGTGAAGTCTATATCCTCTATGAATATAACAAGCGTATTACTGGTGTCGAAGTCACCCTCCGCCTGTTTGGCTGTCAGCACGTCGTGTGAAGTAATCAGCACCTTAGCCTGCGAGTTCTCCAACATGTAGCTCAGACGCTCATTAGGATACTCGAAGTCCAATGGCGTATAGGCTGCACCTGCCTTGTGGATGGCCAATACCGAAAGTGGGAATTCCTTCATGCGGTCCAACATAACACAGACGAAGTCGTTGGGTTCTACACCACTGTCTATCAGCTTGTGAGCCAGCACATCAGAATACTTGGCCAACTGTCCGTACGTCAGCTCCGACTGCTTATCTGCCACAGCAAGGCTGTCGGGCGTCTTAGCAGCTTGGGCATTGAACGCATCCAGATAAGTCATATTGATGTCTACATCCAGTGACTTACCCGTTGAGATCGCCATCACGTTCTGCTTCTCCTCCGGCGTGAGCAGCGGAACTTGTTGAAGCTTATCTGCCATAGGAGCGTTCTCGGCAACTGCTGCCACCATAGCTGCCAGTTGTAGCATATCGTGACGTGTGTAGCGGCTCGTCTCATATTTCAGACGCATCAGGAAGTCATCTCCGTCCTGCATCATCATTATTTCAATAGGCAGCTTCGTCTGGTTCAACGTCAACTGGAAATGTTCACCTTCCTCTCCTTCCGTATTGCCAGTAGAAGGTTGATAGACGAACATTATCTCCGGTCTTACACCGAATTTCTCCACCATCGTGGTGAAGGGATAGAAGTCGCGAGCCTGCGTTTCCAGCAACTGACTCTGCATATTCTTGACAGCCGTCAGCACCTGTTCATCGCCAGCAGCATAGACAGCAGGAATCGTTTTGACGAACATACCCATGATGCCCATCATTCTACCGTCGCTACGTCCATTATTGATGGTGGTAATAGTAATGCGTTCCTCGCGTGTCACGGCATGCAACACGTGCATCATCATCGTCAGGAAGTAGCTGTTAGGTGTGATGTTATGATCCTGACAGAATGGTGTAATGTTGCTACCACTTATCTTCCAGTCGAGTTCACCCTGATCCGGCTCCTCTCCTACCCGTTCCTTTGAGAGCGGATAGACTGCAGTAGAACTGCCGTCCAGCAGCTTTCCGAAGTAGTCTTCAGCTTCGCCGTAGCTCTCTGACTTTAACAACTTCAGTTCATCGAGTGCGAAGTCGAAGGCGGTGTACTCCTCGGTTGGGATGTCTTCACCCTGATATGCGACAAAGATGTCACGGAGCAGGAATAATGAAGAAGCGCCATCATATATGCTATGGTGGATATCCATGAAGAAATAAACCTTGCTCTCGAAGGTGTAAAGCTCCATGCGGTACAATGTGTCGTTATACAGGTCGAACGGACGAACACGGCTTTGGAAGAAAGCAACGTCAGGAGCCTCCGTAAGAGTTTCCATTAAGACTTCCACCGGTTCTTCGTCACGACGAATCTGCATAACATCACCTTCATGCTGCACGAAATGCGTCTTCAAGTATGGGTGAGCATTTACAACCTTCTCAAGTGCTTGGCGCAGTTTCTCGGCATCACAATCCTTCATCACGTGAACCTCGGGCACATTGTATTGTGTCGTGTCACGATTCAGTTCCCAATCAAGGAAGACACCACGCTGGTTCTCCGTGATGGGATAGTAATACTGCTTGCCATAGGGCCAGATGTTATTGACTTCCTGTACCTCTTGTGTGCCAGCCGGCATCTTTTTGCTGTCTATCATGGCAGCCAACTGATGAATCGTTGGATGCTGCAGGACTTCCTTGACTGAAAGCTGTACACCGAACTTGTTGAAGGCCGCCATCGTGAAGCGCATCGCTGACAATGAGGTAAGTCCCATCGCAATTAAGTTGCTGGTAATACCAAACTGCTCATGTTTCAACATCTCAGCAGCCAGCTTGAAGAGCGCTTTCTCTGATGGAGTAACAGGAGCCACGATCTCATCAGCTTGTATATCCGGATTAGGCAGGGCTTTCGTGTTGACTTTACCGTTCGGCGTCAGTGGCATCTCATCGAGCTGCATGTAGGCCGTCGGAACCATGTAATCGGTGAGCTCTTCGGCAAGGAAGCTACGGAGTGCCTCCTGGTCAATCTCACGGTCTGCGGTGTAGTATGCACAGAGGTGCTGAACACCACCGACCTCACGAACCTGAACCGACTCCATCTGTATGCCTTCGAATTTTCCGATAAGCGTCTCTATCTCGCCCAGCTCGATACGGAAGCCACGCAGTTTAATCTGGTTATCAATACGTCCCAGATATTCAATCTGATTCTCAGCGTTGTAGCGTACCAGGTCTCCCGTGTGGTAAACCTTCACTTGTTTACCTTGTATGGTAATCTCTGAGAATTTCTCACTGGTCAGATCTTCTCGCTTCCAGTATCCAGCAGCCATCTGTGGACCTGCCATACACAATTCTCCGGCAACACCATTAGGTACCAGATGGCCAAACGAATCTACGACATACGCAGCCAGATTATCCAATGCACGACCAATAGGAATATTGCGATATTCCTTACCTGGTTCTACATCAAAGAAGGTAGCATCGACCGTAAACTCAGTAGGACCATAAGTATTGATTAATCTGCACTTGCACTCGGGGGCAATTGTCATCTTCTCACCACCAACGACCAGATAATCTACCGGCAGATCAGGGAACATCTGAAGCAGCATCTGTCCTAACTGGGTAGTGTAGCAGCCACCGGTGATGCCATTCTTCACGATGAAGTCGTGCAGCATAGCCAGGTCCTTGCGTGCCTCTTGTGGAACGGTGTATAGTGTTCCACCAACTGTCAGCACAGGATAAAGGTCCTCAATTGAAGCATCGAAAGAGAATGAAGAGTGACAACATATATGACTCTTCTCAGTGTGATGCCATTCCTTGGCTATAAATTGTACGAAGTTAGCCTTGGCAGCGTGTGGTATCATCACACCCTTAGGTTTACCTGTTGAACCTGAGGTGTAAATCATATAAGCGATACCTTCCGGCGTTGCCAGGTTAAAGCCCGTAAATTGTTTCGTGTCACAAGCTGCGAGGAAATCGTCGATAAAGAATAGTTTATCCTGATAAGAATCGAACTCGCCATTTGCATTCTTCTCATCAAAGATAGCATGAGAAGTAATGAGCAGGCTACTCTCAGAGTCCTCGATCATGAAAAGCAATCGGTCGTTAGGATAGTCATAATCCAGTGGTACGTAAGCATAGCCAGCTTTCTCAATACCGATAACAGCGACAAGGAATTCTTTTTGGTAGCCAAGCATAATAGAGATAAATGGTGAGTGCTTAGCATGCACATTATCTGCGATATGTTTGGCCACAGCCTCGGTCAATACATTGAGTTCTGCATACGTATAAGAACCCTTCTCATCAACGACAGCAATGTTTTCAGGTGTCTTCTCTGCTTGCTTTATCAATAATGAGGGGAAGGTCTGGCTAGGATCTACTGCCAGCGTCTTACCCATTGCCTTTTGGGCAACTTCACTTTCTTCAGCCGGTGAAAGCAATGAGACCTCAGACAATAAGTTCGCTTTAGCCAGATTCTCTGCCACATTGCCGATAGCATTGACAAACAGTTGCATGTCATATTTGCTATACTTCATTCCATCGTATTCGATGTGGATAGCAAAATTGTCACCATCAGGATAAGCAGTCACATCAAGTGGGAATTTGACAGTATCCAGATCCAGAGGTATGATTTCTGCACCTTCTGGAGCAGTGCCTTCCATCAATCCGCCCTGATAGATGAACATGATTTCTGCACGAATACCATGACGCTCTACCAGATGCGTGTAAGGATAGAAATCCTGAGCATAGGTCTGCTGCAGCACTTCGTGCATCTGCTTGGTATAGCCTACACTCGTTATTCCCTTTTCTATCTTACTTGTAACTGGCAACGTCTTAACAAACATACCCACGCTGTGCATCAATCCGGCATGAGCTCCACGACCTGCAGAGATAGTAAGATATAACGGCTGTTCTTCACGTGTGAACATACTCAAAGTCAGTGCAAAAGCAGCTTGCAGATAGCTACCTACGGTAACACCATTCGTTGAGCAATAGGCATTTATATCCTTAGAAGGTATATGAACATCTACTGTACCAGAAGGAACATTATCCGGTGTGGCGGAATTCATGAACGATGACACGTTCAATCCTCCTACCAAATGGTCGAAGAAGTCCTCAGCTTTCTTATAACTTTCACCCTTCAGGAGTTCATCTTCGTAGAGGGCAAAGTCAAAGGCAGTAACACGTTCCTTATCTAACTGCATTCCCTGATATGCCTTGAAGATATCTCCCAGGAATACACCTTCTGACAATCCGTCATATATCAAGTGGTGGATATCAATGAACAGATAGACAGATTGAGGGGTCTTTATCACTTCTATACGCAACAAGTCATCAGTAAGTAGGTCGAAGGGACGCACTTTATTCTGGAAGTAAGATTTTCCTGGCTCCTCTGGCAATTCTACGATAGTCACCTCAAACTCTGCATCGTCACGTCGGCAAAGCATAACGTCGTTGTCAATCTTTACCACGTGGCTCTTAAGATATGGATGTGCAGCCACTGAACTTTTCACAGCGGCTATAAGCTGTTCGACATCCATCTTGGGGAATTTGTAGGCATAAGGGATATTATACTGCGTTGTATCGCGGTTCATATCCCAGTCGATATAGATACCTCGCTGGTTTTCTGATAATGGATAATTCTCCCTTACTTCATACGACCAGTCATTTTGCTGCTCTGTATCGTCCTGAGTATTATTGAGCATTGCAGCCAACTGTCGTACGGTGGGCTTCATGATAATATCCTTTGTAGCCAATGTCTGGCCCGTCTGTTGCATCAGATTGGCACTGATACGCATAGCAGCAAGAGAGCTCAGTCCAACAGACACCAAATTGGTCGTTACTCCAAGTTCCTCTATTTTCAGCTGCTTTTTCATCAATTCCAAAATCGTCTCCTCTGTTTCATTTGCTGGAGGCACGATTTCTTCAATTTCCATCTTGGGAGCAGGCAATGCCTTACGATTGGTCTTTCCATTCGGTGTCAACGGAATGCGGTCAATGCGTATATAAGCTGTCGGCACCATATACTCAGTAAGCGATTCGCTGAGGAAGGCTTTCAGGGCTTCTTCATCAATCTCTGCATCTGATGTGTAATACAGACAGAGTTGTTGTGCCGCACCCACTGATTTTACATCAGCTACAGCCTGGCGGATTCCGGCATATTTAGCTGCTATACCTTCAATCTCACCCAGTTCCACGCGGAAGCCACGTAGTTTCACTTGTCCGTCATTACGTCCAAGGATCGCAACTTCTCCATTATCCTCCCAACGAGCCAAGTCACCAGAACGATATACTCGGACACCGTTGTATTCCACGAAGCGTTCAGCCGTCATCTCTGGCAGGTTGTTATAACCACGTGCAACGCCTGGACCACCAATCAACAATTCACCAACAAAACCGACAGGTAATTCCTGACCGAACTGGTCGACAATAAACTCCTCGTAGTTAAGCAACGGATGTCCTACTGTTACCTTTTTGGCTTGTGTCAGGTCAGCAATGTTTGAGGATACGGTAATTTCAGTTGGTCCGTATGTATTGAAGACATGCACGCCTAACTCCTGAAGTTGTTCCAAGAGTTGCATAGGGTACTTCTCACCACCAGACCATACCGTCTTGCAATGTCTCAGCGCCTCACAGAAATCATTCAGTTCCATGTAAGCGAGAATACGTGAACATGTACCGTTGATACCTTCGGCTCCTGTACGCTTCATCAAGTCTGCCAGTAGATGTGCATCCATCACCTCCTGTTCGTCAGCAAGCACTGATGTGATACCATTAAACAAAGAACCAGCAAATTCCTTGAGTGACATGTCAAACGAAAGAGTGGTGATGCAGACAAACGACTTTACACCTAAATCTATCAATCCCTGGATATGTATATTGGCAGGATGTGGATATAGGTAGTTCGCAATACCAACATGACGTAGCATGACACCCTTTGGACGTCCAGTAGAACCTGAAGTATAAATAAGGTAAGCAATATCCTCCGGACTTACTTCGACATTGGGATTCAAATCATCCTCAGGTGTGGTGTTTCCGGTATTGTAAATATCATCTATCAGGATAACCTTCTCAGCAGGATAATCAGCTGCATGGTCAGCAGTTGTAATGACGTATTGAGCCTCAGAGTCTGTCATGATGAGGTTAATACGGTCTGCTGGGTATTCTGGGTCGCAAGGTATATATGCTGCACCTGCCTTGCTCACACCAAACATGCTGACTATCACGCCTGAACGACGTGGCAACAAGAGAACGATACGATCACCTCGCTTCACTCCCCTACGTATCAGCGCATGAGCCACACGGTTTGCTTCAACATTGAACTCAGCAAAGGTAAGTGTGCGGTCTTTGGCGATAAGTGCAGTACGGTCAGCATATTTTACAGCGTTCTCTTCGATAGGCTGATAGTATAGCTTCCAAGGAATATCCTGCTTGCATGTGCTTCTGAAGCCATCTACTCGTTGACGTTCTTTGTCATCAAGCATGGAGAACTGTGCAACAGTGTCTATGTTAATGGAATTCAACGTAGCAGCACTAAACGCGGAAGCAAGCTTTGCCATGTCGGCCTCAGAATAGAAGGCGGTATTATACGACAACCTTACACTATAAGCACTTTCTCCCTTAAGGAAGACGGTGACAGTCAGTGGCACCTTTACCGTGTCCAAGGTGATGCTTATATCCTTATCATGTCCGTCATCATCGGTAGTAGCCTCTATCTTACCATGATATACATAAAGTATCTCGGGATGGATGTGGTGGCGCTCCGACATCATAGTAAGTGGATAATAGCTGTACGATACGGTCTTTATCAACTGATCGTTCATTTCCTTGGCAGCTTTCTCGAATGAAGTCGGATTAGCGGCATCGAAATTAATCGTGCTGGTGACAGGAAGCGTCTTAACATACATACCAATGGTCTTCATGACCTTTGAATCTGTACGGCCATTGTCAATAGTATAGAACAAAACCGATTCCTCGCGAGTTACACGATGCAGAATCTGACTGAGCACTGTAGCGAAGTACGCATTAGAGGTCATACCCGCTTTTCGGCAATAGTCTTCGATACCGTCATTAGGTATCAAGAATGTGTACATTCCCATTCCTTCTGTCGTGGTATTCTCACTGCTGTGAGGATAAGCGGTAGATTCCTTCTGCTCTAAAAGCTTATCGAAATACTCTTGGGCTTTCTCACCTTCTTCACCTGACAGTTTCTTCGCTTCTGCCAAAGAATGGTCGAAATATGAGAACACCTCTGGTTCTATCTCCTCACCCTTCAGTGCCTTATCAATGTCACTCTGTAAGACTAATAATGAGAAACCATCATTTACCGTGTGATGAATATCCTGGAACATATACAGTCCTGCAGGTGTCTTGTATATCTCAAAACGGTATAATGGTCCTTCTAACAGGTTAAATGGGCGCAGTCTTGCCTGGAAAAACTCAGAAGTGGGTTTCTCATTGATTTCGTATATGGGTATCTCAACAGGATCATTGTCGCATCTCACCTGAACCACATCGCCATCTTGCATGGCAAAATGCATTTTGACGTATGGATGGGCATTCACTGCTTCCACCAGAATATCGCGCAGTCTCTCAGCAGTAACGTCAGTGAAACGTCGGATGTCAGGAAGATTATACTGAGTAGTATCTCGGTGCATCTCCCAGTCAATGAACAAACCACGTTGATTCTCGGTAATGGGATAAAAGTCCCTCTGTGCATAACGTCCCAATATCTGCAAGAGGAAATCTTCTTGCGACATGAGTGGATTACCATTGGCGTCAACAAGTACCTCGGCATCAATCAGATTCTCATAGAGAGCAATGACATTTTCTTCATCACTAACTTGCTCTCCAAACTCATCGACTGTAAGTTCTGGTTCACCGTTATCATCCACAAAGAAACCTTGTGAGATAAGACTTTTATAGAGATTTTCTCTATTCTTTTTTACTTGTATATCCATATTACTTACTTTTTCTTAGCGAACAAATTAACTTTCTTCTTAGCAGGTGCATCAGCAGCTGGAGCCTTTACGGAAAGATTACTGAATACATCAGCACTCTCAGCCTTTTTCTTCTCATCGATAATATTCGCGATGTTCCTGACAGTAGGATTAACCATCACCTCTGCTAATTTCAAGGAAACATTGAAGGTGTTGAATAATTGTACACCCATCCTCATGGAAACGAGAGAAGTAAGTCCAATTGAGACAAGGTTGGTCGTTACACCAAATTGATTATGTTTCAGTGTTTCTGCAACGATGTCAAACACTTTCTCTTCTGTTTCTGTCTCTGGAGCGATAATCTCACCCACTTCAATGACAGGCAGTGGTAATATCTTACGGTCAATCTTTCCATTGGCATTATATGGAAGTTTCTCCATCTGCATGAATGCCGTCGGTACCATATAATCCGCAAGATCCTGAGCTAAGAATTTCTTCAATTCCTCAACATCTATTTCTCTGTCGGCAACAAAGTAGGCGCACAAGTTCTGGGCTCCACCAATTTCCTTTACATCAACCACCTTCTGGGTTATGCCAGGGAATTCGGCTATCTTGTTTTCAATCTCGCCCAACTCGATACGGAATCCACGTAGTTTCACCTGCGTGTCAATACGGCCCATAAAGTCGATATTGCCATCATCACTCCAACGAACCAGGTCACCCGTACGATAGCCAGGCTCGTCCTGATAGGTAATGAATTTCTCCTTGGTCAAATCAGGACGGTTGAGATAGCCACGACCTACGCCTTCTCCGCCAATAATCAACTCACCGGGAACACCCTTCGGCATCAGATGCAGATAACGGTCAACGACATACGTGCTATAGTTGGCAGAGGGTCGTCCGATAAGTCCATTATCATAATAACCAACGATATCGTAATAGGTAGCATACAGCGTGGTCTCAGTGGGACCGTAACCATTGATGAAACGGTAGTCTGGCTGCTTGATAGCCTGCAATTTCTCACCAGCAACAGAGAACAGACGTAAAGAAGGATTCTTATAGGTTGTTGCCAACATATAACCCAACTGTGTCGTCATGAAGCCAATGGTCAGCTCGTTGTCATCAATAAACTGGCTCAAAGCAGGCAGATTCAGACGTATCTCACTTGGAATGATATATACGCTTGCTCCTACATGCAGCGCAGGATAAATATCAAGCATGTGACAGTCGAATCCAAAGTTTGAATAAGCCATCGCATGATCCTTCTCTGTCATCTCGTAATCGCGGGCATAGAGTATTGTGAAGTTGACAATACTATGATGCTCGAGCATCACACCCTTAGGCTTACCTGTAGAACCAGAAGTATACAGTACGATGAATGCATTCTCAGGTTTAGCGGCCTGAAGGGCAGCAACCTCTTCATCAGTGACTTGTGGCAATGATGCGATATCACTGCTGACAAAGATATCACCGTTGAAGTCTGGAATAGCCTGCTTGGCACGGCTCGTCTCACCATCCATCTCGGTAAGAATCAGTTTCACTCCAGCATCCTCACACATGAAGTGCAGACGGTCTGCAGGATACTTGAAATCAAGTGGCATATAGGCAGCGCCTGTCTTCATGATAGCCAATGGATATACAACCATCAGCTCAGAACGCTCAATCATGACACCAACGAACTGCTCTGGTCCCAGATTAAATTTCTTTGAGAGATGAACAGCCAAGCGGTCTGTGACTTCATCGACTTCACGATAAGTCATCTTGCAATCTTTATATACAACCGCGATATTGTCTGGTGTCTTCTTTGCCTGGGCAGTAAAGAGGTCCACAAGATTCAGATTCCGATCAAAGTCCATGGATTCACCATGAGACAACTGGATGATGTTATTCTTCTCCGTTGCAGAGATCAGTTCCACATCACGCAGGTTGTCGGCTTTCGTCATATTCTGAGCGGCAGTTCCTATGGTTTCTGCCAAGACACTCATATCCTGCTTTCCATATCGCATACCATCATACTCAATACGAATAGTATAGTCGTTTCCGGTAGGATAGACAAAGATTGACAATGCAAACTTGGTAGTGTCAAGAGCCAGGTCAACTTGCTCTATGCCACTGACAGAAGCATTATCAGCAATACCACCCTGATAGATGTAGAGTATCTCTGCGCGTACACCATATTTCTCTACCATCTTGGTGTATGGATAGATATCGTTCGCATAGCTACTCTGCAATTGCTCATGCATGGTCTTTGCAAAGCCCACCACATCCTTATGTTCTGCCAACTTTGAGGTCAGACCTACAGGTAGTGTCTTTACATACATACCTACACTGTGTAGGAGTTCCACATTTGCGGAACGACCATTGTTGATAGTTACATACAATGGGTTAGCTTCACGCGTTAGACGGCTCACCGTCTCAGCAAAGACAGCTTGGAAGTAACTACCCACAGTGATGTCATTTGTCTTGCAGAAGCCAAGGATATCCTCCTGTGGTATTTGTGTTTCTACAATAGCGGCCTTTACACCGTCAGGTTTTGCTGAATCGGGATATACGACAACACTACTGTCTGTTAAGATACTGTCAAAATGCTGCTCTGCCACCTTGAATTGCTCACTGCTAGCTATCTGGTGGTCGTATTCAGCAAAGTCAAAGGCCGTAATGGTCTCTTTCTGAGGTTCAGTACCATCATAGGCAGCCAGAATCTCGCCAAGGAACAAGGCTGTGGACATACCATCAAAGATAATATGGTGGATATCCATAAACAGATAGACAGCGCTTGGAGCCTTGACAACCTTTATACGATACAGGTCATCGTTGAACAAGTCAAACGGACGGACAAACTGTTGGAAGTATGCTGCATCTGGCTCGTTGGTCAAAACGATATCCTCAACGATTGTCTCGGCCTCATAGCGTCGCTGTTGCTTTGCTTCACCATCAACCATAGCAAGACGAGTCTTCATATAGGGGTGTGCATCGATGACGCTACGTACTGCAGCCGAAAGGCGATCGGCATCTTTATCTGCAAATTTGTACGTGCTTGGGATATTGTATTGCAGAGCCTCTCGGTTCATCTCCCAGTCAACATAAACACCCTTCTGGTTCTCAGACAGTGGATAATAGTCTTTGAGTTCTGTTGCCTTCAAGGCAATACCGCTGTCGGATTCCTGGTCGATAAGATGTGCTAATCCACGAACTGTCGGATCCTTCATCAATTCAGCCAACTTCACAGAGACATTCATCTGCTGTTGGATAGCTGCAGCTAAACGCATCGCTACGAGTGAAGAAAGGCCAAGTCCTACAAGGTTATTGGTAACACCAAACTCAGATAGTTTCAGGGTGTTCTTAACGATGTCAAAGACTTGTTTTTCAGTATCTGTTTCGGGTGCGATGATCTCTCCGAGATTAATCACAGGCTCTGGCAATAACTTACGATTCACCTTGCCATTCGGAGTCATCGGCATGGCCTCCAGTTGCATATACACATTGGGAACCATATAGTCAGTGAGTGTCTGACCCATAAATTCCTGTAGCTCATCCTTGTTAATCTCCTTTGATGATACAAAGTACAGGACAAGATGCTGTGTATTATTCTTTACCTTCACCTCAGCGGCCACAGCGGTAATGCCAGGATACTGAGCTGCTCGTGCCTCAATCTCACCCAATTCAATGCGGAATCCGCGCAATTTCACTTGGTTGTCAATTCGGCCCATGAACTCCAGTTCGCCATCTTCATTGTAGCGAGCCAGGTCACCAGTACGATACATCTTTCCAGACATAAACGGACAATCACCGAATTTCTCGGCTGTCAGTTCCGGTCTATGCCAATAGCCTTCGGCCATCTGTGTACCTGCCAGACACAGTTCACCGGGGATGCCTTGTGGCAACAGGTTACCATATTTATCGCAGATAAAAGAGAAACTATTGGGGACAGGACGTCCGATGGGGATATCCACATCTTTATCTTGATCAATAATATGATAGGATGAACATACCGTAAACTCAGTAGGTCCATAACCATTAAACAGTTTGGTAGGAGTTTTCTTGACTGGTACAAATTTCTCACCACCGAGCATGATATATTCAATATTCAGATCATATTGGTTGAGCAATGCCATACCCAGGGCTGTACTCATGGTCATACCCGTAATCTTATTGTCACGGATATAGGCAGCCATACTATCCATATCCTTATGCATGGCATCACTGACCACATAAATGGCAGCACCGGCAGCCAGCGGATAGAAAAGGTCGAACGTTGAAGCGTCAAACGAGAAACTAGGATGGTTTAAGTTACGCTTTCCGGGTTTCAGGTCAAAGGCTGCAATATTCCATGCGGCGCAGGCACGGATACCACGATGACTGACAGGTACTCCCTTGGGCTTGCCAGTAGATCCGGAGGTGTAAATCATGTATGCAGCACCTTCTGGCGTTGCAAGATTCAAGGTGTCGTCCTGCGCATCTTCCAGATGGCAACCAGCCAGCATCTCACTGTCAATGACAACCTGAGCACAAGAGTCCTCTATCATGTATTGCTTGCGGTCTTCCGGATAATTCATGTCCACAGGTACATAAGCAGCACCTGCACGCTGAATAGCGAGCACCGAAATGAAGAACTCCTTTACACGAGGCAACATAATTGCCACGACACTTCCCGGTGTCACACCTTTATCCATCAATATTCTGGCAAGCTTGATGGACTGGCGGTTCATTTCCGCATACGACACCTTGCTCTTATAATCTACCAGTGCATCTGCATCGGGCTGCTCTTTGACGTGCTGCAGGAACATGTCAATCCACGTCTGACTCTTGTCGTATTCCAGTTTCTCACCCTCAGAAAGTGACATGATGCCCGTCTTCTCTTCAGCAGCGACGATACTCAGCTCGCTCAGCGTGTCAGCAGTTGCCATCGTCTGTGCAATGGTGGCAATGGCGTTAAGCAACTTCTCCATGTGGGCCTTACAATAACGCATGCCATCATATTCGATGTTGATGACATAACGGCCGTTCTCCGGATAAGTCATAACGGTAACGGGGAATTTCACCGTATCCAACTGCAGGCGGATGACCTCTCCATTCTCCACCTGTATGTCGTCAGACAGACCACCCTGATAGAGGAACATCATCTCAGCATGCACTTTATAGTCTTCTACGATCTTCGTATAGGGGTAGAAGTCCATTCCATAGCTGTCCTGTAATTGCTGATGCATTGCTTTCACGAAGTCAACAACTCCTCCGTTTTTCACAACAGGATATACCACCGGCAACGTCTTGACATACATGCCTACACTTTGCTGTAAACCGACATTTGCTGCCCTACCACTGCTAATCGTCAGGGTCAGTGGCATTTCTTCCCTTGAAATACGCTGCATCACTTCTACGAATGCTGCCTGCAGGTAACTACCCGCTGTTACGCCTGTACGACTGCAGAATTGGTCAATGTCCTCCATCGGAATCGTTGTCTCCACCACTGATGAAGTCACTCTGTCTGTTGATGCAGAAGAAGGATAGACAGCTACGCTCGATTCACTGACAAGATTTCCAAAATATTTTTCCGCTTCCTTATATTCAGCAGATTCTTTGATTTCCTGCTCATCCAGTGCAAAGTCGAAAGCAGTATAGCTTTCTGGCTGTAATGGCATACCATGATAAGCCTTCAGGAGATCTGCCAAGACCACAGCGGTAGAAATACCGTCAAATACGATGTGATGTACGTCCATCAACAAATAGGTTGCCGCTGGAGCCTTATACACCTCGATACGATAGAGCGATTCGTTGAAAAGGTCGAACGGACGCAGGCGAGTCTGCAGCTTCTTACCCATTTCTTCAGTACTGTAGTCCTTGTCAAGTACTATCAGCGAAACCTCTGCAGCATCATCATCACGGCGCTGCTGCATCACCTCGCCATTCACTCTGGTCAAACGGGCCTTCATGTATGCATGTGCATCCACGGTCTTTTTGACAGCAGCCACAAGAGCGTCTGCATCAACCTGGTCGAATCGACATGCAAACGGTATGTTATACTGAATCGTTTCGCGATTCATCTCCCACTCCAGATAGATACCCTTCTGGTTCTCTGTCAGCGGATAGTACTCCTGTTTCTTCTTAGCCACATTACCCTGTTGGCCAGCTTGCTTTCCTGCTTCATTGACGGCGATGGCTATTTCACGCACAGTGGGGTGCTTGATAACCAGAGCTGTTGGAATCTGTATGCCCGTAGCTACCTGTATTCTTGCGCAATACTTCATAGCCGTCATCGACGTCATACCTACTGACACAAGGTTGGTAGTAACACCAAATGCAGATGTTCCAAGAATGTCGGTAATGATATCCAGCAGCTGCTGCTCCGTCTCGTTTTCAGGAGCAACAATCTCCATGGCCTTTAACTCTGGTAATGGTAATGCCTTGCGATTAATCTTTCCATTAGGCGTCATAGGCATGGTATCCATCTTCATAAATACAGTGGGCACCATGTAGTCGGCCAGCGACTCTGCTAAGAAATCGCGGAATTTATCTTCGTCAATCTCCTGATTAGCAGTATAATACAAGCATAGATGCTGAATGGCGCCAATTTCCTTCACCTCAGCAGCTACGGCCTGAATACCAGCATATTGACTACTTGCATTCTCTATTTCTCCTAGTTCAATACGGAAACCGCGGAGCTTCACCATGCTGTCAATACGGCCACCGTATTCCAGTTCACCTTCAGCATTATAGCGTGCCAAGTCACCAGTGCGGTACACCATCATGTCACCTACCTGTACGAATTTCTCTGCGGTCAGGTCTTCACGATGCAAATATCCTTTGGCTATCTGAGGTCCAGCCAGACACAATTCTCCCATCACTCCTTGAGGCAGGAAATTACCTTTTTCGTCGAGGATGAATGAATAGGTATTAGGAACTGGACGACCAATAGGAATATTCGTATCTTTCTTCTGATCTACTACATGGAATGAAGAGCATACTGTAAACTCAGTAGGTCCATAACCATTGATGACCTTGATATTCGTATTCTTGAATGGCAACATCTTCTCACCGCCCATCATTAAGAATTGGAGTGGCAGGTCTGGATATTCATTGAGCATAGCCATACCCAGTTGCGTGCTCATCGTCATACCCGTGATATTGTTATCAACGAGGTATGTGCGCATAGCGTCCATATCTTTGCGTATCTCCTCTGGTATGATATAGCAGGTACCTCCTGCAGCCAATGGGGAGAAGAGGTCATCGAGCGAAGCGTCGAAGGAGAAGCTGGCGTGGCAAGCTAAGCGACTATTGCCGTCAAGACCCAACTCTGCAACACGCCATGTCAGGTATGCCACCAAAGCACGATGAGGCAACATCACACCTTTGGGCTTACCGGTAGATCCGGAGGTGTAGATAACATAAGCCAACCTTTCCGGACTACTCAAGTCCACGCTATCACTATCTCCTGAGAAATCTACCTGTTCAATCAACAGCGTCTTGGTGATTGACTCGTCAATCGTAAGACCATCCGTTTCCTGCTTTTCACGGATAATATCTGAAGTGGTAATCAGTACCTTTGCTTCTGAATCTTCCAGCATATAGCGCAGACGGTCGGCAGGATAATCCATGTCAAGTGGAATATAGGCACACCCTGCTTTCTGGATTGCCAGCACACTAAGCAGGAATTCCTTGCGACGCTTGAGCATAATACCTACGAAATGATCGGTTCCTACGCCAGCTTTTATCAAGTAACTGGCCAGCACATCCGACTGTTTGTCAAATTCACGATAGGTATAACTGCCCTCACTATCCACCACTGCAATAGCATCAGGATGCTCGGCAGCATGCTTCTTGATCATTTTCACGAATGTGGTATCGCTATCGAGCGGCAGTTTCTTTCCGCAACTAAGTGCAATGAGTGCTTTCTCAGCTTCTGCTGTCACAATCTTCACCTCGTCGACACGGGCTTCTGGATGAGCCATCATATATTCAGCAGCGGTCTTGATGGCATCAGCTACCATGCGCAACGTTGACTTGCTGTTCAGCGCATCGCTGCTTTCCATACGGATGTCATATTGGCCTTCACGCTGATAGATGACACACGACATGTCACCGTCAATCCTTCCCTTAGGCAATTGAACCGGTGTGCATCGTTCGCCTTCAAGTTCAAAGTATTCTTGCATGGCAACACCTTGGAAACCAAAGGACACACCAGGCTTGATGCCTAAATCCTGACAGAAATGACTGAAGGGATAAGCACCATAGCGGATGGTAGCCATCAACTCACGACGGAAGCCCTTGATGAAGTCCATCACGTTTTCTTCTGGTACGACATCGGCAAGAATGGGCACACTCTTGACAAACATACCATATGCACGGGCCAGGCGCTTGTCCATACGACCGTGGTTCACGCTCTCATAGACTACCTGCTGCTCACGCGACAGGCGGCTCAGCACGAGGCTATACGCTGCCATGAACAGCAAGTTGCTGCTGGTGCCATTGTCCTTACACCACTGGTCAACCTCGTCCACTGGCATGAAGGCACTCTCGCGCACCATATCGCCCAGACGACCCTCTGGGTTGGCGGCCAGACTTATAAAATCGAGCCCGGCAAACTTATCCTTATAATATTGAGCGGCTCGCTCATAGTTCTCTGTACCAAATGATAATTGTTCGTCTTCGGCATATTCGTACATGCCATATTCCACCGTCTGCAGGGGCTCACCATTGTAAGCTGCAGGTACGTCATAAATGGTCATGTTGGGTGCCAGTGTCAAACCGTCACCTATCGTATGATGGATATCGACTAATAACCAGTTGAATGTCTCGGCCTCAATAATCTCAATCCTGATAAGCGGCTCGCCAGAAAGCAGGTCGTAAGGACGTACGAAATCGCGTTCTATGTATTGTGCCGTCTCTTGATCGGTCATGGTCCTTACCGTAACGGGGATTTTCATCTCGTCGTCAACATACTGACGAGGTTCTCCATCAACCATGACAAAGCGCGTACGCAACGTGCTACGTTCCTGGCAGATGCGTTCAAAACCCTTTTGCAGACGCTGAACATCTACAGTTTTAGGCATTTTAGTACATGTAGGTAGATTATATTGGGTGACGGAAGGATCTTTCATCCATTCCATAAAAACACCTAATTGAGATTGGAGAAGCGGATAAGTTTTCATATATTATAACTTTTTATTTATTGTTTTTGTTATCAGTTATTGTCTTCAATTTTCCATGAAAGATAGAGCATGTTCTGCCCGTACATATATTTATAGTCCATCTCACTACTATATCTCGTGACAATCTTCAAACCTGCATTTTTCTTTTCTGTTGCAAGAAGTGTAGGATTGAAAGCCTTGCCTTCGTATTTCAGTGAGAAGGTTATCTTGTCATCAGTCTGGATGATTCGCATATCAGAGTAATGTCCGTTATCGGCAATTCCTGAATGCTGAATGGTATTCAGCAATAGTTCCTCAGAACACAATTCAATATGACGGCGCTGACTGTCAGAAAGTTTGAACTGCATCAGATTACTGGACATGGATGATATGACAGCATTGAACGATGATATGTCGTTCTTCAGTGATACTTCATAGAGCAGATTGCCATTGTCCTTTTGTAATAGCAGTATTGGCACAAGTCTTTTGGGACGACTTTTGAAGCGCACTATCTCGGTGATTATGAAGACGGCAGTCACCACCACAGCACCACTAACTGGGAAAGCATACCAGATGAAAGTGTCATTGGGCGAATCTGCAAACAGTGACAGCAGTGACAACAATACTATTGGAATTAATAAAATAATCACTGGCGACAGCGCAATACGTCCCTCCATTTGGAACAGATTGGCAAACATGAGTATAACACAGATGGGGGCCAGACAGCCGATAAAAATGACCACTCCCTGGTTGGCCATTGCCTGAAGCTCAGGCGTATTTGCACCGAAAAGTTGTGTTAAGAGCCCTGGGAAGAGCATGACAAAGCACGTGAAAGTCACTGTGATGCCCAGAATAGATATCAAACAACGCTTAACCAGAATACGTGTTCCTGTATAGTCAAGCTGACCATACAGGAAGCTTCCCAGTGAGAGGATTGTATCACCAAAACCGTTGGAGAGCATGATTCCTATCATCAGAATGTTCATGCAGACTGACATGACGAACATACCATCATGTCCTAAACGCCCTTGCACAATCGTGTTGATCATAAAGAACATCAATGTCAGAACGATGTTGGTAATCAGCATTGGCATACCCTGCAACAAATTTGGTCCCAGCCATTTTCCAAAAGCCGGCTTGCCGAACTTGATGTCTGATTCCTTACTAAAGAGATGTCGGCTCTGGTAAAGGATTGAAATCGTATAAGCTGTTAAAGTCGCAATGGCAGAGCCCTTAATTCCCATGCCACCGACACCAACCAGAAGGAGAACTAATATGACATTCGTCACAAACACCAGCATATTAGCTCGTGTAACCCTTATAGGATGACCATCTACACATATACACTGGTTAAAAAACTGGCTAAGCATCATGATGACACCTCCACCCAGCATCACCGTCAGATAAGGCTTCAACTGAGGATATAGATGCTCATCTTTGGTAAACCAAGATGTTACGGTTTCACCGAACAGGAAACCAGCAATGGCAAAGCAAACGCCCACAATCAACACGGATACCAGTGCCGTTGACAAGATACCGCGAACGGCCTCCTTGTCGCGACGTCCCATAGCCTTAGCAGCAAGTATTGCGGCACCGACGCCAACAAAGGTACTCATAGCCGTAATGACAAGACCTGCCGGCACGAATAGTGTGATAGCTGCCATTGCGTCGGGACTAACGAGATGGCTCACGATGATGCTATTGACCGTGGAAGTCATTTGACTGATAGCCATCGTCAATATAGCAGCGGTGAGGAAATTCTTCATCGCTCGACTGATTAAGTATGCGTTTCTGGTTTGTTCCATAAAGATGATCTTTTCAGTTTAGTTATAGAGGAATCGGCGGATGCTCTTCTTCGGTGTCTTCACAAATTCCTCATCACGTTGTTCCAGCTTTGACAGCTGGCAATAGCTAGGCAGATGCAGGTTCACGTCGCGGCAGATGGCCTCCAGGTCGAGTTCTTCGCGTGTCTTACCCAGTTTTCTCAGCATCATATCTGACACATAGACCAGCGCAACCAGTTTACCTTCACGCTGCACGACCACGCACTCCTCGAAAATGGAATGGGTGAGCACTTGGTCTTCGGCTTCCTCTGGATAGATATTCTGACCATTAGAGCCTAACAGCATGTTCTTCTTACGTCCGCGAATGTAGAAGAAGCCATCTTTATCGACGACACCCAAATCGCCAGTGTGTAGCCATCCGTCCTCGTCGATGGTGCTTTGAGTCGCTTCTTCGTTCTTGTAATAGCCCCGCATCATATTAGGACCCTTGGTGATAATCTCGCCAGGGATATTCTTCGGATCAGAACTATTAACCTTCACTTCCATGCCTAAGGCAGCCTTGCCGCACGAGCCCAGACGATGTTCCTTCCAGTCTGAGTAGGTGATGATGGGGCCACACTCGGTCATACCGTAACCAATGGTAAACCTGAATCCCACCATGCGCAGAATCTTCTCCACTTCTTTATTCAGTGGTGCGCCACCCATGATAACCTCGTAGAAGTTACCGCCGAGCGCATTGGTCAGCTGTTGGCATATCTTCCGGCATATCAGCTGGTGTATGCCCGGCACCTTGAGCAGTACTTTCATAGCGGGTTTGTTCAGTACTGGCAACACCTTGGACCTGATGATTTTCTCCATCACCAGAGGGACGCACAGGAAGTAGTTTGGTCTGACGGTGGCAAAGGCTTCAAGGATCACCTTCGGAGCAGGTATCTTTGTCAGGATATACAGATGGGCTCCACATGTGACACCATAAAGGAAGTCGAAAGCGAAGCCGAACATGTGAGCCATGGGTAGGATTAAGAACGCTTTCATGCCCTTTTCACAAGGCAAGGCATCAGCAGCGAATCGCATATTCGACTGCAGCGAGCGCCAGGGCAGCATCACACCCTTCGGATTTCCTGTCGAGCCACTGGTATAACTCAATATCATCAGATCGTCAGGATTCTCAGCCTCATAATGTACGTGTTCCTTAGTAAATCCCTTGGGATAGCGTTGGGCGAATAAGGCATACGCCTTGTCCTCCACCTCGTCGGTATATATGGAAGGAGTCATGGCAAGCAAATCCACCACATCAATCATATACATCGGACACTGTCCTTCTGGCCACAGGTTGGCCAGTCGGAAGGAGGCAATCATAAACTTGGCGTCGCAATGCTCGCAAAGCATCTTCAACTGTTCCTTGCTGTAATCCGGCAGCAGAGGTACAGCTACGGCATGGTAAGTCAACACAGCAAGCATGGCGATGGCCCAGTTGCTGCTATTCTTGTCACAAATTGCTACCTTGTCACCGGGCTTAATGCCCAATGACTCGAACAGCAAGTGAAAATAGCATATTCGTTTGGCAATGCCCCCATATGTATAGGATATATCATTACCATAATCTGTCAATGCCTCACAGTCCCATTGCTCACGTATTACCTCTTCCAAGCGTTTGATAATGCTTGGTGACTCATTCTCCCTCATATATTACAGCAAATTCGGTATTAGGAATCAAAGTCCCTGCTTAACTATTGTTAAAGTCGAAGAATTCGTCGAATCCTGTCAATACAAATACTTCCTTGACATCCTTGTTGATGTTCCAGATAGACACCTTGCCACCTTTGGCATTGACCTCTTTGCGAATGCGGAGGAACAGGCGAAGACCTGGACTACTGATGTACTCAAGCTTCGTACAGTCAAGCACTATTTCTTTATCTGCATTTTCCAGTAATGTTTCAATCTCGTCTTGGGCCTTCTGAGCCGTTGGTGCGTCAAGCCTTCCTTCGAAAAAGGCTGTATAGACACTGTTTTCATTCTTAATCTCAATCATAATTCTAGTAATATTGTTGATGTTTTAGATATAATTTTTGCAAATATACTACAATAATCTAACATACCCAACTATACATTCTTTAAAAAATGATAAAAAACATAAATCAAGCCTAAAAGCGTAATAATATTTAATTTTTCCATAAAAAAGGAGTATCTTTGCAAACAAAAAAAATGTCTAAATCCGATAAGTACATTCCTGTTTACAAACAATTATCACGGGGCATTCTTGCAATCACCGTCATAACAACCACTATCGTTGCAATACTGGTAATAGCGCTATCAACGTACGAGATTCAGAAAATGTCCAACACATACTACATGAACGGACTGTACGGTGCCAACGAATCTATTGAGAAACGGCTCGGCAAGATTTCGACCGACAGCCTCTACAGACATCTTAGGAGAATGGATTTACGACTCAATGCGCTTTCCCCCTTCTCCCCGAAAGACATAGAAAATATGGATGACAAGGGCATCATAGCCTATAACATCGTCATCGATAGCGCAGGTACCTACCTTTATCACCCCACCCGTCAGCGCATCGGAAAGGGGAATTTCTATAACGACATCCGACAGTCGTCTGAAAAACAGCGTCAGCAGCTGGCACGGGGAATGGCAGCTGGCAAGATGGAAAGACAGGAGATCACTATTAATGGGGAACCATCGTTCATTTTCTACATGCCACTAGAAGGCACCAATTGGGTGAATGCTGTCATCCTACCTTACGACGCAATAAAGAAGCCTATCATCATTACAGGACTGATACTGCTCGTCATCATCATCACGGGACTTTTGGTCATCTACAGGAAGAGCTATCGTACCATCCGCCACGCAACCGCCCCCCTTCGACTGCTGACCAGAAGCGTCGATGAGGTGGCAAAGGGAAACTTCAAAGCTCCACTGCCTGAAATCTGGCGTAACAACGAAATCAGGATACTTCGCGACACGTTCGCTAATATGCAGTTGTCACTTACGCAGTACATTGAGAAGCTCCAGGTTGTCACCGCCGAGGAGGCAGTCATTAAAAGAGACCTCGAAACCGCTATGAGAATCCAGATGGCAATGATACCCAAGGAATATCCCAAACGTGATGATATCGAGATTTATGGAAGCATTACTCCTGCTAAACTTGTTGGAGGTGACCTATATAATTTCTATTTATACGACGACAAGCTATACTTTTGTATTGGCGACGTTAGTGGCAAGGGTATTCCTGCTGCCCTGTTCATGACGGTAGTCGTGAACCTGTTCCGTGTCTTCGCCTCGGAGGGTAACACGTCCGAGAACATGATATCGCGCATGAATAACGATCTAAGCCGAAATAACAAGGAATGCATGTTCACCACATTATTCGTTGGCATCCTCGACCTGAAGTCTGGCCTATTGCGCTATTGCAATGCCGGTCATAATGCTCCTATCATTATCAGCAGCAATGGAATTGAACAGCTACCTATTTACCACTTCCCTGCCGTGGGAGCAGCTGAAGATATCAACTATAAGGTGCAAGAAACCACTATAGCCCCGCAGACCACCATTTTACTCTATACCGATGGACTGAACGAGGCAATAAATTCCGATAGTCAGGAGTTTGGTAATGACAGAATCTTCGAAGAACTAAACAAGATCATCCAAGACGGTCAGACCTCCCCTGAAAAGGTGGTTAACCACATGGTACAAGCCGTCCACACCTTCGTCGGTGATGCCGAGCAGAGTGACGACCTCACTATGCTTTGTCTGAAACTCAGTTAGAACTGATGTCAATGGACGTCGGCATTTAGGTTGCGACGGAGGAAGAAGGACTTGGTGGCAAGAAAAAAGAGTGCAACACCAAGGGCGTTGACGAAGGCGACAGACCAGAAAGCAGCATTGTAACCCAGATGTTCGGCAATAATGCCCCCCAAGAGGATGCCCAGACCCATACCAATATCCCACGAGATGAGGATGGTGGAGTTAGCCGTGCCTCGCTGGTTATTAGGGGCTACGCAGATGGTCATGTTCTGGAAGGCGGGCCACATGTGACCATTACCCAAGCCAAGGAGAATGGCGCAACCGTAGTAACCAACGAGCGTGAAGAGGGGTGATGGCTGATGGAAGATGTGAGCCAGCGTGGGCAATAAGATAAAGATGGTGTAGCCAACGAGGGAGATGCACATGCCAGAACCGGCATTAAAGGTAAGACGCCCATTGCGCAAAGCCTTGCCACCCTGCAAGCGACTGAGTATCAGACCAATGGAGCAGAGCATGAAGAAGGTGCCTGTGCCCCCCGTAATACCTAACTGTTCCTTGCCATAGATGGCCAGATAATTGCTGAGCACACCAAAGCAGAAGCCAAAGGCCACCATGTTCAGTCCCAACAGCCATCCACGGACCAGGAAGAAACGGTCCAGTGAGAGTTTGCTCTTGTTGCGCTGTATCTCCTTAGCAGGCAGAGTGACGGTAGCATCGGTCAGCCACCCTAAGCAGGCAACCACAAGTGCTATCCAGAACAGCAGTTCGAAGCTGTGTGTCCAGCGATAGACAAAGATACCAATGGTGGGTGCTATGGCCATCGCCAGGTTGTTGGACATACCATAATAGCCAATACCCTCCGTTCGGCGACTCGATGGCAACACGTCGATAGCCACTGTTGCATTAGATACCGTCAGTGCACCAAAGGGTCCACCATGAAGTGTACGCACGATGGTGAACAGCAACAGCGTGGATGCAGCCAAGTAGCCGGCAAAGAATATCGAGAAAGCAGCAAAACTAATCATCAACACCGTCTTGCGCGGGAACGAGTCGACGAAATAGCCACTGAACGGACGGAACAGCAATGCCGTGATGGTGTAGCCCGACAGCACCAGACCGATCACATCCTTCGTGGCACCAAAGTGTTCGCTGAGATACAGCGGCAGCAAGGGTGTCAGCACATAAAAGGCGAAAAACAGCGAGAAGTTGGCTGTCATCACCTTACAATAGTTCAGATTCCATAGTCGTTCGTTACTCATACCCCGATGATGAATAGCAACGACTGGTAAAGCTCAGCCAACAGCACGTAGAACAACAGGAACGGAGCACCCTGACGAATACCATAAAGCACCGCATCATAGACATCGGAAAGCGTATTGAAAGAGCCTGCGATGATGCCATAGAAAGCCCCCAAGGCAATGACACCAAAGGCGATGAAAGGTATCAAGGCCTGCGAGAAGGGCGAAGGCCACAGGCTGCCCGTAGCAGACAGCAGAACGGCGTGGGGCACAGCGACCATGAGCATGATGACACCTACATAGACCAACAGCAGGACGAATGTCATGATGCGCGCCCGACTGACACGATAGCTCTTGCCGAGGCTCAGCACGCCACAGCGACGGAGCACGCCATAGGCCATTGCCAATAGCAATAGCCAGACAAGAATGGGTGTCGCCTGCAACAGTGCGAAGTGGCCAAAGAACCAGCGCAGGCCCTCGCCAGAGAGTAGCGAGCGGATGCCGCTACCAGGGAAGGCAGCACTAAGCAGCCACGACACCAGCATCAGCAGCAGCTGGGCGCCAAACAGCGTAATGGCAATATGTGGGAGAAACCGTTTCAAAGTTGAAAGTTGAGAGTTGAAAGTTTACTGTTAATCTATATCGGGTTCAAGGTTATCGATATCGAGGATGCGTAGTTCAAGGGCACGCACCACGAGACGCGTAGCATTGACACTCTCACCATTAGGGAACAACTTGCGAACCAGTTCCATCTGGCGCTTCTCCAGACTCTTCACGCCAAACGGCATACCACGCAGACCCGTTATCTGCTCCTTCGTATAGCCCAGTGCCAGATGGCGCAGGAAACGCTCGTCGTACTCATCAATCTCGTAGTTGATGAGGGCTTCCTGACGAGCCAACTGAGAAGAGACAGCATGCTTGAAGCGATCGACAATCTTCTGCAGGATGGGCTCGTTGAATACCAGTTGCTTGCCTTCCATGACGGCCATCACGTCACGACGCGTCAGCAGTTCGCCACTCTTCAGAATGATGCCGTCGGCACCCGCATCGAGCACGTCGACCCACAGTTTCTCGTTGAGTATCTCGCCCGTAAAGATGAGTATCTTCACCTTCGGATAGAGCTCCTTGGTCTGACGGCAGATTTCCACACCTACCGTTGTAGAGCCACCCAGTCCGAGGTCGAGCAACACGAGGTCGGGCTGCTGTTGTTTGATGAGTCGCCAGAAGGCAGTCTCGTTCTCAGCCGTGCCGATGACTTCCGCTTCTGGTATCTCGTTACGTATGATGCCTTCTGTACCTTTCAGTTCGAGGGGTACGTCCTCAACGATAATCAGTTTAAATTTTTCCATTGTGTCGGGGTAATGTTATGTTGACTAAGTTATTATCTATGACGATGCCACAACCGCGACGGGCCGTAGCTTCACCGTGGTCACGCACTATCTGACGAATGAGAAGAGAGGTGAGTGGTGAGAGGCGAGTGGTGAGAGGAATGCTGAATACCACGTATTTATCATCCTTGACCTCTGCCTTGACCTCTAGCTTCTCACCTCTAGCTTCTAGCTTCTCACCTCTAATCAGTTCGAAGAGGTAGTGTAGCAGATTCTCGTCGCCCAATACCTTCTGTCCGTAGAGTTCGACAGGATGTATGTGCAACTTGATGCGCTCCACCTGCGACGTAGCCTGTTGGATAAGGATTCCATAGAGGTCGCGGTAGTAGGCGGCAACCTCTGTCAACGACTGCATATCGCCGGCATCCACCAGTTGACGGATGCGCGAGGGGTAATACATCGTCTCGTGCTTCAGTGTTGATAGGCAGTTGTCGAGCACGCTGTTGGCGACATGTAGATTGGCATTCTCCAGTTCCGCACGACGCAGCTCGTCGTCAGCCATCTCGATATTCGTCTGTTGCTGGCGCTCCTGGCGGAAACGCTGGTAGAGACGGTGACGGTAGTAGAGCATATAGTAGGCCGGTACGATGAGTACCAGCAGGACTAACAGCAGGATGACGGCAATACGCTTGTTTTGCTGCGACTGCTGCATGGTACGGCAGTAGTCAGCCAGCGTAGCATCGGCACTCAGCTCCTTGAAGAGTTGCGTATAGACCTTGTTATTATACGCATACAGCGACCACTCATGGAGTGCCAAGGCAGCCACCGCACTCTCGTTGCGGATGTCGAGGATAATCTGGTAGTTGGTGTCGATGCCATCATGCAACCACTCAATCTCTGCAGGGGTAGCATCGTCGCTCTCAGCCTGCATCAACAACTGTCCCTTAGGGTGCTGCTGTTGATAGTGAGCATTCAGACACGCACGGCACGAATCGGCAAACTCCAAGGTACGTGCATAGGTGCCGTTGATGTTCGAGAAATAGGCCGAGTCGGCAAAGATATGAGCACGGTCCAAGACACTCTGTGCACTGAGGGGTGAGAGGTGAGCGGTGAGCGGTGAGAGGATAGCAAGAAGCAGGATGAGTCGTTTGATGCCCTTGGGCAGTCGGAAGAAGAAGCGCGAGCCCCTACCCTCCTCGCTCTCTGCCTGCAGACTGCAGACGGAGAACAGCTGACTGGTCTTGCGGTATTTCTCGATGATGCCCTTACAGTTCATCAGTCCGAAGCCGTGTCCCTGCTGCACCTTATGGTCGAAGACATGCGCCAGCACATCGGCATTCATGCCATGACCCGTATCAGCCACCGACACCTCTACATAGTTATCCTTCTCGGTAGCCGAGATATCCACATGACCACCTTCGGGCGTGAACTTACGGGCATTGTCTGCCAACGTGTTCAGCATGAAGAGCGTCAGCACACGATCAGCCTTGACAGTGGCCTCGGTGGGTGACACACGCAGGTCGACACCCTTCATCTGGAACGTCTTCTTGCTACGTGCCACGATGTCGAACAGTGCCTGCAACGGGAAACTCTCCACATGCATGCTGAGCTCTCCTTGACGCAGCTGTATCCACTGGGTCAGTACCTCGTTCTGTTCGTTGATATTGTCCGTGAGCTCGCGGATGTAGTTTAGGCTTTCTTGTTTTCCTGGATTATCTAGTTTATCTAGAGATACTAGGTGATTCACCTCATGGCGGATGCGGTCGATAAGTGGCAGGATACCCATGGCCAGCGATATCTTGGCACGCTGTTCCAAATGGCGACGCTCATTACGCTCCACACGCAGACGAGCCTCGGCAACCTCTTCTTGTTTCTGTTCCAGCACATCGTCGAGCTGGTGGTCGTCTTGCTGGCGACGGTTCAGACGATTGAACAGCCATAGGAAGAACAGCAACAGCAGGATGGCAACGATAACGGCCAGTATCATCCAGTTGAGTTGGGTAGCCTCACGGTCCAGAATACCTGCACGGGCCTCCAGTTCCCGGTCCTGACGGGTCTGTTCCTGCAGATCTATATAGATATTGCGGTTATAGTCACTCTGGGGTTTGTCATCGACAGCGGAGTAAGCCACCGATAACTGTTCACGTATACTGGCAACAAGGTCAGGTGCCTGATTGATGCGCTTGTCAGCCAATGCTTTGTTCAGGTTGTCGAGCGCCTGATAGTCGTCGCCCATCGCATGATAGCAGGAAGCCAGCGTACGATAGGCACCCGCTATCTGATAAACATCACCATAGGTTTTAAACAGTTGAAGCGCCTCTTCAGCCAACGAGATATCACCCGTATGGTCAGCCAGTCCCTCCAATGCCTGCGCCTTGAAATAGGGATAGTGGCAACGGTCGGCAATCGTCAGACAGCGCTCCAGACACTCTATCTCGTCAGCACGAATCTGTTCGGCGCTGCCATCGGTCAGCACACCTCCGGCACCAATGTTATAAAGGTAGTTCAGATATTGCGCCGTATCACGACGGGCAACCTCTGTATCCATCGTCTGGATAGCCTCCACCGATTGGCGCTCCAGACCGACATAATAGTAGTAGGTGGAGTTGACAATAGCCATCTCCGTCTCTGCATAGTTCATGCGGCGCTGTAACCGTTCGGGCAACGCATCGCGCTCCTCCCTGATGCGCAACAGATGACTCTCTGCACGTTCACGATGTTCATAGAAAGCACGATTGTCAGAGCGGCGCTGACAGAGACGCATCATCTGCACCTCAGCGATATAAAGTTCTATCTGATTATCAGTAACTGACAAAGCTTCGTTCAACTGTTGCTCAGCCTTGTCATAGTCCATACGTGCTATCGAAACAAAAGCCTTGTTGTTAAGGGCTTCTGCCCTACCCGCTGCATAGCCTGCAGCAGCGTCGTAGGCACGCTGGGCAAACAGTTCGGTAGAGTCGATATGACGATAATGATAGGCATAGGAAAGAGAATTCAGCTTGTCCACCACCTGCCTATCTGGCGATGAACAAGCTGAGAAAATAAGTAGTGCGAGGAGCGTGTTAAGCGCGAGCCTTAGCCACATAACCGAGTGCCTCCTTGCACTTGTCGGTTACATACTGCCAGTCACCGGCTTTCACCTTGTCGCTGGGGAACAGTTTCGAGCCCATACCTACGCAGAAGACGCCTGCCTTGAACCAGCCCTTCAGGTTCTCCTCCTCAGGAGCCACACCACCGGTCACCATAATCTTTGACCAAGGCATGGGAGCCTTCAGGCCCTTCACCATATTAGGACCAACGACATCGCCAGGGAATACCTTTGTCAGGTCGCAACCCAACTCCTGAGCCTTACCAATCTCAGAAACGGTCATACAACCTGGGCAGTAAGGAACGAGACGGCGGTTGCAAACAGGAGCAATCTCCGGGTTGAACAGTGGACCAACGACGAAGTTGGCACCCAACTGCAGGTAGAGAGCTGCCGTGGGAGCATCCACAACAGAACCGATACCCAGTGCCAACTCAGGGCACTCCTTGTCGGCCCACTTCACCAGCTCACCGAAAATCTCGTGAGCGAAGTCACCGCGGTTTGTAAACTCGAAAGCACGAACGCCACCCTCATAGCAGGCCTTCACCACGTTCTTGCAAACTTCTAAGTCCTTGTGATAGAAGACGGGCACCATACCAGTGTCGCCAATCTTCTTCAGGACAGCAATCTTATCAAATTTTGCCATTTTTCCTTTTTCGTTATTACGTTATAACGTTATTACGACATTACGAATTATCTCTGCACGCGGCCATTGGCATTACCACCAGCCAGGCTCTCTACTTCGTCAACACCTACCAGGTTGAAGTCACCATTGATGGTGTGCTTCAGCGCAGAAGCTGCAACAGCGAATTCCAGTGCCTCACCCTGTGTCTCCTTCGTCAGCAGACCATGAATCAGACCACCTGAGAAGGAGTCACCACCACCAACACGGTCGATGATAGGATTGATCTCGTAACGCTTAGACTGATAGAATTCCTTACCATCATAAATCAGAGCCTTCCAGCCGTTGAACGTAGCACTGTAGCTCTCACGCAGCGTAGAGACGACATACTTGAAGCCGAACTCCTTCATCATCTGCTTGAAGATACCCTCATAGCCGGCAGCATCGGTCTGACCACCCTCTACGTCAGCATCGGGTTTGAAACCAAGGCAGAGCTCTGCATCTTCCTCGTTGCCGATACATACGTCGACGTACTTCATCAAAGGACGCATGATGCTGATAGCCTTCTCTGAAGTCCACAGCTTCTTGCGGAAGTTCAGGTCAACAGAAACAGTCACGCCATGACGCTTGGCAGCCTCACAAGCAAGCTTGGTCAGCTCGGCAGCCTTGTCAGAGATAGCAGGTGTGATACCGCTCCAGTGGAACCAGGCAGCACCCTCCATGATAGCATCAAAATCGAAGTCCTTGGGATCGGCCTCGGCGATAGAGCTGTGAGCACGGTCGTAGATAACCTTTGAAGGACGCATAGAAGCACCAGTCTCAGCATAGTACAAACCGACACGGTCTCCACCGCGGGCAATGAACTGCGTATTCACACCATAGCGACGTAGGGCGTTGACGGCAATCTGGCCAATCTCGTGCTTGGGCAGCTTAGAAACAAAGTAAGCCTCGTGGCCATAGTTAGCCACGCTGACTGCAACGTTAGCCTCACCACCACCAGGAATGATGCGGAATGACTCACTCTGAATGAAACGGTCGTTGCCCATGGGCGACAGGCGGAGCATAATCTCACCTAATGTTACAATTTTTGCCATTTGTTTTAGTATTACATTTAATAGAAATTGTATTTAAAGTGTCTGCAAAGATACGATATATTTTTCGATTGACAAAGAATTCAAGCAAAAATATTACAAAAACAACCGTAAACGTTTACCGCAAAGAAAAAACTACAATAATTCTTCGGTGTATCGTTTTTTTTCATTACCTTTGCAGAAATTATGGATACTGCTAAGATTAGAATCAAGGATATCGCAGAACGCGCAGGCGTTAGTGTAGGTACCGTGGACCGTGTGCTCCACGAGCGCCCCAACGTGTCACCGAAGGCGCTGGAAAAGGTCAAGAAGGCCCTGGAGGAGATGGACTACAAACCCAATATGTATGCCTCTGCACTGGCTTATAACAAGTCGTACAACTTCTTCATGGTACTTCCTAAGCACGAGTCAGAAGCCTATTGGGAAGAGATTGAGGAAGGTGCAGGTGCGGCCTGTGACCGTCTTCGCGACTTTCGCGTATCTTATAAGGTGGCGTATTATAACCGTTTCGACACCAGCACCTTTGCAAAGACCATGACGGAGGTGCTCAGACAACAGCCTGACGGAGTCATCGTCGTACCTTCCCAGCTGGATATCACGAGAAAATACACTGATATCATGCATGAACAGGGAATACCCTTTATCCTGCTCGACTCCTACATGCCCGACCTTCGTCCATTGGCTTTCTTCGGACAGGATTCATTCTCCAGCGGTTTCTTTGCGGCCCGCATGCTGATGATTATCGCTTCCAAGGAGAAGGAGATTATGCTGATGAAACAAATGAGAAATGGGAATGTGGCCTCTAAACAGCAGGAGAACCGTGAGACGGGCTTCCGCCATTACATGCACGACCACTACCCTAACGTCACCATCCATGAGGTCAACCTGTCACTTGATGAGAAACGTGAGAGCTATGATGCTATCCTGAAAAAGTTCTTCGAAGAGCATCCATTGGTGCACCATTGCATCACGTTCAACTCCAAGGCACACTTAGTTGGTGAATACCTGTTGAGAAGCAACCGTCGCAACATCCAGATTATGGGCTACGATATGGTACCCAAGAATGCGGAATGCGTACGTCAGGGCAGCATCTCGTTCTTGATTGCCCAGCATGCCTTCATGCAGGGTTATGCTTGCATCGATACACTCTTCAATGCTATCATTCTGAAGAAAGAGGTGGATCCAGTGAACTACATGCCCATCGAATTGCTTACCAAGGAGAATATTGATTTCTATCGTCGCAAAAATATTGGATAAAACAACAAATACTAAAAACAAACAAATCATTATGGAACAAGCTACATTTTTAAAAATCAATCCTGCCGACTCAGTCGTTGTTTGTCTGGCCCCCAAAAAGAAGGGCGACATCATTGACGTTGACGGCAAACAAATCATCGTCAATCAAGACACGCCAGCCGGTCACAAGGTACTTATCAAGGACGCTAAAGAAGGTGAAGACATCGTGAAGTATGGCTACCCTATCGGACATGCCCGTCAGGACTTAAAGGCTGGTGACTGGGTCAATGAGAATAACCTCAAGACCAATCTCAGTGGAACGTTGGAATACACATATAACCCTGTAAACCAGCCGCTTAATATTAAAGATGAAAAGCGAACCTTTAAGGGATATGTTCGTAAGAATGGGGATGTCGGTGTACGCAACGAGATATGGATTGTACCTACCGTAGGCTGTGTGAACGGCATCGCTGAACGACTCGCTGAGCAGCTACGCAAAGAGACCGGTATGAAAGATATTGATGCTATCTGGACATGGCATCATAATTATGGTTGTTCACAGCTTTCCGAAGACCACGAGAACACCCGCAAGGTGTTGCGCGACATCTGTCTGCACCCCAATGCTGGTGGTGTACTGGTGCTCAGTCTGGGCTGCGAGAACAACCAACCGGAAGACTTCATGGCGATGCTCGGCGACTACGATAAAGACCGCATCAAGCTATTGGTTACCCAGCGCGTAGAAGGCGACGAGATGGAAGCTGGCATGGCCATCCTCCGCGACCTCTATGCTAAGGCTAAACAGGATAAGCGTGAAGAAGTCAGTGTCAGCAAATTACGTGTAGGTCTGAAATGTGGTGGTTCTGACGGTTTCTCTGGTATCACCGCCAATCCATTAGTCGGCGAGTTCTCCGACTGGTTGGTAGCTCAAGGTGGCACGAGCATCCTGACCGAGGTTCCTGAGATGTTTGGCGCAGAGACCATTCTCATGAACCGTTGTGAGACACCAGAGCTGTTCGATAAGACGGTCTCTATGATTAATAATTTCAAGAACTACTTCCTCTCTCACGGAGAACCCGTTGGTGAGAACCCCAGTCCAGGCAACAAGGCTGGTGGTATCTCCACACTCGAAGACAAAGCGTTAGGCTGCACCCAGAAGTGCGGCAAGGCTCCCGTCAGTGGTGTGATGGAGTATGGTGACCGTCTGGAGCATACGGGACTGAACCTGTTGTCAGCACCAGGCAACGACTTAGTAGCATCGACAGCGTTGGCTTCTGCAGGATGCCATATCGTACTGTTCACTACAGGTCGCGGCACACCTTTCGGTACTTTTGTCCCCACCATGAAGATTGCTACCAATCCCACGCTGGCTAAGAACAAGCCCCACTGGGTTGACTTCTCTGCAGGTCAGCTTGTCGAGGGCCGCACCATGCAGGAGCTCGTTCCTGAGTTCATCGACAAGGTGTTAGCTGTAGCCAGTGGCGAGCCTGCCCGCAACGAGGAGAACGGCTATCGTGAAATATCCATATTCAAAAACGGAGTTACGTTATAACGTTATCCCGTTATTACGATATAACGTCATAACGAAGAAGAATGAAGAAAGGGATTATCGCATTATCACCGTTAGCGGTGTTCGTCATTTTGTATTTTATCACGAGTATTATTGCTCGTGACTTTTACAAAGTGCCTATCACCGTGGCTTTCATGGCCGCATCGATGTATGCAGTCTTGATAAGTGGTAATATCCCTTTGCGTGAGCGTATCGACATCTATAGTCGTGGTGCTGCCAAAGGACAGATGATGCTGATGATTTGGATCTTCATTTTGGCAGGAGCTTTTGCCCATACAGCCAAAGTGATGGGAGCTATCGATGCCACCGTCAATTTGGCACTGACATTATTGCCTGGCAATATGCTCTTGGCAGGACTGTTCCTTGCCGCCTGTTTTGTCTCTGTCAGTGTGGGAACCAGCGTAGGTACCATCGTAGCGCTGACGCCCATCGCTGCTGGCGTCGCACAACAGACAGGTACCAGCATCCCCTTGATGACAGCCGTCGTCGTGGGTGGTTCGTTCTTTGGCGACAACCTGTCGTTCATCTCCGACACCACTATTGCCGCCACCTCCACACAGGGCTGTAAGCTGAGTGACAAGTTCCGCGTCAACTCCTTCATTGTGATACCTGCAGCAGTGCTGATACTGGGAATATACCTATATATGGGACAAGGCATCACCTCGCCCCACAGTGTTGGCGACGTTTCGGTTTTCAAAGTCATCCCCTACCTCATCGTACTAATAACCGCCATCATGGGCATGAACGTTATGGCAGTACTCTCACTGGGTATCATCTTGACGGGTGTTATTGGTGTGCTTGACGGTTCGTTCGACATTTACGGATGGTTCGGCGCTATGGGCGACGGCATCATCGGCATGGGCGAGCTGATTATTATCACCATGATGGCAGGAGGACTCCTGGAGATTATCAAGCATAATGGCGGCATCGACTTCATCATCCAGCGACTGACACGCCATGTGTCCACTAAACGTGGCGCAGAGATGACGGTAGCAGGACTGGTATCATTTGTTAATCTTTGTACGGCCAACAACACGGTGGCCATCATCACCGTGGGTGGCATTGCCAAACAGATAGCCGACCGATTCGGCGTCGATAACCGTAAGTGCGCATCAATTCTCGACACATTCTCTTGCGCTATGCAGGGACTCATCCCTTACGGTGCACAGATACTCATGGCAGCAGGTCTGGCACAACTGAATCCTATCAGCATCCTGCCATACCTCTACTATCCGTTGGCTATTGGTATCGCTGCCATACTCTCTATATTATTAAGGTATCCGAAACGCTATTCATAAAGATATACGATGGACATCATACAGCGCAACTTCCTACGCCTGCTCCGCTGTGGAGCCTTTGGCAAGACGGAGCCCATAGAGCCCATGTCGCATTGGAAATGGAACAGGCTCTACCAGATATCCCAGATTCATGGTGTTACACCCTGGATTAGGAATGGTATCCGCCGCTGTCAGGACAACTTCTTCCTACAGATTCCGCCCTCCCTACGCCAGCATTTTGAAGATGACCAAACATCAACACGGGAAGATCAAGGGCCAGAAGAGCTGACAAATCCCATGCTTAACCGCAAGCTGCAACAGCTTGCTGAGGAGTCTGGTTCTGAAGACCCGACGTTCAACCTGCTGCTACGACTCATCCATATTGCTCGCAATATCATAACGCAGGGTATTAGCCTCCGTCAACTCATCATGCTGGGCATCTATCTGCGTACCACGAAAGATACCATTGAATATGATGTTCTGAAAACGTGGATACGTCGTTTGGAGATGGGACACATGGCACGTCTGGAGGGGTCGATGCTCATGGAGCTGTTCGACTTTACCGAACAGGAGATACGCTTTACCGACGCAGCAGTTGATAAGA
>Ga0256405_10001550_pt1 | contig 61691 bp, 51 predicted proteins | sample RumenRJG_02DNA_FD_189096 | JGI IMG/M metagenome (GOLD analysis project Ga0256405, IMG submission 189096) | Bovine rumen microbial communities from Lethbridge, Alberta, Canada - RJG_02 | ecosystem: Host-associated > Mammals > Digestive system > Stomach > Rumen | place: Canada: Alberta... | reverse complement strand
TGTGTTTGTTTTTGTGCCGTTTATGATTGCATCTTTGTTCAAATGGCGCAAAGCGGCACTGGCTTTGACCAGAGATGGGAAGGACGAACTTTTTGCGCCGGCGTTTCTTGCACCGGCAAAGCAGGCACTTGTATTACTGGTGGCATTGCTGATTATCGCTTCCGATTATGCTTTTGTCACTCTTTGTGTCAACCATGATGCTTGGGCGGACGATGTGCTTGTCAAGTTGGCGGGAGCGGTACTTATCGCTTCGGCGGTACTGGCAAATTTCCTGCTTATCTACAAGAAAAACGATGCGTGGGTATGTTGGGTCATTTATTGTCTCACCGGAATACTTTTGTTTGCCGTCTTAGGGAATGCTTTTTCGGTAGTGATGTTTGTTACTATGCTGATTGTCAACCTGTCTGCACAAATAGCATGGCTTCGGAAAACGCCGGGATTGCGATTCTTCAACGGCTTGCATAAAATATAAATAAATCATTAAAATAAAGAAAGGAATTGTTATGAAAGACTTGAAAGGAACAAAAACGGAAAAGAATCTTATGGAGGCTTTTGCCGGAGAATCAATGGCGCGTAATAAATATACATTCTTTGCATCTAAAGCCAAGAAAGATGGATTTGTACAGATGTCAAAGATTTTTGAAGAAACGGCTGCTAACGAGAAAGAACATGCCGAGATTTGGTTCAAATATCTCAATGGCGGTAAGATTTCGGATACAGCGACTAATCTCTTGGATGCAGCGGCCGGAGAGAATGCCGAATGGACGGACATGTACGCTCGCATGGCGAAAGAAGCGCGTGAAGAGGGATTTGACGAAATCGCTGACAAGTTTGAAATGGTGGGAGCCATTGAGAAACATCACGAAGAACGCTACCGCAAATTGCTGAAGAACATTGAAGATAAGGTCGTTTTCTCGCGTGAAGGTGATTGCGTTTGGCAGTGTTCCAATTGCGGTCATATCGTGGTGGGAAAGCAAGCACCGGAGGAATGTCCAGTTTGCAACCATGCTCAAAGTTATTTCCAACTACTGGCGGAAAATTATTAACGTCCGTATGCCCTTCGGATGAAAATCGAAAAAAGCGGAAACTATGTAGCGGTTCTCAAGCGGTTCTCAAGCGGTTATCGTCAGCTTATCGTCGGCTTATCCGCAGGTAAGTCGCTGCTAATGGGATAAATTCCGAAAAATAACCGAAATATTTGCATATTCGAAATAAAAGCATTATCTTTGCCGTTCAATTGATAAATACGTAAAAATTATGTCTTGTTGGCGAGTAATTTTGGCAATACTTTTTCCTCCGTTGGCCGTGTGTGACCAAGGGTGCGGAAGTTTCACCATCGTTTTTCTTCTGACCGCTTTAGGTTGGGTTCCTGGCGTAATAGCAGCATTGATTATTTTGAATAAACAGCAATAATAAACAAAACAAACGGATGGAACTATTGCTTTCTTTCATAGCCGGCATTGCATTGGCATGTATAGGTGCCTATGTCTGGATTCGTAGTACGCGTTCAGAGGCGGAGAAACATACGCGCGACCTGTTAGAGGCCAAAGAAAAAGCCCATCAGGATGCTGTTGCTGCTGTTGAAAAACGCCATGCCGAAGCCATTGATGCCGAGAAAACGCGATTTGAACAGGCACTCCAAATGATGAAAGAGCAGGTGCAAAACGCTACTAACGAAATGCTCAAACAACGGCAGGCGGAATTTCAGCAGGCGAATTCCACCAACATGAGGCAGATTGTTGATCCGCTGAAAGAAACCATCCAAAAGATGGAAACAGCACTCAAAGAAAACAAATCTACCCAGGAAACATCCACCGAAGCCATCAAGGAGAAAATAGCTACCTTGGTTCAGACAACGATGAAAGTAAATGACAGTGCAGAACGGCTCAGCAATGCGCTTACTTCGGAAAACAAAACACAAGGAAACTGGGGTGAGCAGAAAATAGATGCGTTGCTCAGTGCTATTGGCCTGGAACGAGGATTGGAATATGAAGTGCAGGAATATCTGCGTGATGCCAATGGGAACATCATCGTTTCGGATGAAACAGCCCGTCGTATGCAACCGGATGTGATCCTTCATCTGGATGAGACACGCGACCTGATAATAGATTCTAAAGTATCGCTCAATGCCTTTGTGGATTATACGAATGCCACAGATGATGATACACGCCGGATGGCGTTGGCAGCCCACCTGAAGAGCGTGCGAAATCATGTGAAAGAGTTGGCAAAGAAAAGTTATGCTACGTATGTGAAAGCCCCGCGGCAGAGTGTGGATTTTGTAATGATGTTCGTACCCATTGATCCTGCCTTGCAATTGGCATTTTCCAACGATCCGACCCTTTGGCGCGAAGCTATGAATCAGGGCGTGTTCATTGTTGGCGAACAAAACTTGTATGCCGCTTTGCGTGCCGTTCAAGTCACATGGACTGCTATCAAACAGAATGCCAACAATAAGGCTATTTGCGATACGGCGGAAGAACTGTTGAACAGGGTGGGAGATCTGCTGGAAAAAGTGCAGAAAATGGGCAAGAAACTGGACGAAGTAAATAATGCGTACGAGGCAGTGGTGGATAAGGCTAATAAAGGACAAAGTGTACTCGGTTCCGCTCGTAAACTGGTGAAATTGGGCGCGAAAGTCAGTACGGTTCATCCATTGCCCCAATCGGAAATAGAAGAAGAAATGCCACAACTGCCAGCGGCAGCACAGGAAAACGGAGAAATAAAAGAATGAGAGCCTGCGACTCTCATTCCCTGATTTGGCGGAAAGTGAGGGATTCGAACCCCCGGTACGACGTAATGCGTACACCACATTTCGAGTGTGGCTCTTTCGACCACTCAGACAACTTTCCGTATGCTTTCGGTCAAAAGCGGGTGCAAAGGTACTGCTTTTTTCTGAACTATGCAAATTTTTTTGCAAAAAAAAGACGTCGGCTTATAAATATCAACAAAAAACAATACCTTTGCGGTGAATTATATATAATAAGGAATGAAGACAATATCACAGGAAGAAATAACAGTTTTAGGGGATAGAGCCACCGAACTGTTCAAACAGGGGTTTAACTGCTCGCAGGCGGTGTTTGCAGCGTGTGCTCCCACTTTGTATGGGATGGATGAAAATCTGGCATTGCGTGTGGCAGCGTCTTTCGGCGGTGGAATAGGGCGTATGCGCGGCGTATGTGGCGTGGCATCAGGTATGTTCCTCCTCGCCGGTATGGAAAACGGATCTGCCACACCCGGTGATTCCGACGGAAAAATGCGTAACTATGCGCTTGTTCAACGCCTTGCAACCGCTTATAAACAAGAATATGGAAGTTTGTTTTGCAGCGAACTGCTGGGTTTGACACCCAAGCCCGGTGAACTGACCATGACTCCGCGCCATGAAGTGGCAGCCGATTTTCATAGTCCCAAACCTGGTGAACGGACAGATGAATATTTCAAGAAACGTCCTTGCGTGGAGATGATTCGTGAAGCCGTGGCAATGTATGTAAAAACCGTAAAAGAAAACAACCTATGAGGAAAGGGTTAATCAAAGATTTGATATTATGGATTATTGCTGCGTTGGCATGTTTTTTCTGGCGTATTATTGCCGCGAAGGAAGAAACAATGTTGTATATCGGGCTCTTCGCGGCAATGGCAGCCATTTGGATGCTTGTTGGATTGATACTGAGAAAGTATCGCGATTATCGTGAGGCATGGTATTGGCAGGAAATGTTGAGTATGCTGGGAACAGCTGCCGTGCTATTCGCAATCTGCCATTATTGTATCCCGATGTTGCCATGGAATTTGTCCGTATATGTGGCAGAGTGGGGCGTTGGTATAGTGGCGATAGGAGATGCCGTGGTCATACTGGCAGCACACTATTGGAAATACGCACTCAATATAACAGTGCCGACGATGGAAATAGAGAAACGCGAGAATGCTACCATCCGACGCCCTTATGAGAAACGAAGTGAAACGTCAATGCAAACCATTCACGATGCCATTCTCAGCATAACAACCGAAGAAGATTATCAACTGTTGCTGGAGAAAGCCGATTTGGATAGCCGTCAGACAAAAGTTGTGGCCAATCGTGACCGATTCTCATTTATGCAGATACCTGATTACGAATATGATACATTGGTTGATATGACTTTGTTAAACGATGCAAAAGGTATCAACAAAAGGTTTTGTATCGTTAATCAGAAATTGCCGGATAACGGCCGTTATGTATGTTGCTATCGCCCGCAGGAATATGTCAAACAGAAAATCTTGAACCGTTATCCCATTGGTATTAATTGGATAGTTTATACTTTCTGGTTCGCTTGGAAACGTATCGTTCCCCGTATCTTATTGACATCTCGTTTGTATTACGATTTGACCAAAGGGCGCAAACGTATGTTGTCAAAGACCGAAGTGTTAGGTCGGCTGTATTACTGTGGATTTGAAGTGGAAGAAATGGTAACGATGCAACATATCGTGTATGTGTTTGCCCGTCGTCACAGCCAGCCATACGAGCAGGAACAAATGAAAGTGTATGGTCCTTTGATAAAACTACCGCGTATCTGTAAGAATAAGGAGATCAAGTATTTCTATAAGTTCCGAACGATGCATCCATATTCGGAGTACATACAAAAATATGTGTTTGACCAACGCGGAGGTATGAATATCGCGGACAAATCGGATGATGATTTCCGTATCACGACATGGGGACGTTTTCTGCGGAAATACTGGTTGGATGAATTGCCAATGCTGATCAACTGGTTGAAAGGAGACTGCAAATTGGTAGGAGTGCGGCCATTATCCAGAACCATGTTTGAGCAGTATCCTCCGGAACTTCAGGAAAAACGCACACGTTGCAAACCCGGACTGATTCCGCCGTTCTATGTGGATCATCCGAATACATTTGAAGAGCTGTATGCCAGTGAAAATAAATATCTGGATGAATATCTGGCACATCCGATATTGACCGATGTGAAATATTTCTTTTTGACGATGAATAGTATCTTATTTAAACGTATGCATTCGGCATAAAGGAATGATGAACAAGTTGTTACAATGGCTAAATGCTCACGCACTGACCGTGGCAATCATTGTCGGTGCGTTGGGATATGGGGTGTTCCGCATAGGGAAACCGCTTCTTCCGCCGTTGATATTTATGATGTTGTTCTTCACTTTCTGCAAGGTCAATCCGCTGGATTTGCGACTGCATAAATGGCATTTGATAGCTTTGGCTTGTCAGTTGCTATTGGCTGTCAGTTCTTATTTCCTTACACTAAAAATAGGAAAGATATGGCATGGAAATGACGAAGCATTGCGTGTGATAGCGCAATCGGTAATGCTCTGTTTCATTATGCCTACAGCTACAGCCGCACCGATTATCGCGGGGAAATTGGGTGGAAGTATACAAAATCTGACGACCTTTACACTGTTGAGTAATTTCGCTACGGCCATCGTCGTTCCGCTTTTTTTCCCTATAGTCAATCCGATGGCTGATATGAGTTTCTTTCAAGCGTTCCTCATTATCTTGCGGAAAGTGGGACCTCTGTTGATGGGGCCATTTGTTGCTGCGTGGTTTCTGCGTTTGGTTTATGAGGCATACTGGCGGCAAAAAGGAGAACCCAAAGTGTTTGCTCTCAACAGAAAGTGGGCGCAGTTGCCATTCTATATATGGACATGCACCATCATAATTTTGACGGGCGATATGACGGATACGTTGGTACACGGCGAATATAGTTGGTGGACATTGGTTCTTATTTTGGCGATTGCTTGCATAACGTGTGCACTGCAATTTGTGTTGGGTTGGTATATTGGGCAGGGTGCACCTGCCACCAGCCACGGGATGGATTATCAGGATGTTGTCATTAATCCGGCAACAGCCCCCACTACGCCCGGAGGCATTTCGAGAGTGACGGCAGGGCAGGCATTGGGACAAAAGAACACGACACTTGCTATATGGATGGCACAAACCTATTTGATACCGCTTGTCGGACTGGCTCCTGCATTGTATATGATTGTACAAAATTTTTTCAACTCATGGCAACTTAGTCAGGCGGCAAAAGGGAAAAAATAACAAAAAATCGCTAAAAATTTGTGTATATCAAAAAAAAGTTGTACCTTTGCGGGCTAATTGGATTTTTGTGCAGAAAAAGATAACAAAGAATGACGAATAAATCACTCAATTTTGCTCTTATCGGTGCGGCCGGATATATCGCTCCGCGCCATATTAAAGCCATTGCTGATACCGGCAATAACTTGTTGGTCGCTTATGATAAGTTCGATTCGGTAGGACGTTTGGATTCCAGTTTTCCTGATTGCTCTTTCTTTACGGAAAACGAACAGTTTGACCGTTTCTGTTCTAAACAGCAACGTACAGCAAATCCGCTGAACTGGATGTCTATTTGCACGCCGAATTATACACATGATGCTTTTATCCGATACGGATTGCGCCTCGGTTGCAATGTTATTTGCGAGAAGCCGTTAGTGCTTAATCCCTATAACATCGACAACTTGTTGGAAATGGAAAAAGAGACCGGTCATCAGGCATACACCATTCTTCAGTTGCGCTTGCATGACAGAATAGTTGCTCTCCGAGAGAAAGTGAAGAGTGGACCTAAGGATAAGATTTATGATGTAGATTTGACATACATTACTTCACGCGGAAAATGGTACTATTCCTCATGGAAAGGTGATGTGCACAAGTCGGGTGGAGTGGCTACGAATATTGGTGTGCATTTCTATGATATGTTGCAGTGGATTTTCGGTGCTGTTAAAAAGAATGTGGTGAATGTGATGTCGTTCGACCGTGTTGCCGGTTTTTTGGAACTGGAGCGTGCCCGTGTCCGTTATTTTCTGTCCATTAATAGTGAATGCCTTCCTGCCAATGCCGTGGAAGGTGAAAAACGCACATATCGGACCTTGTCTATTGATGGAGAAGAGTTTGAGTTCTCGCAAGGCTTTACGGAACTGCATACAGAAAGTTACAAACAAATTTTGGCCGGCAATGGATTCCGTATTGCAGAGGCACGTCCTTGTATCGAAATCGTGAGCGAGATTCGTCATGCAGAGCCCGTCGGTCTTGTAGGGGACTATCATCCAATGGCAAGACTTCCGCTGGCACATCATCCGTTCGGCTGGGACGAAAAACGATAAGTAGAATCAACATGAATACAAACAGACATATTATTTGGAGCACTTTGCTGATTCTCCTTGCTTTTACTTCATGTGTAACGAGCAAGGATGTCAATTTGCTACAGAAACCGGGTAAACACCATATTCCTGAATATGCGGATACAATCATGTATGCCGACTATCAACTCCGAATAGGCGACAGGTTATATGTGCGTGTCCATTCGGTGGATGAAAATGTGCAAAAGTTATTTTCTGCCACAATGGGTGGATATGGTTCGCAGAACTATCAGTTTATGAATAACTCCGCTTCAATGGGCTATGCCAATGAACTTTATACCTATCTTGTATTGGAAGATGGCACAATTGACTTTCCATTGGTAGGAAAAGTAGAAGTGCGGAAAAAAACGACACGCGAAGTCAAATTGCTATTGGAAGAGCAATTGGCAACCTTCATCAAGGACTATGGAGATTATAAAATGGTTTCTGTGGATGTGAATATTGTGCAACGTATGTATAGCGTGATTAGTGAAAAAGGTACAGGTAATTTCGCTATCCGTCGTGAGAAACTGACCATCTTTGAGGCCTTGGCTCAAGCCGGCGATGTCGGTGACTGGAGTGATAGAAGCAAAGTGAAGATTATTCGTGAAGTAGAGGGACAAACGCGAGTAATGGCTTTTGATTTGCGCTCGAAAGATGTTATCAATTCGGAGTATTATTATATAGAGCCGAATGATGTAATATATGTGCAACAACTGAAAGGCAAACCATTTGGTATCAGCAATGCGGCAACTACAGTGGCAATAGTGGCAACAACACTTTCTTTCGGCGGCTTTGTATATGCAATTGTTCAACGGATTATCAATGCCTCAAAAAAATGATGAAAGCAATGAAACAGATACCTCAAATACTGCTCATTGCTCTGACAATGAGTTTGCTGACTGGTTGCTATACACACAAGCAGGTGGGTCTTCTGCAAGAACGTAAAGGTTTGCCAACATACGACAGTGTGCCGTATCAGCCGTACCGTCTGCAAGTAAACGATGAAATCATCTATCGAATTATTACTTTGGATGAAACATTAGGAAAAACTCTTGCTCAAAATTTGGGAAGTACAAGTGTTAGTAACGGTTCTTCACAATATGCTTATTCCTATCGTATTTATTCGGATGGAACAGTGGACTTGCCTTTCTTGCCACCGATTAAACTGGAAGGACTTACTGAATTGGAGGCACAAGATACTGTTCGCCGCTATATGCGCGAACTGATACCTGATGCAGAAGTCAAGTTGGCATTGTACAATAAACAATTTACAGTGTTGGGTGATATCTCTTCCGGTGTTCGCTATATATATAAGGAGCGAATGAATATCTACCAGGCTCTGGCTATGACCGGCGATTTGATGAACTCGGCGGATCGCAGACACGTACGTATCATTCGCCCGCATGGTAATGAACAGCCAGAGATTCTGGACTTTGACCTTCGAACAAATACATTAATCAATTCACAGTACTACTATATTTATCCGAATGATTTAATTTATGTCAGTCGTGAGCCGGCCAGTTTCTTCAAACAAGAGACCTACACCGGTTTCTTGGCACTGATTACCAGTTCGGTCAGCCTGTTAGTATCTGTGCTGAATTATATACCCGGAATAAACTAAAACTGATTGATTCTACTATATCGTTATGGCAACAGACAATCCTTACAGTTCGAACCCTTACGGTGATTCTAATCCTTACGGTCAGGGAAATCCGTATCAGAATCCGTATCAGAACCCATACCAAAATCCGTATAATAATCCGTACAACAATCCCTATCAGAATCCATATCAGCATAGCCCTTATATGGCTACGCCTTATGGACAAGGTCCACAACAGGAAGAAGATGAGGGCATGAATATCAATGTCCAGGAGTGGGCAATCCGTATTCTCCACTATTGGTATCTGTTTGTAATTGCGGCAGCGTTGGCGTATGGTGTTGCCTGTCTGTTGAACCGCAAATGGATAGAGGAATATGAGTCCAGTGGCTCCATTTTGATTAAGGATCAGGGAGCAACGTTGTCAGGTTCTGCTACATTGATGCAGGGTTTTGGTATTGAACCTGTATATAAAAACATCAACAACCAATTGGTGCTATTGGGATCCTATGATTTGTTATCACGAGTGATTGATTCCATTCCATTCTTGCAAGTGGATTATTATACACGCGGTCGTTTCAAAACGCGCAATCTTTATCGTAATACGCCAATCATTCTTGAGCCTGAGGAGGTAAATCCATCCGTTGTCGGGTTGCTTTTCCGCTGTACCTTCAATGGCGATGGTACGATGCAGATTACGTCCACGGATAACAAACGTCCGTATGAGGCGACTGTTCGCTATGGTGAACGACTGGTTTCACCTCTCTTTACAGCCACATTCTGGCCTAGCGAACATATCAGTCAGTCCGGACAGATTTATTTCCGTTTCCGAAGCAAGAACGGCTTAGTAAACGAATTCCAGCAGCGAATGAGTATGGATTTTGTGATGGATGGCTCTTCGGTGTTAAAACTGACACTCCGGAGCCAAACGCCGGATAGGGATTGTGAATTTATTAACAAGTTGGCAGAGATATACTTACTGCAAAATCTGGAACGCAAGAATCAAGTCGCAGACAAATCCATTGCGTTCATCAACAGCCAACTGGAAGCTCTGCAAGGCAGTTTGGAAGAGAGTGAAGGGGCTATGACCAATTTCCGCCAACAGAATAAGTTCATGGATGTAGGGTCGTACGCAGGTCAACTCATGGGACGCCTTTCCGGTTATGACCAAAAGGCGATGGAACTCCGTTTGAAAGAAACGTATTTGGATTATCTGACTGATTATCTCAAACAATCCATTGAAGAAGGGACAATTGCTTCTCCATCTTCACTTGGTTTGACAGAAGCCTCTTTGAGCAACTTGGTGGGACAATTGAATGAATTACAATTGCAGCGGGGCGAATTAAGTGAAAAGAATGTTTATTATGCCAAATTGACGAATGACATTAACAATGTGAAGATTACCATTGAAGAAGTGGTCAAGTCAATGCGTGCAACACTTGAGATTGAGAAATCTGATCTTGAAAAGCGTTATAGTGAAGTGGAAGTTGACATGAAACGCTTACCGGAGAAGGAATTGCAGATGGTAAGCATTGAGCGTAATTATCGCATTGATGACAACTACTACACATTCTTTTTACAAAAGCGTGCAGAAGCTGAAATTCAAAAGGCTAGCAATACACCGGATAATGAAGTTATGGACAGAGCCCGTCCTGTATTCATTGTCAACATCAAGGCTAAAAAGAAGACTACCATGACTTGTATTGTCATCGGATTGTTAATACCATTGTTGTTGATTATCCTTTCGGAGTTGTTGAACGATAAGATTCGTACGCGTAAAGAGGCAGAACAATTGAGTGTATTCCGCTTGATTGGCACTATTCGCCATGCAAAATCGCAAAATCCGACGCTTGTCAAGTCAACACCTCGCTCCACGTATGCCGAGATGTTGCGTACCATCCGTACGCGTATTGAGTTTATTACCGGCAAGAAGGTGGGTATATCAATGGCAATCACTTCCACGGAATCAGGTGACGGTAAAACATTCCTTTCCACCAACCTCGCTGCTTTATATGCAATGAGCGGAAAGAAAACGATATTGATAGACCTTGATATCCGCAAACCGAATATCCACGTCAAGTTAGGTTTGGTGGATCGTGAAATGGGTATGACTAACTACTTGAACAATGATTGCTCTTTGGAGGAAATTCTTATTAAAGATTCACCTTTTGATTTTGACGTGATTCCAGCAGGTACAGTACCTCCCAATCCCGGTGAACTTATCCATTCGGATAAACTGACCGATTTGTTGAACAAACTGAAAGCAGAATATGATTATGTGATTATAGATACATCGCCTATCGGTCAGGTGCCTGATGCATATTCGGTTATTGAACAGACAGATCTCACATTGTTTGTGATTCGTTGCCTACAAACGAGCAAGCGCTATTGCAAACAAATTTTGGAACAATTGGCAGTTGATCATCGCTCGAAGATTAATCTTATTTTGTCTGATATTCCGACCGAAGGTTTCCATCGCGGTTACGGCTATGGTTACGGCTATGGCTCCAACACCGGTTATGGATATGGCTATGGCAATGGTTATGGTTACGGAGGCGGATACGGCTATGGATATGCCGGTGGCTATACTTATAACGGTGGTTATGGCGACAAAAAGAATTGGCGCTATCGTTATGGAAAGTACTATGGTAAGTTATTCCGCCGTGATCAGAAATCGGATCACCATTATTACATGGAAGAAGAGGAGGATACAGAAGAAAAACGCTGAAGACCAATTAATTGGTCGTAACGTTCTCCTAATGGACGATAATAAATAAGTACCGTATATTCGTTCTCTGTTTGCCAATGCGATCCTTCCAATTTAAGGAGGGTCGCATGTTTTTCTCCCTTACGCAAGAACCAATATTGATATTCAAAAGCACCTTGTTTAAATGGTGCAATGAGGTAATAACAATGTTGCGCATTGTCGTAAATCATCCGATTACGGGCTGTCATTTGATTGTTAAACAAATCACCACCCACATATACATTACCATCAAAAAACGGGGTAGGCATCGGCAAGTGCCAATGAACATTCATATACTCGGCATCAGTATCTGCGTAATCGCTATTTTCCTTGTTGACAACCCATTTCCCGTTCATATCCGGTTCGAATACATACGGGGCACCAGTTCTGTCAGTATTTGCAGTGACACCCCTGTTTTCATCTGCCTCAAGAAATGCGTGATATTCGCCTTGTCCATAACGAATACGATTGACATTATAGCCTGCATAATAGGGTGAGTAACTATCAAAGTGGCGGTATTCGTTTCCTCCTTCGAAGATAAGTTCTGAATTGTTTTTGTAGCGGAGTCGCTTGGCTTCCACATAACTTATATGTGGGTTAATTACCTGATTATCCGTTCGATTATTTTGTTGTATGATGACGGTTAATTCATCGGTGTTGTTGTAGTCAAGGTACTGTGTGTTGATGTCCATATCCAATTGCTGGTAGCGCCCATTGAATTCAATATCGGTATTAGCGCGCACGGTTGCAGAAATAGTTACTTTAGGTTCAACAACCTGAAAACATATATCTGCTACGCCGTTATCGGGATTTCCATCTTCGTAAACATGAAGAACATAGTTCCCGCTTTTCAGTAGATGCATATCTTCATTCGGGAAGGTCAATTGATAATGTATATAATCTTCCGCCGTAAGGTTGGAATAGGCATAATCTGTAATATCGGCCGTTGTAAACCCTTGTATGTATTCCAGACTTTGTAAGTCACTCTTCCTGTAATCATATCCGAGGTGATAAACGGTATAACTATATTGTTTGAGATCGTGCGTCATACAATCGAATGAAATATCCAATGTGTTTGTCGGCTCAGTTCCGTCCACGCAACCATTGGTTAACACCAGATAAGGGCGGGTAGGGGATTGCGTTTCTTTTACATAACGGATCCGCAAAGAACGGATTGTCTGCTGAAGTGTTTCTGTTTTATAAGTTTGGGAACTGACCAATCCACTTGTCAAAAATGCCAAAAAGAGGATTGTAAAAAGTTTTGTTCGCATATTTGTATCTACTATTAAGATTATTTCGCTGCAAAATTACAAAAAAAAAGGTTTCTGTGCAATTTTTTCTGCAAAATATTTGTCTATGTCATAAAAAAGCAGTACTTTTGCACCCGCTTTCGCATAAAAGCGCGCTGATACAGCTTGATGCGTATACAAGTCTGTTGCCACTTTGGCTCAGTTGGTAGAGCAACGCATTCGTAATGCGTAGGTCCCCGGTTCGAGTCCGGGAAGTGGCTCCAAGAGGCTCCGAGAGGAGCCTTGATTGTAAACTAATGTTTGGAGTAAAGATGATACCATCCCCTCAACACCGACCATGGCGCGTTATAAAAAGTGAAAACATCCTGAAAATAGGTCCTTGGCTTAGTGTGCGTCAAGAAGAAGTGGAATTACCTAACGGGCATCGTATACCCACCTGGTTCGTTTTGGAGTATCCCAATTGGATTAATGTTATTGCGGAGACGAAGGATGGCGAACTTGTAATGGTTGACCAGTATCGGCATGGGTTAGGTGTGACTAAGTATGAAATCGTGGCCGGTGTAATAGATGAAGGCGAGACTCCACTTGAAGCTGCTCAGCGTGAATTGAGTGAGGAAACCGGTTTCGGCGGTGGAGAGTGGGAACTATTTATGACCCTTTGCCCCAATACCAGTTGTCAAAACAACCTTAGTTATACCTTTCTCGCCAGAGGAGTAGAACGCATACATCCACAACATGAAGAGGAATCGGAAGACATTCGCGTACATGTGATGAAAAAAGAGGAGGTACGGGAACTATTGGAACAAGGAGAAATAATTCAGGCACTCCACGCAGCGCCACTATGGAAATATTTTGCAAAATAAGTACGCAGCGGATCGGCTTATCGCTTTGATTCTCAAGTAAGTCTGTTTACAGATACTGTTTGAGCGAAGAGGAAAGTCCGGGCAACACAGAGCACTATACCGGTTAACGGCCGGCAGGCAGTGATGTTTGGTCCCTGGAACAGCGACGATGGCATCTCTATTAGAGATGATGAAACGGCTACACTATAGGTTGCAATTCCGCGTAAACCGACGTTTGAGGGCTGCTCGTCCAAGTCGGAGGGTAGGAAGCGAGAGAATGGCACAGTAATGTGTCCATCAAGACTAATGATAAGCGTTGTGCCCATGCGGCATGATACAGAACCCGGCTTACAGACCCACTGCGTGCTTATTTTGTTTTTATTGCAGTCACATCCTTCAGACAGGTCGTGGTGTGGTCACGATATGGTCACGGAGGGAGTCACTAAATTGTGCGAGAATCCGCTGAGATTTTTTTATCGTGCCAAAGCATTTACCAACATGCCGCATGCCGCCAAAATATCTTCTCCGCGCGATCTCCTGATGGTTGTTGTGATGCCATGTTGCGTGAGGTAATCGCGTAGCCATATCATTTGTGTCTCATTAGATGGCGAAAATGTTTGATTAACGCCCTCGTGAAAACGGATGAGATTAATGCGACAGTCAAGCCCCTTGAGTAGCCGTACTAATTCGGCCGCATGTTTAGGGGTATCATTCTGTCCGCCAAAGCAAATATATTCAAAACTCAAGCGACGCTGGTGTGAAAAGTCGTATTGTTTGACTAACTGCAATACATCTGTGATGGGATATGGACGTTCTGCCGGCATGATTTCCTGTCGTTCAACATGGAACGGATTATGCAACGATATTGCCAAATGGCACTCGCTCTCTTCCAAAAACCGTTTAAGCCCAGGCTGATAGCCTACCGAGCTGACTGTTATGCGTTTCGGAGACCATTGGCATCCCCAATCCGCCGTCATGACTTCCAACGCCCGCAACACTTCATCCAGATTATCCATAGGTTCTCCTTCACCCATAAAAACGATATTTGTGAGCGCAGAAGACCTATTTTCCGCTGCATCAATCGACATGGCGAAGAAAATCTGGTTCAGTATGTCCGCTGCTGTCAAATTTCCGTGAAAGCCTAATGTGCCAGTCATACAAAACCGACATCCCATTTTGCATCCGGCCTGCGTGCTGACGCAAAGCGTAGTGCGCTCATCTTCAGGTATATATACCGCCTCTACCGATTGAGAGACAGGCGCGCCCGTTTGCGGATTGACGATAGGCACTTCAAAAAGGAATTTGCGGGTGCCGTCCTGCGATACGGCTTCTGCTGTTGGTTGCGAACGGGAAATAATATATCGCTCTGCCAATAACTGCCTGTTTTTCAACGACAGATTGGTCATTTCATCAAAAGATGTAACCCGCTTCAGATATAGCCATTCCACCAGTTGTTTCCCCACAAAACGGGGCATTCCGAGCGAAAGAGCAATCTGTTGCAGTTCCAAAAGCGATTTACCGAGCAGCGTTTCCATCTTTACAACCAGCCATAGGGTCAAACCATTCTGGGACATCAAAAGATGCATTTCGATCGTATCCGAGATCCGCATCATCGTAAACGCTCTTCATAAATGCGCCAAAAATCGGCAGGGCAGTACGTGCGCCTTGTCCTCTATCCATATTGTCGAAATGAATTGAACGATCTTCTCCGCCGACCCAACATCCGGCCACCAGTTCCGGCGTAAATCCGACAAACCAACCATCCGAGTGATTTTGTGATGTACCCGTTTTTCCTCCTAAAGGCATGTATAGTTGGTATTGACTGCCCCGCAAACGCATACCAGTTCCTTCCGTTACGACCTTTTGCAACATATGGAGCATTTTATAAGAGGTCAGTTCGCTGATGACTTCGTGTGATTTTGGCTGAAAAGTTGCTAAAATATTACCCATATTATCTTCAATACGAGTGACATAAAGCGGCTCGGTTCGAATTCCCTTGTTTACGAATGTCGTGTAGGCATCCACCATCTCTTCAACACTAACATCACAGGTTCCGAGACACATGCTGACGACAGCGTCAATGTCTCCTTTTATTCCAAACGAATGCATCAATTTAGCAAGCTGATCAGGGGTGAATAATGACATTAAATATGCAGTAATCCAGTTACTTGACTTTTTGAGTCCCCATGTCAAGGTTACCATTTCCCCCACATTTTCTGCGTGCGCGTCTTTGGGGGTCCAATGTTTTCCATTGGCATCCACCAATGTATATGCCACATTTTGTACTTGATCGCAGGGCCACATGCCTTCGTCCATGGCTAATGTAAATAGATATGGTTTTACAGTTGAACCGATTTGACGGCGCCCTTGTGTGGCTTGATCGAACTGAAAATGCGTAAAATCAGGTCCACCCACATAGGCTTTTACATGACCATTATGCGGCTCGATTGCCATAAATCCACAACGCAAATAATATTTTAACCAGCGAATGGAGTCCATGGGTGTGAAAACCGTGTCAATTAGACCATCGTAAGAAAAAACTTGCATCTCGCATGGCGTGTTGAAGGCTTTTTCAATGTCATTCGCATTGTAACCGGCAGCTTTCATGTTACGATAGCGGTCGGTTTGGCGCATAGAACGGCGCATACTTGCGTCGATTTGTTCACGGCTCATATCACGAGAATATGGCGCATAACTACGTCCCTTTTTCTCCTGGAAGAATTGCTTTTGTTTGTAAACCATGTGTTCATGTACTGCCGTTTCTGCATATTGCTGCATGCGAGAATCTATTGTCGTAAAAATCCTCAGTCCATCTTGGTACAAATCATAATAATGCCCGTCGGGCTTTTTGTTTTTATTACAAAAACCATATAATGGATTTTCTTCCCATTGTTGACGATCAATGCGATATTGAACACGATTCCACTCCGGATAATCGCTCTCTTTCGGCTCTTTTGCAGTCAAAATCTTACGTAGAAACTCTCGAAGATAAGGTGCCGGTCCTTGCTTGTGGTCCACGGAACGATAGCGAATGGCGAGAGGCAATTGCTTCAGTGAATCACATTCTTCTTGAGTGATATAATTATATTTCTCCATCTGATTAAGGACAGTGTTTCTCCGTGTGGTTGTACGTTCAGGATGGCGAATAGGGTTATAAAGCGATGGATTTTTGCACATTCCCACCAACATTGCCGCCTCTTCAATTTTCAACTCAGCAGGAGTGGTTGAGAAATAGACTTGTGCGGCCGATTTAATACCAACGGCATTATAGAGGAAATCGAATTGATTGAGGTACATCAGCAAAATCTCATCTTTGGAATAAAGACGTTCCAGTTCAGTGGCGATGACCCATTCATTAGGCTTTTGCAATAGGCGCTGGAATGAATTACTGGCTCTTGGCGACCAAATCTGCTTGGCTAATTGTTGGGTCAAAGTAGATCCTCCACCAGCTTTTCCTAATGTAAGGAGTGCACGAAAAAAAGACTTGAAATCAACACCGGTATGATTCTTAAAACGTGCATCTTCTGTAGCAATCAAAGCATGAATGACGTGTGGGGAAAGATCTGAATATCGCACACTTACACGATTTTCATAGCGATAATAACGTCCCAGAGATTGCATGTCGGACGAAAAAACCTCACTGGCAAAACGATTTTGAGGATTTTGTAACTCTTCCAGCGGTGGCAAATAGCCAAGCCATCCTTTGGCTATCATAAAGAACACCAACCATGCTGCTAAAAGACCTGCAGAAAATATTCCCCAAAACCAAACTAAGAATTTACGTCGAAAAGTTGTCATATTATACTAAATTGTTTATTATCTGATTAAGTATATGTAATCCACGTTGCGTGGCAATATAGTGCCCTGACGATTCTCTCAAGAAACCATTATTTAGATACGAAGTGGTTTTGTCCTGTTCTACTAAATGGCAATCTATTCCTTTTGATGTGCGAAGTCCGAGCATGATTTGTTCCATGCGATGCTGTTCTGCAGTTAATACTTCTATTTCTCGATGGAGGGTGTGTGTCTGCGCTTGTTCTATGTATAATTGTAAGTCAGCAGGATTCCACCAACGCTTTTCCCCATCAAACGAATGGGCAGCTGTACCCAGGCCGAGATAAGGGGTGAAATCCCAATACGATGAGTTGTGACGAGAATGACAGCCTGTCAGTGCGAAGTTGCTCACTTCATAATGGATATAACCATTCGTAGTCAATATACTACAAATATAATCAAACATATCATTGAGTATCGTCTCGTATGTCTCTCGTATCTCTCCCGTATCCCGCAAGTGAGTGAGAATAGTATCCGGTTCATACGTCAGGCAATAGGCGGATATATGTTGCGGATGAAGTGATATCGCCTCTGCAACATCGCTTTCCCACATTTCCATTGTCTCGCCCGGCAAACCATAGATAAGGTCGATACTTATATTATTGAACCCTTCTTCCTGTGCCATACGAACAACGTTTTTGGCATCTTCTGCCGAATGCCGACGGCCGATAAGCTGTAATAGCGAATTGTGAAAAGACTGAATACCAATACTCAAACGATTTACCCCAATCAAGCAAAGTTCTCGCAAGTTGTCTCTTGTTAAATCACCGGGATTCACTTCCAGTGTGATTTCTGCATCATCATCGGGTTCAATGGCATGTATAATACTTTTTATTGCTTGAGGTTCCAATACGCTGGGAGTTCCTCCACCAAAATAAAGCGTTTTAGGATGCTGCCATAACATGTCACGATTTTTGTATTCCTCCCATTCGCAAAGCAAAGCTTTTACATACATTGTCCTTTTTGAAAGCAGGGTGGTGGAGTAGAAATCACAATATTTACACCGTGATTTGCAAAAAGGAATATGTACATAAATGCCAGCCATTTATTCTTTCCATAAAAAGTTCATCCATTCCGCCATTTTTTGTTCTTGTGGGCTTCCTTGTGCTTGCCAAAAGTGTTTCCCGGCCAGATTATCCGGCATAAACTGCTGTTTTACGAAATGATTAGGATAATCGTGTGCGTATTTATAACCATCATGATATCCCAAATCTTCCATTAATTTGGTGGGTGCATTTCGCAAATGCAAAGGAACAGGCTGATTTCCACTGCGTTGCACTTCCTCCAACGCAGAATCAATAGCCATGTAAGCGGAATTGCTTTTTTGAGATGTAGCAAGATATATGGTTGCCATTGCTAACGGAATTCGTCCTTCCGGCCATCCAATTTTTTGCAAAGTATCAAAACATGCATTCGCTACCAAGAGGGCGTTCGGATTGGCTAAACCGATATCCTCAGATGCGGAAATAACAAGTCTTCGTGCAATAAATTTCGGATCTTCTCCGGCAGAAACCATGCGAGCAAGCCAATAAATGGCCGCATCAGGATCACTACCGCGAATCGATTTAATAAAAGCCGAGATAATATCATAGTGCAATTCGCCATCTTTATCATAGGCAACGGGATTCTGTTGTAATAGTTTGGTAACGATATCGTTATCAATTACTTTAACACCAGAATTTGCGACAATTTCTATGATATTGAGCAATTTACGAGCATCTCCACCAGAATAGCGCAGAATAGCTTCCGTCTCTTGTACATCAAGATTTAAAGAATGTATATATTCATCCTGTGTGAGTACGCGTTGAAGTAAATCCAATAAGTCGCTTTTATCCAATGGTTTCAGCACATAAATTTGGCACCTGCTCAACAAAGGATTGATGACTTCGAAACTGGGATTTTCTGTAGTGGCTCCGATTAATATGATAGTTCCCTCTTCCACGGCTCCCAACAAACTATCTTGTTGCGATTTGGAAAAACGGTGGATCTCATCAATAAACAAAATAGGGGTATGTTTGCTGTTTTGCTCTGCAAACAGACCTTTATTGACAATTGCCACTTTCTTGGCCTGTTCTATAACTTCACGCACATCTTTCACCCCGCTTGTGACTGCAGATAGCGTGTAGAAGGGACATTTCAAAAGATTTGCAACAATTTTCGCGAGGGTTGTCTTACCAACACCCGGAGGTCCCCAAAGGATGAAGGAAGACAAATTGCCGTTTTCAATCATCTGGCGAAGAATAGCCCCATCTCCGACCAAGTGTTTTTGGCCTATATATTGATCCAGCGTTCGAGGACGCATTCTTTCTGCTAATGGCATCATAAGTCACGTGGGTTTAATAATTGTTTTGCCATCTCAAAGGCAGTATCGGTTTGTTGTTTCCCGCTCAACATAGATGCAATTTGCTGTACCCGTTCGTCTTTAGAAAGAGAATGGATATGCGTCTCTGTTCGGGTCGGGGTATCTTCCTTATAAACCAAATATTGTGTGGTTCCAAGGGCTGCAATCTGAGGAAGATGAGTAATTGCAATAATTTGTCTGGATTGCCCCATGTCACGCATAATACGACCCATTTGTGTGGCAATCTCGCCGCTAACTCCTGTATCAATTTCATCAAAAATGATGGTGGGTAGCCCGTTAGTAGAAGCTATCAATGCCTTTATACATAGCATTAATCTACTGATTTCACCTCCGCTGGCCACTTCACTTACGCGCCTTAAAGATTGATTGAGGTTCGCTGCAAACATAATTTGAATATCATCTATCCCTGTTGGCGAATAATTAGACTTGGGCGTTATTTCCACATCAATTTTTGCATGTTTGATACCTAGACCCAACAAATCATTTTGCAATACCCTGCAAATATCAGGACAAACACGTTTGCGTTGTTCAGTAAGTTCGTGTGCTGCTTTCGTAAGGTGTCCTAAAATTTGATTTACTTTTTCTTGTTGTGCTGCAATTCGTTCATCAAATTGGTCTAATTGTTGGCAGGAACGCCCAAGGGTTTCTTGTAAATCAAGGAGTTTATCCACAGTGTCAACGTGATGCTTCTTTTTCAGCGAATTGAGTAATTGTATACGTTCTTCTACCGCTTGTAATCGCATTGGATTGACCTCTGTTTGTTCTTCTAATGTTTGCAACTCACGGAAGATATCTTGCAATTCTATCTCTACAGACTGTAAGCGTTCTGCCAGTGATTGAGACACATCGCCAACCATTATGCCATGAATTAATGGCAATGCGCCATGTTCTTCACCATCGATGCGTTCAAGGGCATCTTGCAAATTGATTTTTAAGTCTTCAGCATGACTTAAAAGATATAGTTCTTCATCTAATTTCTGATCTTCACTTGGCTCAAGTTTAGCGTCTAATAATTGATTATATTGAAATTGCACATAATCAGCATCTTCGTGTGCTTTTTGGGCCTGCGCTTGTAATTCACTTAATGTCTGATATTCTCCAATATATTCGTCATAGATATGGCGATAATTTTCAATCGGTTCCTGATTTTTACCAAAGGCAATGGCATCTACCACCTCCAGTTGATAATCAGCGTTCTCCAATAATAAATTGGCGTGTTGCGAATGAATGTCAATCAGTCGCAGCGCCAAACTTTTGAGATCTGCTTGAGAGGCCACCTCATCGTTGATAAACGAGCGAGAACGTCCCGTTTGATTAAGTTCGCGGCGGATAATTATTTCTTCTTTCTTGCCGCCATTTTCCACATCAAAAACCGTTTCGATAATGCAACGCTGTTCACCTTCGGTGATGACTTTTACATCTGCTTTACCTCCCATCACAAGGTTTAATGCTCCTAAAATTATACTTTTTCCAGCACCGGTTTCTCCTGTTAAAACGGAAAAACCATCCTCTAAATCAATATCAAGATAGGAGATTAATGCGTAATTTTCTATATGGATATGTTTAAGCATTATAGTTTGATTTTTTCATAAACGGTTGTGAGGCGAGTAGGATCAACTGCGGTAAGAATATCCAATACCTGCTTCTTTTCTATATCGGATCCTTTTTCAAATAGACTAGCAATCTCATCGTTTTTGGCATCCAAAAATACTGCCACCATATATGAATTGGGACGAGCACGATAAGTCTCTTTCAAGATTTGTAGTCCTGTCGCAATAATTGCCCTCCCATTTGTTACGTTGCTGTTCATTATATCAAGTCCTAATCTGTGATACTCATAAAAGAATCTCCGATAAGGAGAAAAAGCCTCGTCCATCAAATTACTAATTATTTGATAACGATTTTTTTTCTTACTTGTAGCTTTCCATCCTCCTTGTTCACTATTGTCCATACTTGATCCTCTAGCGGTATTAGCAATTTCCTCACATACTTGGTAGCATATCGTTCCTCCTAATTTGGAATAACTATCCAGATCTGTTCCTATAATAAGATAGCAATAGTAAGCAATGATAGAGGCTATATTGGTAGTAAATTGATTCGGTTGATATTCAATGCGATCGAACTCATGGTATGTAAATGTACAATCATCATCTTTCAAGTTGAGAAGAGGGGTGGAGTATGTTGTCCCAAAAACAGGACGTCGGCTTTGTACTTGTAGCGAAGCATTTATCAGTCCTTCTGTTGTTACGCTATTCACAATCATCATCATCGTACATTCAATGCGTTCTGTTTCCGAAAAAACAAGTGATGTCCATCGGGTTGTATTAATAAAATCACTAATGGTTTGTTGTAGCGTTTGGAACATTTGCTTGTTAGATCCATCTACTTGATCGGCGTTTATGTTGACAGTACAGTGCAACTCTTGTGCTGTACTCGTGGTTATTGCCATCATTGTTGCACAAATGGCAACAATGATAAATTTATATGTTCCGCGATTGATCATTTCTCAAATCTTTGATTATACATGACTTGTCCATTATAGAAAATGCAGATATTGCTACTAGTTATATATGGAATCAGCGGGGCATTCTTTTTGCTACTTTCGGGACGTAATTCTGTTTGGATAGTACGTTCCAGATATACAGGTTCCCCACTCAAATCATCAGAAGATACAGGACCTGTAAATTTGGAGAACCGTAATAACAAGTCTCTATTGTTGGTTGTACAGGTATCGTTCACTTCATATTCAACTAATTTATTATGGCGGGTTATGTAAGTGGTTCCGACAAACATTGATGCCAAATCTTGTTCCATTTGATCCAGGCGTTTCATTACAACGCTCACATTAGTTGCTGCATGTTCTGCTTCCCCGCTTAGCACGCCAATCCGAGCTTCACGGATACGATAAATCTGTTTGGCTACGCTTTCAGCTTTTTTCGACGTATTGATAGCCATGAGAGCATCTTCTCCAATAGGTATCAATTGTACTTTTTGTCTTTCTGTTCTGTCTTTTTGTATGGGATTTTTCGGCTTGTTTCTTAATGAACTGTCTGACAATAATTGAATAGATGTTAGAACATATACTGTTTCATCTTCTAGAACAACATCTTTAATTCCCAAATACCGTTCACTATATTGATATAACTCTCCTCGCTCTTTCTTAATTTCTTCATATTTAACGCAGAATCGCAAAGTTTCTGCGGGAACAAAACTTGCATTAACTAACATCAATGTCAATAAAAGAATAATTTTTTTCATAAGTACATTTTGATTTTATAATTTGTCATTCCATATTTTCCACGCTTCATTCGCTTGATTTTTCAGCATATCCAATCCATTGAACACCTTTGCTCCTCTTTTTTCGCATAGTTGCATAAATAACGTTTTTTCAGGATTATAAATACAGTCAAAAATGATATGTCCGTTGCTAATCCACTGTGTCGGGAATGGTGGAACTTGTGTAATTTCCGGATACATACCAAGTGGCGTACATTGTACGATTAATAGATGTTTGCGTACAACATCTTCGGTTAAATCATTATAGGATAAATCACCTCGCCAGGAATGACTAACCATGCTATAACGAATATGCATTGTTGTAAGCGCATGGGCAACGGCTTTTGCGGCCCCACCGGTCCCCAATATTAACGCAGCTAAGTTTGTAGAATCAGCCTTTTCACCGTGCTCATGAGAGATATGTGATTGTAGCGCATCTCTAAATCCAATCCAATCGGTATTATAGCCTTTCCATCCTTTTAACACTTTTTCTGCATTTGTTCCGTTCTTGTATATCGGATATAAGGTATTAACGGATCCTATTTCCCGCGCGATGTCGTCAACTTCGCACAAGTAGGGTAGTATTTTCTCTTTATATGGATAGGTTACACTCCAACCATTCATTTGTTTGTTCGTGAGGATTTCTGATAAATCTTTTTCTTGAGTGTCAAACAATTTATAATCCGCATTGATATTTTCCCGATGAAACTTATCTTCGAATATTTTTGCAGAGTAAGAATGTATCAATGGGGTGCCAATCAATCCATAGTGTTTTCTCATTTGCTTTTCCCGTTCATATTGTTTGACCTCTAATGCTTCTTTTGATTCCTTTCCGGACAACCAATCCCAATACCCCTGCATCATACGTGCGGTGGCTGCAATATGTTCTATCTCTGATTTTTGATAGGTTTGCAATTCTTGTCGAACCATATTACGACGATATGTGATATCTTGATTGCTGGAATCTTCCACCCAACCTATTTTTCTGATATTTTTTAAATAATGGCAAATGTAGTCGTGTGTAGTACATAATAATGGGCGTATAATCGGGATTTCACTTTCAGCGCAAGGGTTTTTGCTTTTTGCCCGCATACCGCATAATCCACGAATGCCTGCTCCACGTCTCAAGTTCATGATTAGTGTTTCTGCCTGATCATTTTGATGATGGGCTACGGCAATAGCTTTGCAATCATATTTGCGAGCGATTTCATCAAACCATTTATAACGCAATGTGCGTGCCGTCAGTTCAATACTTTTCCCAATGCGATGGGCCTCATCTGTGGTTGCGAATGATTTGCAGGCAAGAGTGACTTCCCTCTTCGCACAAAAGTCCCCAACAAACTGTTCGTCTCTATCGGACTCGGCGTCACGTAAATGAAAATTACAATGTGCCACAATACATTTGTAACCACCACGTAGCAAAATATCAAGCAATGCCACGCTATCAGCCCCTCCACTAACGCAGACAAGTACTCGATCGCTTGGCTCAAGCAATCGATTATCACGAATATATTTTAAAACACGGCGCAACATCTTTTTATTTTTCCGCTGGAGGATTAGTAGGTAATGCCTTTTTAATGGGTCTATATTTCAGCTGACGTTGTTTCCATCGTTCTCGGGCATATTGTTGCATGTCGGTAACTTCATCGTTTTCATCGATGATTTCTAATCCGAAAATAGTTTCTATGACATCCTCTAAAGTCAAAATACCCTGAAAGCACCCGTATTCATCAATCACAATACTGATTTGCGATTTCTGTTTCAGCATTTGGTCAAAGATATCACCCACCGACATTTCTTCATTGAACTGTGGGAGATTGCGTTTGATTGAACCTAAAGTTTTTTTGAAGTGGTCTTCTGCCAAATCTTCCAAAACATCGTTGCGCAGTACGTAGCCGGTGATATATTCTTGTGAATCGCCATAGAGTGGTATGCGTGAGAAGGAATCATATTTGTCCGATTCATAGAATTCTTTCAATGTCATTTTTTCGGGAGCGATGGAAGCTACGACACGGGGAGTCATTACATCGTATGCCTTGATATCATCTAATCGCATAACATTACGAATGATTTTGTTTTCATCTTCCTCTATCACACCTTCTTCCTCGCCCACATTTGCCATCGCGATTACCTCTTCACGGCTTACCGGCATTTCGTCCCGAACGGGGAAAAGTTTTGTAATCCACTGAATTAGTTTTACAAATGGGTACATTAGAATAATCAACACACGAATCGTACTGGCTGTAAAGTGCATCAAATGTTTCCAATAAGTTGTTCCAAGGGTCTTTGGTATAATTTCTGAGAAAATAAGTATAAGTAACGTCACAACGGCACTGACCAGCCCAAACCATTGGCTTCCAAATACAATCATCGCCTGCTGTCCCACGCCTGCTGCCCCGACAGTATTAGCTATTGTATTTAAAGACAATATCGCGGCTAAAGGACGGTCGGGCTCTGTTTTATACTGTTTCATCAACATGGCGGGTTTATAGCCTTCTTCTTCACGCATGGTAATGTAACTTAGCGTGGTGGACATAAGCACCGATTCCAATGTGGAACAAAGGAATGATATTCCCATTGCCATCAGGAGAAATAGTAATAATAATGAAAAAGGATCCATATATTTATGAAGAAACTGTTAACTTTAAATGAGTGCCAATTTTATAACTTCTTTGATGTCTCGTACATAATGGAAGTGCAGTCCTTTCAGATATTTTGCTGGTATTTCCTGTACATCTTTCTTGTTTTCTTGACAGAGTACCAAATCCGTAATACCTGCACGTTTGGCTGCGAGAATCTTTTCTTTCACGCCACCGATAGGCAACACTTTTCCACGCAGAGTCATTTCTCCGGTCATCGCGATGCGTGGACGAACCATCCGTTTCGTAAATGCTGATACGAGTGCTGTCGTAATCGTTATTCCTGCACTTGGTCCGTCTTTGGGAATAGCACCTTCCGGTACGTGAATATGCACGGCTGTTGTTTCTGTTTCTTTCGGTTTGATACCGAAATCAGCGGCATGCGCCTTGATATATCCCAGTGCCAATGTGGCCGATTCTTTCATCACATCACCAAGATTTCCCGTCAATGTAAGGGTAGGGGTTTTTGATGGAGAAAGACTGCATTCAACAAATAGAATTTCTCCTCCGACTTGTGTCCACGCCAAACCGGTCACGACACCGATATAATTGGTCTCGTAGGCATCGCGTGTGTAGCGTGGTTGCCCTAAATAGGTGATAATATCTTCTTGGGTTACCTCTACATTATATGCCTCTTCCAAAGCCAATTTGGTGACAATTTTTCTACATATCGCAGCAATCGTCCGTTCTAATGATCGCACTCCGGATTCACGAGTATAATTATCAATTACGCAATCAATAACCTCTTTATTTATCTTCAGTTGCGAAGCAGTTAGACCGTGATTTTTCAATTCTTTCGGAAGCAGATAGCGCTTAGCGATTTCTTCTTTTTCCTCGATTAGATAGCCGGACATCTCAATCAGTTCCATGCGATCAAGTAATGGGCGTGGAATGGATTCTAATGAATTGGCCGTAGCAATAAAGAGTACTTTGCTCAAGTCATAATCAATGTCCAAATAATTGTCATGGAAGGTGTTATTCTGTTCAGGATCAAGCACTTCTAATAATGCCGATGTCGGATCCCCTTTGTAATCCATGCCAATTTTGTCTATCTCATCCAAAACAAAGACGGGATTTGATGTCTGCACTTTCTTTAGGTTTTCTATGATTCTGCCGGGCATGGCACCTATATAAGTGCGTCGGTGCCCACGAATTTCGGCCTCATCATGTAATCCACCGAGTGAGATACGCGCATATTTTCGTCCCAATGCTGTCGCTATGGATTTTCCGAGACTTGTTTTTCCCACACCGGGAGGGCCATACAAACATAAGATGGGCGCTTTAAAGTCATCTGCCTTCTTTTTTTCTGCCATTTGCTTGAGTACGGCAAGATATTCCACTACGCGCTCTTTCACTTTTTCCATCCCATAATGGTCTCGATCCAATACTTTTTGGGCATTCTTGATGTCATAGTTATCTTCGGTGTATTCGTTCCACGGCAGTTCAAGAATTGTTTCCAGATAATTTTGTTGCGTAATGAATTCTGGTGATTGAGAATGGGTACGTTTAAGCCGCTTCATTTCTTCCTGAAATGTATCGGCCACTTTTTTCGACCACTTTTTAGTCTTCGCTTTCTCCTCTAACTCTTTGACAATCTGCGAATCTGTATCTCCTAATTCTTTCTGAATAGTCTCCAGTTGATGATGAAGATAATATTCTCGTTGTTCCTTGTTCATCTCCTCTTGGGCTTTCGTCTGAATATCGGCCTTCATCTCTAGCATTTGCACTTCTTTATTGAGAATCTCCAACAGTCCCATTGATCTGTTTTCCAACGATTCTGCTTCCAGAAGTTTCTGTTTATCAGCAATTTTTATGCCGAAATTCACACAAATATAATTCACAAGAGTAGGGGGATTGTCAATGCTTCTCAGCATCATTCCGGCTTCTGGAGCCATATTATCCGCCAATTTCAGCACTTTTAATGCCTGATCCTTGATATTGCTCACTAGCGCAATAAAGTGTTTATCGCCACGCTTAGGCATGATATCGGGGATGATGAATATCGTGGCTTTAATCGTATTACTGCGGGTCGTCACAAATTCATCCACATGAATACGGTCGATACCTTCCAGAATCACCATAATGCTTCCGTCGGGCATATCCATGATGCGCACGATATGTGCGGCTGTTCCGACATTATAAAGGTCTTCAGCCTTAGGTTCTTGTGTGTCTTTGGCTTTTTGACAGCATACAGCAAGCATTTTTTCTTGTTCGTATGCATTTATAACCAGTTTCTGTGATTTTGGTCTGGATACAGCAACCGGTAATAAAACGCCGGGAAACAATACCATATTTCGCAACGGGAGCACACCAAGCACATCGCCGTTCCGCAATGTTTTCATAGTGGGTGCATCATTCCCGTCAATAATAGGAATCACTTGACTGCCGCTGTCGTTATCGTAAATATCTTCTACTAAATGATAATTCATTCTTCGTCTCTCAAAAAGGGTACTTCTATAAAAGTCGTATTTTACATAATCCCAATTAGAACATTATTGTGGGCGGGATTTGCGAATATCCAATTGCAATTCATCCAATTGTATGGGATCCAATTCTCCGGGTGCTCCAAGCATTACATCGCGGCCTTGATTGTTTTTCGGGAATGCGATGCAATCGCGAATACTGTCCAAACCGGCAAATAAACTTACAAAGCGGTCCAAACCGTAAGCCAATCCGCCATGAGGCGGTGCGCCGTATTTGAAGGCATTCATCAGAAATCCGAATTTTGTTTGTGCCTGTTCAGGAGTAAATCCGAGAATTTCAAATGTCTTTTCCTGTAATTTGGCATCATGGATACGGATACTGCCGCCACCGACTTCTACACCATTTATCACCATATCGTATGCATTGGCGCGCACGCTTGCCGGATCGGTATCCATCAGCGGTATATCTTCCGGTTTCGGGCTTGTGAACGGATGATGCATGGCCATGAGTCGGTTTTCTTCATCGCTCCATTCATACATCGGGAAATCGATAACCCATAGGCATGAGAACTTTTTCGGGTCGCGCAATCCTAATTGACGGCCCATCTCTAAACGCAATTCGGAAAGCTGTTTGCGTGTTTTCATAGTGTCCTCTCCGCTCAGAATAAGCAGTAAATCACCTGCTTGCGCGTTCATTTCCTTAGCCACTGCTTGTAGCACATCTTGGCTGTAGAACTTGTCCACACTGGATTTCACGCTACCATCTTGCTCCACCCTTGCATATACCATTCCTTTGGCGCCAATCTGAGGACGGCGAACAAATTCGGTCAATTGATCCAGTTGTTTGCGAGTGTAACTTGCACATCCTGTGGCACATATACCACCAATATACTTGGCTGTTGCAAACACAGAGAACCGTTCTTCTTCAGGTTTCTTGGCTTCTGCTGCATGGAAAATATCTTGCAACTCCACGAATGTCATGCCAAAACGCGTATCCGGCTTATCGGAGCCATAATATTTCATGGCATCTTGCCAAGTCATACGTGGCAATTTGGGTAGATCAATATTGAGAATGGCTTTAAATAGATGTCTCGACATCCCTTCGAATACATTTAGGACGTCTTCTTGTTCTACGAACGACATCTCGCAATCTATTTGTGTAAATTCGGGCTGACGGTCTGCACGCAAGTCTTCATCGCGGAAACATTTCACGATTTGGAAATAGCGGTCAAATCCGCTTACCATCAGCAGTTGTTTCAGGATTTGGGGAGATTGAGGCAACGCGTAGAATTGGCCCGGATTCATGCGACTGGGCACAACAAAGTCACGGGCACCTTCAGGGGTCGAATTTACCAGCACCGGTGTTTCTACTTCCAGGAAACCTTGTTGATCCAGATAGCGGCGTACCTCAAATGCCATACGGTGCCGCAATTCCAGGTTTTTGCGTACGCACGAGCGCCGTAAATCCAAATAGCGGTATTTCATGCGGATATCATCGCCGCCGTCCGTCTCATCTTCTATGGTAAACGGAGGCGTTACGGCCGCATTCAATACGGTCAGTTTTTGCACATCTATCTCTATTTCACCGGTTTCCAACTGTGCGTTTTTGCTTTGGCGTTCAATTACCGTGCCGGTTACTTGGATTACATATTCTCGTCCCAACGCATTGGCTTGCTCAAAGGCCTCGGTGCCTTGGTTGAATGCCAATTGGGTGATTCCATATCGGTCGCGCAGGTCTATAAATGTCATGCCGCCCATTTTGCGGATGCGCTGCACCCAACCGGCTAATGTTACTGTTTCTCCTGTATTGGTGAGGCGTAACTCACCGCATGTTTTTGTTCTATACATAGTTTTATTGTTTGTTTGCTTGTTATCTGTTTATCCTATTTCCACGTTGGCATCAATCTTGCGGATGAGTCCTTTCAGCACATCGCCGGGACCGAATTCATAGAATTGGTTGGCACCATCCACAATCATATTCTTTATCGTTTGTGTCCAACATACCGGTGCGGTCAGTTGAAGCAGAAGATTTTGGCGTATATCTTCCTCATTCGTTTGCGGATACGCATTCACGTTCTGATAGATTGGACATGACGGATGCAGAAATGTGGTGTTAAGAATTGCTTCTTTTAGCTCTTCTGCTGCCGGCTGCATCAGGGGGGAATGGAAGGCGCCGCCCACTTGCAGTTTCAGCGCACGTTTGGCACCCATTTCTTTGCTTAATGCACATGCACGGTCCACACCTTCGATGGTTCCGCTTATCACCACTTGGCCGGGACAGTTGAAGTTGGCTGCCACCACCACTTGGTCACTCACACGCCGGCATACTTCGTTCACTTTTTCATCTTCCAGACCTAAAATGGCTGCCATGGTGGATTCTTGCATCTCGCAGGCTTTCTGCATGGCAGAGGCGCGCTTGCTGACCAAAAGCAACGCATCTTCAAAACGAAGTGCCCCGCAAGCCACCAACGCCGAGTATTCGCCCAAACTATGCCCCGCAACCATATCCGGCTGTTGGATAGTTAGCACTTTGCTGGCAACCACCGAATGGATAAAGACCGCTGGTTGTGTCACCTTGGTTTGTTTCAGGTCTTCCGCTGTACCGTCAAACATGATGTCGGTGATACGGAACCCTAATTTTTCATTTGCACATTCAAACATTTCTTGCGCCAACGGATAGGCATCGTAAAGGTCTTTTCCCATACCCGCATATTGCGCACCCTGTCCGGGAAATACAAATGCTCTCATTTCTATATCGTTTTTATAAATTTCTTTCTACTCTTTTTTATGCCTTTTTCAGACAGTCAGTTTCTTGTATCGTATGCGCTTGGGAGTCAGTGCATCTTCGCCAAGTCGCATCTTCTTATTGGCTTCGTATTCGGAGTACGAGCCTTCGAACACAAACACTTTGCTGTCGCCTTCAAAAGCGATGATGTGCGTACAGATACGGTCCAGGAACCAGCGGTCGTGTGATATCACCACGGCGCATCCGGCAAAGTTCTCCAGACCTTCTTCCAAAGCACGCAGTGTGTTCACATCAATATCGTTTGTCGGTTCGTCCAACAGCAGCACATTGGCTTCTGATTTCAGGGTCAGTGCCAGATGCAGTCTGTTTCGCTCACCGCCCGACAGTACACCGCATTTCTTCTCTTGGTCGCTACCGGTGAAGTTGAAACGGCTCAGATAGGCACGCGCATTCACTTCCCTACCCGCCACTTTGATATATTCTGTCCCGTTGGCGATGGTCTCAAACACGGTCTTTTCGGGGTCTATATTCGAGTGAACCTGATCCACATAGCCTATTTTCACGGTCTCACCGATTTCGAAGGTGCCTTTGTCGGCTTTCTCCATACCCATTATCATGCGGAACAGTGTCGTTTTTCCGGCGCCGTTTGGACCGATTACACCGACGATGCCGTTAGGCGGAAGCATGAAGTTCAGGTCTTCAAACAGCAACCTGTCGCCGAAGGCTTTGCTCACACCCTCTGCGTTGATTACTTTGTTGCCCAATCGCGGACCGTTCGGGATGAATATCTCCAGCTTTTCTTCGCGTTCTTTCTGTTCTTCGTTCATCATGCGGTCGTATGCAGCCAGACGGGCTTTCCCTTTGGCCTGACGGGCCTTGGGAGCCATATGTATCCATTCCAACTCGCGTTCCAGTGTCTTACGGTGTTTGGATGCTTGTTTTTCTTCCTGTGCCATACGGGCGGTTTTCTGTTCCAGCCACGATGAATAGTTGCCTTTCCATGGAATACCTTCTCCGCGGTCCAGTTCCAGTATCCATCCGGCCACATTGTCAAGGAAGTAACGGTCGTGAGTGATACAGATGACCGTACCCGGATATTGGTGCAAATGTTGTTCCAGCCAGTCGATGGATTCGGCATCCAGATGGTTCGTCGGCTCGTCCAACAGCAGTATGTCTGGTTGTTGCAGCAGCAAGCGGCACAATGCCACACGGCGGCGTTCACCACCGCTCAGGTGTTTCACTTGGGCGTTCTCATCGGGGCAACGCAGCGCATCCATTGCACGGCTTAATTTGGTGTCAAGGTTCCATGCATCGGCGCTGTCCAATCGGTCTTGCAGTTCAGCTTGGCGTGCCAGCAGTTTGTCAAAATCGGCGTTCTCATCCGTAAAGGCCATACTGATTTCATCGAACTCTTTCAGCATGTCCACCACTTCCTGTACGCCTTCTTGCACACATTCTTTCACGGTCTTTTCGGGGTCCAGTTTGGGGTCTTGCTCCAAATAACCCACGCTGTAACCGGGCGAGAACACAACTTGACCGTCATAGTTCTTTTCCACACCGGCTATTATCTTCAGCAGGGTTGATTTTCCGGCACCGTTCAAACCGATGATACCGATTTTCGCACCATAAAAGAAACTGAGGTAGATGTTGTTCAGCACTTTCTTCTGGGGGCTGAAGGACTTGCTTACGCCCACCATCGAAAAAATGATTTTCTTGTCGTCTGCCATATCGTTTGTTTTGAGTTTTCCGTTGTTTATCAGCTCTTTCGCGCGCGTGCTATCACGCGTAATAATGAAAAAGCCCGCAAAATTACTAAAATTTGCGGACATATACAAATTATTTTGGTGAAAAATTGAACTTTTCTTCCAATTTCTCACCTTCTGCCTTCTTGTTCAGGCATTTTTAACGCTCTTCAAACGTTCCGTCATCGTAGAATACCATTATTTTCGTTACGCGTCGTGCAGACGATGGATTGGTGTTGTTTTCTTCCGTTGAAATCGTTGTTTGCTGATGTTCTGACGAGGTTGATTCTTGTTTCGTTTCTTGCGGTTGGGGCGGAAGTGCCTCGCCGTTGGTGCGGTACATGTTACCCACACCCAATATCAACCAGTCTGATTGCACTGTCCGGAAACGGTTCAAAACAGCCTGCAACACTTCCAGACTGGGTTTATTGCGCCCGCCCATAATGTTGGATAGTGTTCCTTGACTGATGCCCACTTCCTGAGCAAAGGATTTGGCATTCATGCCCTCTGACTCCATGAGTTGAATAAGTCGCTGACGTTCGTTCATTTGAATAAATAGTTTATCTCGTTTACAAATATGCTACTGAAATCGGCTGCAAAGGTACGAAAAATATTTCACACCTGCAAATTTTTCATATAAATATTTTCCAACGCCATGAATTTTCATTTGAAAACTACACATTTGCACTCCAAATTCCTGCTCTTTTTGCAAATCCCTGTAAATCATAGCGCATTATTCAGAAAGTAAAACTTTATGTAATCACTATAACTACTCTTAAAATCAGTGCATTTGTATATAAAAGCCTATTATCTTGCTGTTTTTGCACATATTTTAATAGCGCATTGCCCGTTTTGTTAAAGTACAACTTTCATATTCTTTTCATAAATGACTGATAATTACATATTTTAGTACATTAAAAAAGTAATTCCTTTAAAGTGCTGTTCTGTATAGAATCTGACCGCATCATCCGGTTTGCATTTGTGTGCAAAATTACGCACAATGTGAATATATTTGTGAATTATTGCGCATATAGAATTGTGAACTATGCCGATTTTGCTTGAATTATTTTACATTTGAAATGTGATAAAAATATCGCCCTGAGAATTGAATATTTCCGTTCAATCCTACTCTTCTCTACGTTCACGGGATTTTTTCACCTTACTCAAATAATACCCCAACCACAATCTTGCCTTGCTTCTATCGTACTTCCATCATACCTATAGCCTTCTCCGATACCGATAAAATCGAGCAAAGTACAGATAAATCTCTCGCTCCGCCCGTATAACGATTAGGCTATTATTGGGTGATTATTGAGTGATTATTGGGTTATTAGTAGGTTATTAAGCCAACGAAAAGCAGAGGAAAGGGACAGAAAACAATAGTGAGACTATTAAACGCCCCACTAATCGTACCGGAAACCTAAAACAAAGGTTCCGATTGCCCTACAAAAAAGCAGCGATTATTTCTTTACTGCAAAGCGTTTGTGTACAATTTCCTGAGGATACATATCCGCAGGGATAGTGTCTCCTAAGCGGGCGATATAGCGCGCAAGGATTTCGGTGTCTTTCAAATCGGGACATGCGATGGGTTTGGCATATCGGAATGCACCGGAAACGCCGCATTTCACCAATGTATAATCCAATCCTCCGACAGTATATGTTTTGTTCGGGTCAATCGCTTTCCATGTTTTACTGCCGGAATCGTACGTTTCCATCAGAACAATCCTGCGTGTCTCTCCCACTCTTACAAACAATTCCTGCTCGTCCAATTCAACGGATGAAGGTATATTGGGATTGATGATATATCGCAATCCGCTGCCAATCATGAAATCTCCGCTTTCTTTAGGATAATCCACAACGCCTACTTCCATGGCATCCAGCAATTGCTGTCCGGTCATTTCCACGCGCGCTGCGCGATTATTAAAAGGAAAGACCTCTATCAGATTGCCCATCGTCAGGTCGCCTTGCGGCAGTTTCGAACGAAGCGTACCGCCGTGAAGCACTGCCACATCGGTTGCCAGAATCTCACGCAACGCATCCACCGCAAATTGGGCAAGAGCTGTCTCGCTGTTTCGTACCAGCCGTTCGCCGTTGGCATCTCTGTCCGGCAAGGTATGTGGGTTGTAACCTACAGGGCGGCTTGTCTCTTCCTCTATTTTTTGTTGGATGCTTTCTATCGTAGCCATCACGCGTGGTGATGCAGGGATGGAATCGGTCTCATGGAAACGAACCGCTATGCGGCCGTTTTTTCCGAGTGTCAGTTGCCCTATCCTTACGCCTTGTGCACCGGTGGATACCAGCAGAATGGAATCTCCGTCTGCATTGGGCAGACGCATGTTCAGTACATGATGGGCATGACCATCAATAAAGGCATCAATGCCGCGCGTCTCTTTCAGCACGTTCACACTGGCAGCAATCGGACTGTCATCGCCCAGATGACCGATTACAATCACATAATCTGCCCCTTTCTGTCTCGCTTCATCTGCCGCATTCTGGATAAGTTCGCGGGTATCACCAGCATGAAAATCGTATATCACTCTGCCCGTGGAATCGGTGAAGTTGGTAGGTGTGGAAGATGTAAAAGTGGTGGGTGTCAGTGCCCCGATGAATCCCACTTTCAGTTCTCCGTATGTTAAAACCGTATATCCGGGGAAGAAAAGCCGCCCGTTGGGCGCGGAGAAATTGCACGCCAGCACTTGGGCCGTCAAACCGGAAACGAGGTGTTTCAGTTGTGTCATGCCATAGTCGAACTCATGATTTCCGAGTGTCACTATATTATAAGGTACTTGGTTCATGATTTCCGTCACATACTCACCTCTGGAAAGTGTACCCACGGCTCCGCCTTGCACGAAATCTCCCGCAGAAATCACACTCACATGAGGCGTTTCTTTCAGAGCGCTGTCGCGCAGAGTCGCGATGGCGGGATATAGTTTGGTGGAACAATGCACATCATTGTCAAAAAAGATTTGGATATCCTGCTGCTGGGGCTTTGAGCAGCCGCTCAATATAACCAATAAAGCCGGCAAAATGGCACAGCATACACGGAAAAGGGAGAAAGACGGTTTACGAATCATAATACCTGGTGATTTGAATTTTCGTGCAAAGGTACTGATTTTTTGTCAACTACACAAACATTTCCGAAAAAAGTAACTTTTTTTATAAAAATAAGTAGGATTTTCTTGTTTATATCCCTCTTTTTTTGTATCTTTGCCGCGTTTTTCCGGTTATGGTGCGGAGTAAGTAGAACAAATATAACTTTACATAAATACACAAAGCAATGAACAAACTGATTACCTTAGAGCAGGCTGTCGAAAAAGTAAAGGACGGCATGACTGTGATGTTCGGTGGTTTTTTGGGCAACGGAAGCCCTGCACAAATCACGGATGCACTGGTGGAAAAAGGAGTAAAAGACCTCACGATTATTGCCAACGACACAGCGTTTGACAATATCGCCCATGGCAAACTGGTGGCTAACCATCAGGTGAAGCGTGCCATCGTTTCACACACCGGTACCAACAAGGAAACAGCCCTGCAAAAGAACGCAGGAACTTTGATTGTTGATTATGTGCCGCAAGGTACTCTCGCCGAGCGTATTCGCGCCAAAGGTGCAGGTCTGGGCGGTGTCCTCACCCCCACCGGCATTGGTACTATCATGGCCGATGGCAAACAAACAGTCGAGGTGGACGGAAAGACCTATTTGCTGGAGAAACCCCTTGGGGCGGATATCGCTATCCTTCGTGCCAACATTGTGGATGAAGATGGAAACATGGTCTTCCTTGGTACAACACAGAACTTCAACCCGCTGATGGCTATGGCTGCCGATTATGTAATCGTTGAGGCGGAGAAACTGGTTAAGCGCGGTGAAATTGCGCCCGAACAGGTTCATGCCAGCGGTATCTTTGTAAATGCAATCTACGTGGAAAAATAAGACAGAACTATGGAATACAGAACAAAACTGAGACTGAGAATGAGCGCAAAGGACGCTCATTACGGAGGAAACCTCGTGGACGGTGCGCACATGGTGCATCTCTTTGGCGATGTCGCAACCGAACTTCTTATTATGCGTGACGGAGACGAAGGCCTCTTCCGCGCGTATGACCAAATCGATTTTCTTGCCCCTGTTTATGCAGGTGACTATATCGAAGCGGAAGGATGGATTGACAAGGAGGGTAACACATCGCGACACATGCTTTTCGAAGCAAGAAAGGTGGCTGTAGCCCGTCCTGACATCTCGCCATCGGCTGCAGATGAATTGGAAGAACCCATCGTTGTTTGCCGCGCAAGCGGAACATGTGTAACGCCTAAAGATTGTCAGCGCAAGTAATATGGAAAAACTGATTATCACAGCCGCTATCTGTGGCGCAGAGGTAACAAAGGAACAAAATCCCAATGTTCCCTACACCGTTGAGGAAATCGTTCGCGAAGCCAAACTGGCGCACGAAGCAGGTGCGGCCATTGTGCATCTGCATGTTCGCTTTGATGATGGCACGCCGACGCAAAGTCAGGCACGTTTTCAGGAGTGCACGGATGCTATCTTGAAGGAATGTCCGGACGTTATTCTCATTCCCTCTACCGGTGGCGCAGTGGGTATGACCCCTGAAGAACGCTTGCAGTCCACAGACACCACTCCTGTTCCGGAGATGGCTACACTCGACTGCGGCACATGCAATTTCGGTGACGAAATCTTTGATAACACGATGCCCACCATGCGGGCATTCGGCAAACGAATGATGGAACGCGGTATCAAGCCGGAGTACGAATGCTTTGAAATGGGACATTTGGACACTATTCTCACTATGGCACGCAAAGGACAGGTTCCTGGCGTACCGATGCAGTTCAATTTCGTTCTCGGCGTTCCGGGATGCACACCTGCTACGGTGGACAATCTCTGCTGGCTGGTGAATAAAATCCCTGCCGGTAGTACATGGACTGTCACCGGTGTCGGTCGCAGTGCATTCCCGATGGCAGCTGCAGCTATCGCCATGGGCGGTAACGTGCGTGTCGGCTTTGAAGATAACCTCTATCTCTCTAAAGGCGTATTGGCAAAGTCCAATGGCGAATTGGTGGAGAAAGTGGTTCGTCTGGCAAAAGAACTGGGACGCGAAATCGCAACTTCCGATGAAGCACGCGAAATACTTGGGCTTAAACCCCGCAAATAATAGCAAATAATAACTATCAAAATTCATACAACAATGCAAAAACATGGAAACAAGTACGGTGTACACCGTGTAATCGAACCGCTGGGCGTTCTTCCCCAGCCTGCCAACAAAGTCGATAACAACATGGACGAGATCTATGACAACGAAATCTTGATTGATGTCCAGACCTTGAATATCGACTCTGCTTCTTTCACCGACATTTGCAACTATGCCCGTCAGCAGGCCGGCGAAGGTGCATCACAGGCACAGATTGAAGAGGAAATCAAAAAAGAAATGCTTCTCAATGTAGAGTTGCAAGGCAAACATCGCAACCGCCGTACCGGTTCGGGTGGCATGTTGCTGGGTAAAGTGGAAAAAATCGGTGACGCCCTGAAAGGTAAAATTGACCTGCAGGAAGGCGACCGCATTGCTACCCTCGTTTCGCTCAGTCTGACACCTTTGCGTATTGATGAGATTCTCGAAATCCGTGCAGATGTTGACCAGGTGGATATCAAAGGTAAAGCCATCCTGTTCGAAAGCGGTATCTATGCCAAGATTCCTGCTGACATGCCCGAAAAGTTGGCATTGAGCGCATTGGACGTAGCCGGTGCTCCTGCACAAACGGCCAAACTTTGCCAGTATGGACAAACGGTGGTTATCCTCGGTGCCGGTGGTAAGAGCGGTATGCTCTGCTGCTACGAGGCTAAAAAGCGTGTCGGCGTAACCGGTAAGGTTATCGGTATTGCCAACAGCCCCAAGTCCACCAAACGTATTCAGGATCTCGGCTTCTGTGACATCGTTGTCAGTGCTGCCGGCATGACTCCCGTACAGGTGAACGAAATGGTTGCCAAACTTACCGATGGCAAAATGGCAGACGTCACCATCAACTGCGTGAATGTGCCCGACCAGGAAATGACTGCCATCCTTTGCACAAAGGACGATGGTATTGTTTACTTCTTCTCCATGGCTACCAGTTTCACCAAAGCTTCGCTGGGTGCAGAAGGTATCGGAGCCGATGTGAATATGATTATGGGTAACGGTTATACCAAAGGTCATGCCGAGTTTACCCTGCAAGAGTTGCGCGAAAGCCCTGAACTTCGCAAAATCTTTGAGGAACTTTATGCATAACAAATCCCTGAAATATTCAAAACCATGAACATTTCAAGAAGAAAAGAACTATTCCCTCAAGTGACCGACGAACAGTGGAACGACTGGAAATGGCAAGTGAGGAACAGAATAGAAACTCTGGAAGAGTTGAAGAAATATGTCAACCTTACAGAGGCGGAACAAGAAGGCGTACGCTCGGTGCTCAGCACCCTGCGTATGGCCATCACTCCCTATTACCTGAGTCTTATCAATCCCGATGATCCGCACGACCCCATCCGTCGTCAGTGCATCCCTACTGCTGCAGAAACGCATCTGGCAGAAGCCGATTTGCTGGACCCGTTGCATGAGGATGAAGATTCTCCGGCTCCCGGACTCACACACCGTTATCCCGATCGCGTATTGTTCCTGATAACGGACATGTGCTCCATGTATTGCCGTCACTGCACACGTCGTCGCTTTGCGGGACAGAAAGACTGCGAGAGCTCATCCGACCGCATTGAGAAATGCCTGGAGTATATCGAAAAGACCGAAAGCGTACGCGATGTACTCCTTTCCGGTGGTGATGCACTCATGGTAAGCGACCAACGTCTGGAGTATATTATCAGCCGTCTGCGCAAGATTGACCACGTTGAGATCGTTCGTCTCGGCAGCCGCGTTCCCGTGGTTTGCCCGCAACGTATCACACCCGAATTGTGCGCCATGCTGGCAAAGTACCATCCCGTATGGCTCAATACACACTTCAATCATCCTGCCGAAGTTACAGAGGAATCGCGCCGTGCTTGCGAACTTCTCGCTAACGCCGGTATTCCTTTGGGCAACCAAAGCGTATTGCTGCGCGGGGTGAATGACTGTGTATATATCCAGCGCGAATTGGTTCATGAGCTTGTGAAGATGCGCGTTCGCCCCTATTATCTGTATCAATGTGACCTGAGCCGCGGATTGGAACATTTCCGTACGCCGGTCAGCAAAGGTATTGAGATTATTGAAGGCTTGCGCGGACATACATCCGGCTATTGCGTTCCCACGTTCGTTGTGGATGCTCCGGGTGGCGGAGGAAAAACGCCTGTTATGCCACAGTATATCATCTCGCAGGCTCCCGGACGCGTTGTGCTGCGCAACTTTGAGGGTGTCATAACCACCTATACAGAGCCTCTTGATTACCGGAACGACTGCCATTGCCCCGCTTGTGAAGCTGAGCGAAAGAAAAAAGTGGCAGCCGATAAGGCTGTGGATGGTGTTATCTCACTGCTGGAAGGCGAACGCATGAACATCGAACCCGCTCATTTGAAACGCCACGAGCGCAACGAAGCACGTAAACAAGACTAATCGCCTTCTCAATGGACCTCATCAAGGAACTGCTACATACAACGAGTTGTTCGCTGGTTGGGATGGAAAAAAACACGGGTAAAACCGTCACACTCAACTATTTGTTGCAGCACCTTCCACGCGAACACCGCGTAGCAGTTACCTCGATTGGGTTGGACGGAGAAACAAAAGACCAGGTAACCGGCACTAAAAAACCGGAGATACTGCTCTACTCCGGCACTATATTCGCCACATCTGAAAAGCATTATCGTCAGCGCTTGCTACGAAGTGAGGTGATGGATGTAAGCGATGAAAGCACAGCCCTTGGGCGATTGGTTACTGCACGTGTGTTGCAAGAAGGGAAAATAATGCTCTCCGGACTCGGACACACGGCAGGACTCAAACGCTGGATGGATTGGGTGAAGGACTATGTAGATTTGATTATTGTGGACGGAGCATTATCCAGAAAGAGTTTGGCATCACCAAGTATCACCGAAACGGCCATTCTCGCTACAGGAGCTGCTTGCTCCACCAACATGGATACACTCGTCCGGAAGACAAAACATGTAGTCGAACTGATGCAGATACCGCTTTGGCAGGCACCGCCTGACAGCACGGACAATGCCGATGAAGAGATAATAGAACTTGTGGGGTCTGTCACCGATCACACGTTGGAACAGACGCTCAATAACTCTGCTGCAAAGGGGAAAACGGTCATAATACAGGATTTTACCAAAGTATTTGCCGATGAAGCACTATGGCATCGCTTCACAACCAGGCATCCTGTATATGTGCGCCAACGAAGCCGCCTGCTGGGTATAACCGTCAATCCGACGGCTCCCAACGGCATGATATTGGACTCCGGCTTGCTCTGTCGGCGTCTGAACGAAGAAACGGGCATACCGGCCTACGACCTTATGAAACTGTGAAACAATACAAAAAAAGAGAATGACAAAACTGAAAGACATCTTATCCGAACCATGCGGTCTGCGCTATATGGTAGAGTCGCTCGACATACGATCGGGAGTGGCTCGACGTATGCTGTTGGACACGGAGATGATGACTTCCTGTCAAGATATAGAAAAGGAATATGCAGCTCTCGCCACTTATGTGCGTGCAATCAACGACACAGCCAATCTGATGGCAGTAAAGACACTGCAATTCCGTCTGCAAGGATTGAAAGACATCCGCACCACCCTTTCCAACCTCAAGGAAGGACGTGTGTTGGATGATATTGAGCTCTTTGAAATCAAGCATCTTTCCATGCTTGCCGGAGAAGTGGCACGCCAGATGACACAAGTCGGACTGGAGGCCGATTGGCAATGCACGGAAGATATTACCCGTATTCTGGATCCGGAAGGACTGCATATTGCAACCTTCTATGTCTATGATGCGTATAGTGAACTATTGCAACAATTGCGCCGTCAGCAAGAGAGAGAAAAAGACAATATCCGTCTTGCGGAACAAATCGCAGAAGAGGAAAACCGTATCCGAACAGAATTGTCTCGCAACCTGCGTAGTTATGTATCTGCCTTGCGCGAAGTACTTATAAAAATAGCACGGGTTGATATTCGCACAGCAAAGGCATTGCAAGTACGAGCGCTTGGGCTCTGTTTCCCCACCCTCGGAAACGGCTGGTGCCTGACACAAATGTGGAATCCCGAATTAAGTGCTATTCTGGAGAAAAAAGGCAAAGCCGTACAGCGCAACACCATTCAGTTGGGGGACTGTCCCACTATCTTGACCGGTGCAAACATGGGCGGAAAAACAGTCGTACTGAAGACTGTGGCACTATGCCAATACCTGATGCAAATGGGATTTGGTATTCCTGCAGAAAAAGCGGAAATGCATCCCTTTGAAGCAGTCTTCACTTGTATTGCCGACGGACAATCGATGGAAAGCGGCTTGAGTTCGTTTGCGGCAGAAATGAAAGGTATAGACAATATCCTCACTGCTGCACGCCAAAACAGGAACATCCTTGCATTGATTGACGAACCGGCTCGCACCACCAATCCAACAGAAGGAACGGCTCTTGTATCTGCCCTCATTGCCGTTCTTCGGGAAGCAGCGTGCACTACCCTGTTGGTGACTCATTATTGCATTCGGGCGTACGGGTGCCCGTGCCTGCGCGTACGGGGCTTGGAAAACGGGGAAATGAACTACGAACTGCTTCCTGCCCTTGCAGGAGAAGTTCCGCACGAAGCACTTCATATTGCCGAACAGCTTGGCATTGACAACGATTGGATTCGTAGAGCGAAGAAAGAATTGGAAGAAGATTAGAGAATTTAGATATAAACCGATATAATAAAAATGGAAAGTAAATTAGGATTAGACTTCAAGAAGGTGGAGTACGCCAGAGGATTGGCGAAAGGCATTGCCACCGATGTGCAGTCATTTGTAGAGCAGTACACAACGGTAGCCGTTGAACGCACACTCTGCCGCCTGATGGGCATTGACGGAGTGGATGCCAACGGAGTACCTCTGCCCAACGTTGTTGTGGATGCACTCAAGGACAAAGGTGTACTACAAGAAGGTGCGCTGTTCTTCCTTGGTAATGCAATGATTGCAACAGGACTTTGCCCGCAAGAGATTGCGGAAAAAGTGGCGACACAGGAATTGGATATAACCAAGGTGGTTACTCGCGACCAACGTAAGATAATGGAGGCGTTGCAGCCCGTGATAGACAGCAGTATCGAACGCATCCGAACCCGTCGTCAGCGCCGTGAACATTATCTGGATACCATTGGTGAAGGTCCGAAGCCTTATCTCTATATCATTGTTGCGACGGGTAATATCTACGAGGATGTTATTCAGGCACAGGCCGGCGCACGTCAAGGGGCGGATATTATTGCCGTAATTCGCACCACCGGTCAGTCTTTGCTGGACTATGTACCCTATGGCGCTACCACAGAAGGCTTTGGCGGAACATTTGCCACCCAGGAGAACTTCCGTATCATGCGTAAGGCATTGGACGAAGTGGGTGAAGAGCAAGGACGTTATATCCGCCTTTGCAACTATTGTTCAGGACTCTGTATGCCGGAAATTGCCATCATGGGCGCATTTGAGGGATTGGACGTAATGCTTAACGATGCCCTCTATGGCATACTGTTCCGCGATATCAATATGCAGCGTACGCTTGTTGACCAGTATATGAGCCGTATCATCAACGGTTTCGCAGGGGTCATCATCAATACGGGAGAAGATAACTATCTTACCACGGCCGATGCCGTAGAGGCTGCACACACAGTCCTGGCTTCCGACCTTATTAACGAGCAACTCGCTTTTATGGCGGGACTTCCTGCCGAACAGATGGGCTTGGGACATGCCTTTGAGATGGATCCGATGTTGGAAAATGGTTTCCTGTTGGAATTGGCACAGGCACAGATGACGCGCGAGATTTTCCCGAAAGCAACCCTCAAATATATGCCTCCCACCAAGTTTATGACCGGTAACATTTTCCGCGGGCATATTCAAGACGCATTGTTCAACATGATTGGTATTTGGACACATCAGGGCATTCAGTTATTGGGTATGCCTACCGAGGCTATCCACACACCGTTTATGAGTGACCGCTATTTGAGTATTGAGAATGCCAAGTATATTTTCAACAATATGCACTCTATCGGTGAAGAAATGCAGTTCCGCGAAGATGGTATCTGCCGCAAACGTGCTGCCGAAGTGCTGGACAAGACCATCCAATTGTTGGAGGATATCACCAAAGAAGGGCTCTTTACCGCTCTTGAAAAAGGTATCTTTGGTGATGTGAAACGTCCCAAGAATGGAGGTAAAGGTTTGCAAGGAGTAACAATGAAAGGTGACAACTATCTGAATCCTTTTGTAGAACTGATGAAAGGGAAACGTTAATTGACAAAAGAAAGCAACTATTATGAGCGAAGGATTATATAGCATGGAGGCCAAGGATTACGACAAAACCTTGGACCTGAAAAAGATAAAACCTTACGGTGATACCATGAACGATGGTAAAGTTCAGATGAGTTTCACCCTACCCGTTCCTTGTGGAGCAGAAGCCATTGAGGCGGCCAAACAACTCATTAAGAAGATGGGATTGGAGAATCCATCTGTCGTTTACTACAAAGAGTTGACGCCGGGATTTACGTTCTTCAACTGTTATGGCAGTTGTACCCATACCGTTAACTACGAGTCCATCTATGTTCCGAAAGTGGAATCCAATGTGATGTCCATGCTGGATACGGACCAATACATACGTGAGCATTTCGGGCGCAAGATTGTCATTGTCGGTGCTTCCACCGGTACGGATGCCCACACCGTAGGTATTGATGCCATTATGAACATGAAGGGCTATGCCGGCCATTACGGATTGGAACGTTACGACATGATTGAAGCCTACAATCTCGGTTCGCAGGTTCCCAACGAGGAGTTTATTCAAAAAGGATTGGAACTACATGCCGATGCCTTGATTATCTCGCAAACGGTGACGCAAAAAGACGTACATATTCAAAACCTGACCAATTTCATTGAACTAATGGAGGCGGAAGGACTTCGTGACAAGATGATTTGCTGTTGCGGAGGTGCGCGTATCACGCACGAACTGGCACAAGAACTTGGCTTTGATGCCGGATTCGGAATGAACACCTACGCCGATGATGTGGCCAGTTTCATCGTTCAGGAAATGGATAAACGCGGAATGAAGTAATCAAATCTAATAATATGAATAACCTTTTTTCTATCCCGAACAGATTGCTCCGTACAGGGTTTGCCTATATTATGGCAATAGGAGTCATCCTTCCGGTAGCTGCTCAACGAAAAGCATCGTCTTCTTTTGATGACGACTACATTTTCTGGGGCTATCCGAATGTTTACCTGAACTATCAGGCAAAGGTGGCATACCCTCTTATCAACAGGATGCTACAAGCCAATCCTCCGGCCGTGAAAATTGACAAGAATCGTCGGTTGGCACTCATTACACTGGACCAGTTTCTGCATGATTCCGACGGTATGAGAAGGGATGCTTTCTATACCTTTGTCAACACCCGCATGGAGGAAATGCTTGCAGGGATAGATCAGCCGGTACTTTCAGGCGTACGCATATACAAACTGTATAACAGCGGTTTTATCCTTAAAACACTAAAAACCACCATTGCCGTTGACCTTGTTCCGGGTGGCGCGACTAACAAGTCATTCCTAACCGATTCGGTCATTTTTGAGGTGGCGGACCGTTGCGATGCGCTACTCATCACCAACTCGGACAGCAAACACGCCAACCGCGATGTGGCCGAAACATTTGTGGCATTGGGTAAGAAAGTGATTTTGCCGGAAGGACTATGGACCAATATGGAGGAAGATCTTCTACCTGTCGGGTCTGACACCACGCAGATTGTTGAACTTGGCGCAATGAGGCTGTATGTTCTTCCCGGACACAGAGGCAACGCCAAAAACAACATATATGTTATGGACTTTCATGGACGTGGAGTCGTAGCGCATACGGGCGCACAGGATAACGATGCCGATTGGGAATGGATTGACAATGTGCATAGCCGATATAATATAGACATACTCCTAACCAAAAGCCAGAACATCAATCTGGAGTCCATGCTTACGGGCTTCCGGCCGCGTTTGGTGATTACCGCCCATGAGAACGACATAGAAAGTGTTGTTGACAAGCGCGAATCCTATTGGACCACGCAGAAAAGGATGCAGAGTCTCGCCGGTCTCGCCATTCCGAATGTCATTATGACATGGGGCGAGGCATATGACTACGCCGATACGGGCTCGCCGAACATCTCCTCGTCGGCCACCAAAGTGATGATGAACGGAACGCTGGTCATTGAACGCAAAGGTTCCATCTACACCCCGACCGGGAAAAAATTGAAATAATCAAGTCAGAATCAACTCCTAAACGCATGAACATAATGAAACAATATATATTCACCGCGCTTCTGCTTTTTAGCGTTTCCGTCGCTGTCACGGCACAAACATCCGATGAAAACCCGTATGCGAACAATTATATCTATTGGGGCTATCTTTCTGATTATAAACAGGGACAGGCCACCACAGCATTCAATGCCATCAACGAGATGTTGAATGCTAATCCTCCGCAAAAAGTGATTTCCCTACCCCGTGAGTTGGCGCTTGTCAGTCTTGACCAGTTGCTCCACGACACCGACAATGATGCGACGGATCCTTTCTATACCTTCATCAACAACCGCATGCGTCAGTTGCTCAAGGATTTGGATACACCCGTCACCAAAGGTCTGCGTATCTACAAACTTTACAACGACGGATTTATTGTCAAGTCTCCGAAAGCGACCATTGCTATCGACCTCATACCCGGTGGGTCAAACGACAAGCCTTTTATCACGGATTCAGTTGTATATGAGATAGCCGGAAGATGCGATGCGCTGTTCATCTCTCACCTGCACGCGGATCATGCCAACCTCAATATAGCCAAGTCGTTTGCGGCACGTGGCAAACGTGTCATCGCGCCCAAAAACTTATGGGTGGGCGTGGATCCACTCATTCAACCCATGGAGGTGGAGAATGTGGAAACGCACATCGAATTTGAAGAATTGGACCTCACGCTTCATGTCCTTCCTGGTCACCAAGGCAATGATTACAATAACATAAATGTAGTGGAGTTTCACAATGAAGGAACAGTGGCGCACACCGGCGACCAATGGGGAACGGCCGACCTGACATGGATTGACCACGTACATGAAAGATACGACATCGATGTCTTGATGCCCAACTGCTGGGTAAATGATATGGAACGGACCATCAGGGGCTTCGGACCGAAACTGATTATCACAGGTCATGAAAACGAACTCGGTGAACATACCATCGACCACCGTGAAGCCTACTGGATGACCATCAAGAAAATGGAACTGATGGAGGATCTCAACATTCCGTACGTGCTTATGACATGGGGTGAATACTATGATTACCGCAAATAATCGACCCCATTTGACTATATAGATAAAAATCGTTATACAATATAAATCAACAATTATGGAAAAAGAACAAATCAGAGAAGTGATTGCCCGCCGTGCGGCACGCGAACTGCATGACGGCGATGTTGTGAATCTTGGAATCGGTCTGCCAACCATGATTCCTAATTATCTCCCTGAAGGCATTACCGTAACTCTGCAAACGGAGAACGGCGCCATGGGACTTGGTCCTACGCCGGAACCGGGCAAGGAAGATAAGAACCTGGTTAATGCCGGTGGTGGTAATATCACCCTGATTCCTGGTGCAAGCACCTTCGACAGCGCACAATCCTTTGCCATCATCCGTGGCGGACATGTGGACGTTTCTATTCTTGGCGCATTGCAAGTGGATGAAAAGGGCAACCTTGCCAACTGGATTATCCCCGGTAAGATTGCTCCGGGTATGGGCGGTGCAATGGATCTTGTTGTAGGTGCCCGCCGTGTGATTATCGCTATGGAACACACGCAGAAAGGTGCCCCGAAGATTTTGCACGAATGCACTCTTCCTCTAACTGCTGCGGGTCAGGTCAATATGATTATCACCGAAATGGGCGTTATCAATGTGACGAAAGAAGGTCTTGTTCTCGTTGAAAAGCATCCCGAATTTACGGTAGAGCAAATCAAGGAGGCTACGGAAGCGACACTCATTGTTTCTCCGAATCTCAAATCAATGCTTGATTAAGATGAACTATCAGTTTCTTCGCACAGAAATTCGCGAAAACGGTCTATGTATTTTGACCATCAGTGCTCCGCAATCGCTCAATGCCCTCAATTCCGTTATTATTGAGGAATTGGATGACTTCTGCTCCACACTGGATACGGACAAGGTGCGTGCATTGATATTGACCGGAGACGGCGACCGTTCGTTTGTTGCCGGTGCCGATATCAGCGAGATGGCTACCAAAACGCCTGAAGAAGCACTCCTTTTCGGGCAAAAAGGCGCAGAGGCATTCCTCAAACTCGAGGACCTTCCCATCCCTACCATCGCTGCCGTCAACGGCTTTGCTTTGGGCGGAGGATGTGAGATTGCCATGGCTTGCGACATACGCTATGCCAGCAGCAAAGCCAAATTCGGGCAACCCGAAGTAGGTCTGGGTATTATTCCCGGTTTCTCCGGCACTTACCGTTTGCCCAAACTCATCGGACAAGGTATGGCAAAAGAACTCATCTATTCCGGTCGTGCTATCCGTGCTGACGAAGCGTTGCGCATCGGTTTGGTGAATGCTGTCTGTGAGCCGGAAGAACTCATGCCGCAATGCATCCGCTTGGCTGAACAGATTTTGAAGAATGCACCTCTTGCCGTGCGCAAAGCCAAACAATGTATCAACCAAAACTACGACCTCGACCGTACCGAAGGTCTGGCTTTGGAAAACCACTTGTTTGCCGAATGCTTTGCCACCGAAGACCAAAAGAACGGTATGCGCGCTTTCTTGCAGAAGGAACAAGTGGAATACAAAGGAAAATAACAAGATGTATCATCCTTAAAAAATAAACGATTATGAAGATTTACGTTATTGGTACCGGCACTATGGCCAAAGGCATTATCAAGGCTTTTGCCGCCAAGATGCCCGTTGTAATGAAGAGCCGCACGGAGGCCGGTTTGCAAAAGGCGATGGCTTCCATCGAAAAAGGCTATATGAAACTGGTGGAAAAAGGCAAGATGACGGAAGAAGCCGTGAAAGCTATTCTTGCGAATATCACCACGACCACCGATTATGCCACCTTCGCAGATGCAGACCTCGTGATTGAGGCGGCCGTGGAGGATATGGAACTGAAAAAAGAAGTCTTCCGCGAACTGGATACTATCTGCAAACCGGAGACCATATTTGCCACCAACTCTTCTTCGCTGAGTATCACCGAGATTGCCGCTGCCACACAGCGTCCCGCACAGTTCATCGGATGCCACTTCTTCAACCCTGCTGACCGTATGCAGTTGGTAGAAGTCATCAATGGTCAGTTGACGGCTCCCGAAGTCACGGAGAAAATCACGGCTCTTTGTCAGGAAATCGGCAAACAACCCGTGCCTGTTAAGGAAGCACCGGGCTTTGTGGTCAACCGCATTCTGATTCCGATGATTAACGAGGCTATCGGTATTCTGGCGGACGGTATTGCATCGGCAGAGGACATTGACAAATGCATGATGTTGGGTGCCAACCACCCGATGGGACCTTTGGCTTTGGCGGATTTGATCGGTAACGATGTGAACCTTGCCATCATGGAGGTGCTTTACAAAGAATTCGGTGATCCGAAATATCGTCCTCATCCCTTGCTCCGTAAGATGGTGCGTGCCGGATTGTTGGGAAGAAAGACCGGTGAGGGGTTCTATAAATACTAATACAATCACAAATCATTCAATAAGTTATGGATTTCAGTTATTCTAAGACAGAACAATTGTTCTTGCAAATGATTCGTTCTTTTGCAGAGAACGAGGTCAAACCTTTGGCTGCTGAAGTTGACGAGAAGGAAATGTTTCCGGAAGAGACCGTCAAGAAGATGGCCAAGTTGGGTTTGATGGGTATTCCTGTACCCAAGCAGTATGGCGGAGCCGGAGGCACTGTCCAGATGTACATTATGGCGGTTGAAGAGTTGAGCCGTGTTTGTGCCACTACGGGTGTGGTGCTGTCGGCACACACCTCACTGTGCATGTCTCCTATTCTGGAGCATGGAACGGAAGAGCAGAAGATGAAATATCTTCCCAAACTGGCATCCGGTGAGTGGCTGGGCGCATTCGGATTGACCGAGCCCAATGCCGGAACCGATGCTGCCATGCAGCAGACCACTGCCGTTGATGCAGGGGACAAATGGATACTGAACGGCACCAAGATTTTCATCACCAACGCTGCCAACGCCAATGTGTTTGTCGTTATGGCTATGACCGACAAATCATTGGGCGTGAAAGGTATATCGGCTTTCATCGTAGAGCGCGGTTTCAAGGGTTTCTCCATCGGTAAGAAAGAGCTTAAGATGGGTATCCGTGGTTCGGCTACCTGCGAATTGATTTTCGAGAACTGCGAAGTTCCCAAGGAGAACATGCTCGGCAAACCCGGTGAAGGTTTCAAGATTGCCATGAAGACGCTGGACGGCGGACGTATCGGTATTGCCAGCCAGGCACTTGGTATTGCCCAAGGTGCTATGGACGAGACCGTTAAATATACCAAAGAGCGCAAGCAGTTTGGTAAACCCATTGCCAAGTTCCAGAACACGCAGTTCCAGATGGCTGACCTCAAGACGCGCGTAGAAGCTGCACGTCTGTTGGTACGTTCGGCTGCATGGAAAAAGGATATGGGTCTGCCCTATTCCGCGGATGCCGCTATGGCAAAACTCTTTGCCGCCGAAACGGCTATGGAAGTGACCACCAAGGCGGTGCAGTTCCACGGTGGATACGGTTACACCCGCGAATATCCTGTTGAGCGTATGATGCGTGATGCCAAGATCACCGAGATTTACGAGGGTACTTCCGAAGTGCAGCGTATGGTGATTGCCGGACAGCTGTTCAAGTAATTAGTAATCAACAAATAGAAATCAATCGTTATGAACATTATAGTTTGCATAAAACAAGTTCCCGATACAACGGAGATTAAGATTGATCCCGTTAAAGGTACGCTCATCCGTGATGGTGTTCCTTCCATTATGAACCCCGATGACAAAGGAGGCTTGGAACTTGCTCTCCGTATGAAAGAACAGAATGGTGCTACTGTCACCGTTGTTTCCATGGGTCCTCCTCAGGCCGATGTTATGTTGCGTGAAGCGCTGGCGATGGGTGCTGACCGTGCTATCTTGCTGAGCGACCGTCGTTTTGCCGGTGCTGATACGCTGGCCACTTCCTATGCCTTGGCAGGATGCATCAAGACCTTGGACTACGACCTCATTATTGCCGGTCGTCAGGCTATTGACGGTGACACCGCACAAGTCGCACCTGAAATGGCACAACACCTTGACTTGCCGCAAGTGTCCTACGTTATTGACGCACAGAAAACGGCCAACGGCTTCATCGTGAAGAAAGAGAACGAAGACAGCGTACAGACCCTTGAGGTGGAAGGCAAATGCGTCCTCACCGTGCTGGCATCTGCATTCAAGGCCCGTTATATGACTGTTGAAGGTATCATCGACGCTTATGCCAACCGCGAAGTGGAAGTGTGGTCGGCTGACCGCATTGATGTGGATGAAGAAAAACTGGGTCTGAAAGGTTCGCCCACCAAGGTGTTCAAGTCTTTCCCGAAATCGCTAAAAGAGCCCGGTGAGGTGCATGAAGTAAGCGAGGAAGAGGCTGTTGAACTCATTGTTGCCAAACTGAAAGAAAAACACATTATCTAAGGAGGATTTGCTATGGAAAACACTGAATATAAGAACGTATATGTATTCGCCGAGCAACGCAACGGCGTCATTCAAAATGTAGCATACGAACTCCTCGGTAAGGCCAATGACCTTGCGGCTGAACTCGGCCAGAAGGTGATTGCTCTGCTCTTGGGTGATGGCATTGCCGATAAGGCGCAGGACCTTGTTGAAATGGGTGCCGACGAAGTTGTTGTTATCGACCGTCCCGAACTGAAGGACTATCTCACCGAGCAATACACGCAGGCTATGAGTCAGGTCATTGACCATTGTCACCCGCGTATCGTTCTGTTTGGCGCCACCACTATCGGTCGTGACCTCGCACCGCGTCTCGCTTGCCGCGTGAAAAGCGGTCTGGTTGCCGACTGCACCAAACTGACCATTGAGCCCGATAAGGATGGCAATCTCGATTTCTACTCCACCCGTCCTGCTTTCGGCGGTAACCTGATGGCAACCATTGTTTGCCCCACTTCCCGTCCGCAGATGTCCACCGTACGTCCGGGCGTGATGCAGAAACGCACGCGTGAGGTCGGACGCAAAGGAGTTATCCGGTCCTTCACCCCGACTTTTGATGCTTCGAAGTTCAAAGTACGCCTGGTAGAAACCAAGATGAACGACAAGAAGGCTGCGGATATCTCTGCTGCCAAGATTCTTATCTCCGGCGGTCGTGGTGTGCATGATGCAGAAGGATTCAAGAAGTTGCAGGCTTTGGCAGATGTGATGGGCGGTATGGTTTCTTCCAGCCGTGCCATGGTGGATGCCGGCGTTATGGACCATGCTTATCAGGTTGGTCAGACGGGTAAGACCGTTCGTCCGCAACTCTATATGGCTTGTGGTATCTCCGGTGCTATCCAGCACTTGGCAGGTATGGAAGAGTCGAACTTTATTGTTGCCATCAACAAGGACAAGTATGCTCATATCTTCTCTGTAGCGGATTTGGGTATTGTGGGCGATTTGCATAAGATTGTTCCGATGCTCACCGAACGGATTAAGAAAGAGTTGGAGAAATAAACGGCCTTCATCAGGAGGCATACAGAAAAAGCGGAGAAATAGACACTCTCCGCTTTTTTGTTCCACCATACGTTGACCATACCCTTAGCATACCCTTAGCATACCCTTGGCGCCCTAAGTCTGACTTCTTTTATGTCTCTAAACCTTAAACCTCAAACGTTCAACGAAAAATCTTTGATTTTTCTTATCCTACGGAACGATTATTTGCAATTTTCTTGCACACCTCAAAAAAAAGCAGTAATTTTGCATCCTCAAATTTGAGGATAACATGGAAGACAATTTCGCCATACAACTTTTCGAAGGAAAGAAAATCCGCATCGTTTGGGATGAGGAGCAAGAGAAGTACTATTTCTCCGTCGTGGATATAATACAAGTGTTAACAGGTAGTTTCGACTATCAGCAGGCTCGCAAGTATTGGAAAGTGCTGAAGGGGCGGCTAATTAAGGAGGGAAATGAAACGGTAACAAATTGTTACCAGTTGAAGTTGCCCGCAGCAGATGGCAAGAGGCGGATGACCGATATGGCTGATTTACAGGGTATTTTCCGTATCATTCAATCTATCCCGTCCAAGAAGGCAGAGCCTGTGAAACAATGGTTGGCGAAGTTAGGTGAGCAACGCATTGACCAAATGATTGATCCGGAATTGACGTTCCAAATGGCGGTTGAGGACTATCGTAGGCAGGGCTATTCGGACAAGTGGATTAATGAGCGTATGCGCTCTATCGAAATGCGCAAAGAGTTAACCGATGAATGGCAACGCGCAGGAATAACGGAACATAAGGACTTTGCCATTCTGACGAATGTGCTTACGCAGGCCTGGAGCGGAATGACTACCGGTGAGTACAAGCGCCACAAAGGACTTACCAAAGAGAACTTGCGCGATAATATGACCAATATTGAGTTGGCGCTTAATACCTTGGCTGAGGTGGCGACTACGGAACTTTCTCGTCAGCGCAATCCGAAAGGAATGAATGAAAGCAAACGGGCGGCACAAGCGGGAGGTAAGGTAGCGAAGAATGCCCGCGAAGATTTGGAGCGCCAGTTAGGGCGTTCTGTCATTTCTTCCGAACGCGCTTCGGACTATCTTCGCCCTATTGAAGACACTCCTACGCAGGAATTGCCGGAATAAGTATTCTCCTTCCCTGTGCGTGTTCTGAAAAAATACAGATTTTCTTGCACAACTCAAAAAAAGTAGTACCTTTGCACGCAATTTTGCGTGCACGGGAAAATCCTGTAAATTTGAATCATGAAGAAAAGAAAAGCATTAGAACAATTGGTTGTCGCTATTCAGGAATATATCAAAAATAGTCCTGACACGCTTGTTGTACCTAATGCTAAGCTGATAGACAGCGAATTATATTAGAAATACTATCTACTAATCCCGCCTTTTCCGCAAGGGCAATTTCGGAAAAGATTTCGGAAAAGATTCCTGTTTCAGAAAGGACTATAGAGAATGACCTTGCCGTTTTGAAAAAGTATGGTTTTATCCGTAGAGTTGGTAGCCGCAAGGAAGGTCACTGGGAAACAATCGTGTCTCATAGAGACTAAGTAATAATCATGCCGAAAAACTTGCACAACTCAAAAAAAAGCACTACCTTTGCAGGCATACTTTAAAGACCTCGGCAAGAAATGGTTTGCGTTTAGTCGCATGGAACAGACCACAACGGAATTGCTGGAGAAGATGTAAGTGTAAAGCGAAAATAACGAAGCCGACAAATGTCGGCTTTTTTTGTACCCTTTGACTCGTTAATTCGTTAATTCTTTCATTCTTTAAACGTTTTTCTCTGAAAAAGTTGTCTATGTGCAATTTTTGTTGTATCTTTGCAGGCTGGAAAATAGAACAATAAAAACACACCAATAATGAGCAGCAAGTTTTTTAATAATGTTGACTCCCCTTTATTCAACAAATTCAAAGGCATTGTAGAGGGAATGCCCAACTTTGATACTTTCCTCGCAGTAGTGGGATATTTCCGCTCCTCTGGCTATTTCAAGTTGCGTAAAGAATTGGAAAGTGTGCAAGAGATACGCATTCTTGTCGGTATTAACATCGACAACGTTTGGCATAAGCATCAGCAAGGAATGATGTTTTTCGGAGCTGATAGCGACGAAGCCAAACGCCAATACGCTGATACTTTCATAAAAGACGTGAAAGAGGCTAATTACAGCGAAGAAGTGGAGAATGGCATCATTCAACTTTGCGAGGATATAATTTCCGGAAAAGTGCAAATGCGCATACACAACTCCAAGAACTTGCATGCTAAATTTTACATCTGTCTTCCCGCTAATTTCAGCGAGCACACAGATGGGCGTGTAATTATGGGATCTTCTAATATATCGGAGGCAGGATTAGGTATTACCGAACCGCCGCGATATGAACTCAATGTCGAAATAAAGGACTATGACGATGTGGCATATTGCAAGGATGAATTTGAGAAACTTTGGGCAGAGAGTATTGAAATAACTCCGGAAGATATTCAGCGAGTTCGCAAGCAGACCCACCTCGAAGAACTGCCAACGCCATACGAAATATTTATCAAAGTTCTAATTGATGCTTTTGGCAATCAGGTGGAAGACGATTTCACTATTGAGTTGCCCCAAGGCTATATGGATTTGAAATATCAGAAAGATGCGGTCATTCAAGGTTTTCAAATGCTCAAAGAGTATAATGGATTCTTCCTAGCGGATGTGGTCGGAACCGGAAAGACTATCGTTGCCGCGATGGTGGCAAAACGCTTTGTCGAGGAGAATGGCAAGAACACCCGTATACTGGTAATATATCCGCCTGCTGTCAAGGAGAACTGGGAAGAGACCTTCAAGAACTTCAAGTTGAAAAAATACACCAAGTTCATCACTAATGGTAGCTTGAAGAAAGTTCTTGAAGGCGATGGTGATTTTAATGGAGCAGAAGAGTTTGATCTTGTTATTGTGGATGAAGCTCACAATTTCCGTTCAGATACAGCCGGTAGATATGATGAATTACAACGTATTTGCAAAACGCCGCGTGTCAATGAAGGACTTATTGAAGGCATACAAAAGAAAGTTATGCTGCTTTCCGCAACTCCTCTCAATAACCGTCCGGAAGATTTCCGTAATCTTATTCTTCTGTTCCAAAATGCGCGTCGACCGACGTTGGACGGTGTGAGCAATATCACTCTTTTATTCCAACCGTGGATTCAACGCTACAACGAATTGATGCGTAAACGCGGAAAAACTGAGAACGCAGAAATAACAGCAGAAGCTGATAGTATATATGAAGAAATGCGCACTCGTGTTTTGGATAAGATACTTGTGCGTAGAACTCGTAAAAACTTGTGGCAAAATGATGAGTATCGCGCCGATCTCCAATCGCAAGGTGTACACTTCCCTCAAGTAGAACAGCCCAACGAGTGTGTATATCAGTTGGAAGATAATTTGAGTGATTTGTTCTATGATACTATTCGCTTACTTACTGATACACCCAATGTAGAAAACAATCCACAGGGAACAGGTCTGCATTATGCCCGTTATCGTGCCATTGAGTTTGTCATTGGAGAAAAAGCTGCAAAATATCGTAACGCTATTCAGTTTGCCGAAGTGTTCTCCGGTATTTTCCGCGTACACATGGTAAAACGACTTGAAAGTAGTTTCTATGCCTTCAAACGTTCTCTTGCCACTTTCCAACGTATTACCAATGATATGATTCGGATGTGGGAAGAAAATCAGATATTAATCGCACCTGAGATTGATGTCAAAGGAATGATGGCAAACGATATTGAGTTTGACCAGATTCTTGAAAAAGCTCTTGCGTACGGATATGACAAAGACGAAATTTTGTTTACGCAGGGTGATTTCAATCCAGAATACATCCGCCTACTTAAGGAAGATCAGAAAAAACTGCAAGAACTTGCCGAGCAATGGAATGCCGTAGAGAAAGACCCGAAATATGACCTGTTCAAACTTTATCTCGAAAACGAACTCTTTGATAAAGAGAAAATGAATAACAAGGGGGAAATGGTTGAACTTAACAAAGAGGGCAAGCTGGTTATCTTCTCTGAGAGCGTTGATACAATTAACTATCTAGGAGAAAAACTCAAAAACGACCTCCACCGCACAGATATACTCGTCGTTAGTGCTTCCAACCGCAAGAACGTATTGGATGATATTCGCGAGAACTTTGATGCCAATTATACAGGAGAGAAGAAAAACAAATACAACATCATCATCTCTTCAGATGTATTGGCAGAGGGTGTGAACCTCCATCGCTCCAATGTTATTGTCAATTATGATTCTCCTTGGAATGCAACACGTCTAATGCAACGTATTGGTCGTGTCAATCGTATCGGTTCCACCTCCGACCATATATATAATTACATGTTCTATCCGTCTAAGAAAGGTGACGAGCAGATACAACTTTATCGTAACGCACTTATCAAGTTGCAGAGTTTCCATTCTGCATTAGGAGAGGACGCGCAAGTCTATTCACGGGAAGAAATGCTCCGAGAGTTCCAACTCTTTGATGACAAAGTGCGTGACAATGTAGATAAACAGTTAGAATTACTCCGCGAAGTTCGCGAATTATACCAAACGGATCCCGATTTGTACAAGCGTATTAAAGCTTTGCCTTGCAAAAGCCGCACAATACGCCGTGTAGAAAACCGCCCTGCGAAAGCGGAACCGCGATCTACTATCGTATATATCACCACTGGTAAACGCTCGCAATTCTATCTTGTCAAAGGTTCTGAACAACCCTTACAAATTGAGTTCTTAGATGCAGTCGATTATCTCCGAGCTAAAAAGGACGAGCAACCGGGTATTTTTGAGGCGATAAAAGAACTGCATTATGATCATGTACACAAGGCATATGAAGCATATCAGAATGCCGAAGAAATTGCTGGCGAAACTGTAGAATCATCTATCATCGAGCGGCAGAAAGACCATAATGCCCAAACAGCACTTGCTCTGTTGCGCATGATGAAACGTATGTTTGAAAGTGATGAGATTTATGATAAAATTGTTACGCTTGAACAATATGTCAACGAAGGCATGTTCTCTATGCTTACGCTTAATCTCACGCGTCTTAATCGAGAACTGAACCGCCTGAATAGAGCCGGAACAAAGATAAGTGAACTCAAACCAATGTTCGCTATGAAACTTGAAAATCTCTACGACCATTACTATATCAGTCGTGAGAAATTTGAACGCGATGAGCAGTTTGAGCAATCAGAAATCATAACTTCCGAAACATTCGAATAAATAGTATTGCCATGTATAACGCCAACCAACTCCGTCAGTTATTCCAAAGCAAGTTCAATCTTCAAGATTGGAACAAGTTCGTATTGGATGTAATCAACCCCCAAACATATCGTCAGAAACCGGAACAATTAGACATTGATCCTGCTGAGGGACAAGGCTATTTCCTCGGTCAGAAGCATACAACTGACAATTTTGATATTGCTTTGTTTTATCTTCGTCTCAATCGTTCTGTAACACGACGTCGTGTCGGATTACGTCAATTACTTGCTAAGTATCTCCGATTTACTGCTGATGCGGCATTAGTCGTTTTTGACGATGGAGACAATTGGCGGTTGTCATTTATCTGCGATCTCAAAGATGAACGCACACAACCCAAGCGTTATACGTTCGTCTTTGGCGAGCAAACTAACTACTATAATACAGCGGTTAAACGTTTTGAGGACTTACAAGGACAGAGTATTACATTTGGAACACTCAAAGATGCGTTCTCTGTAGAGGCTCTCACAAAAGAGTTCTATAATGAGTTGTTCGAATGGTATCAGTGGGCTGTTAGTCCGGATGGGGGCATATATTTCCCCAATGACACGGCAACGACTGAAGATGATTTTGAGGATAAAGACAAGAAAATCATTCGCCTGCTCACACGCTTAATGTTTGTGTGGTTCATCAAACAGAAAGATCTAGTTCCAAGTAAGTTGTTCAGTGAGAAACATCTGCAAAGCATCCTAAAGGACTTTGATCCGCAAGCAACAGACAATGGCAATTATTATAATGCCATTCTCCAAAACTTATTCTTCGCAACGCTGAACCGTGCTATTGAAGATGATGAGGGCAAACGCGGTTTTGCCAAACTGCAAGGGCAGAGGGATGTCAAAACACTATACCGATATGCGGAAATGTTCCGTATCAGTGAAGATGATGTCATCAAGCTCTTTGCGGAAGTGCCGTTCCTCAATGGTGGCTTGTTTGAGTGCCTAGACAAAACAAAAAAGATAGATGGAGTAGATAAAGCTTTCAACTACGATGGCTTTTCTCGCAACGCCAACCGCTGGCCAAATGGCAGATACCGTCAACGTGCATTTATTCCCAACGTATTCTTCTTTGACGAGGAAAAGGGCTTGCTCAATATCCTCAAGCGCTATAATTTCACGATAGAGGAGAACACTCCAAACGAACAAACGGTGGCACTTGACCCGGAGTTGCTTGGAAAAGTATTTGAAAACCTACTTGGAGCATATAATCCCGAAACACGCGAAACAGCTCGCAACCAATCCGGTTCGTTCTATACTCCTCGTGAGATAGTTAACTATATGGTGGATGAAAGTCTCAAGGCTTATTTGAAGGACTATTCAACAGAGATTATTGACGAAATAATGTCTGATACTTTCGAATACAAGCACGAACTCCAATCACAATATAGTTCAATAGCAAATAAACTCAAGCAAATTAAGATTCTCGATCCGGCTTGCGGCTCTGGCGCGTTCCCTATGGGATTACTCAACCGTATGATTGATATTCTTCAGAAGATTGAACCCGAGCAAAGTGTTTATGACTTGAAGCTATCAATTATAGAGAATTGCATCTACGGCTCCGACATACAGAATATTGCTGCTCAAATCAGCAAACTCCGTTTCTTCATATCGCTTATTTGCGATTGTGAAAAAGATCCGTCTAAACCCAATTTTGGCATTCCTACATTACCGAACCTGGAAACAAAGTTTGTTACAGCTAATTCGCTAATAGCATTACATAAACGGAAGAAAGAAGTTACGCTCGACATCTTCGCGGATTTTGAAGATATTCCTGTTGATCAAAAGAAGAAAGAACTGCATGAGATCCGTCATCAACATTTCCTCGCTAAAAAAGCATCTGATAAGATGCGTCTGCGTAAACAAGACGAAACGCTACGCGCAGAACTCCTGCAACTATTGAAACAGGAAGATGCCTTCGCGCCAAAGGAAGCTATTCAGATGGCAAAATGGAATCCGTACGACCAAAACGCGGTAGCAGACTTTTTCGACCCGGAATGGATGTTTGGCGTAACTGATGGATTTGACATAGTTATCGGCAATCCGCCATACATTCAATTACAAAATAATGGTGGTGAGTTGGCAGAATTATACGAACCATGTGGCTATAAGACGTTTGCTCGAACAGGTGACATCTATTGCTTGTTCTACGAACGAGGATATCAGCTGCTAAAAAAGAATGGACATCTATGCTATATCACATCCAACAAATGGATGCGTGCTGGATATGGAGAAAAAACGCGTGAGTTCCTTGCTAACAACACCGATCCACAATTGCTCATTGACTTTGCTGGAGTGAAGATCTTTGAATCGGCAACAGTGGACACTAATATCCTTTTGTTTGCCAATGGCAAAAATCAACACAAGACATTCTGTGCAGTAACGAATAAATCCAATAAAGACGACTTAAAACAATTGAGCGATTTTGTTCAGTCTCACTCATCTATTTGTGATTTTAGTGGTTCAGATAGTTGGGTAATATTGTCAGAGATAGAACAATCAATCAAAAACAAAATCGAGGCGATTGGTACTCCTCTTAAAGATTGGGATATTCAAATCAACTATGGTATCAAGACAGGATTCAACGATGCTTTTATTATCTCGACCGAAAAGCGCGATGAGATATTGGCAAATTGCAAAACAGATGAGGAACGACAACGGACAGCCGATTTAATACGACCGATTTTAAGAGGTCGTGATATAAAGAGATATGGCTATGATTGGGCTGATTTATATTTGATTGCTACTTTTCCTGCGAAACATTATGATATAGAACAATATCCCGCAGTGAAGCAATATTTACTAAGTTTTGCGAAAGATGACTTGTTAAATGCAGGATATGATTGGGTTGTTAATGATTATTTAGCAGATTTCTGCAAGAAGAAATTATCTCAAACTGGAAGTTTCATAGAGATTAAGGGTAAGAGGATTACACTTGGAACAACACCAGAGAAAGCTCGCAAGCGAACAAACAACAAATGGTTTGAGACCCAAGATAGCATCAGTTATTGGGACGATTTCTTTAAGCCAAAAATTTGTTGGAAAGCCGTTGGCAGAAATTTAGCATTTGCAATAGTAGAAGCTGGTATATTTTTAACAGCTCCAGCTAGCTTTATCCAATCAGGGCAAGTCAATGAATACATATTAGCTTATCTGTGTAGCAAGGTTGGTAGATATTTTATTTATAAGAATAGTGATACTACAGGAGCTGGAGATATAATGCTTAATATTCAGTCACTTATTAGATTTCCAATCCCTAAAGATTCACAATATAATTTGCAATTGACTAATTATGTGTTAGAGCAAAACAAGCGTTATTCGCCAGATATCCAAAATAAAATCGATAGTTTGGTTTTTGAAATATATGGCTTTAACGAAAATGAAATTAAAGAAATAGAGAGTTGCTAAAGCTTTCTATTTCCTATATAGGCAATTTCTTCATTTGAAAATTGGAAAATATCAAATACAAGTTTATCTATCTTACATTCTGCTGATAAATCCCCTCCTAACCTTTTATCAACTAACCGAATTATTTCTTTGGTAGTGGCTTTATTAGCAATAGGAATTGGAAAATTGCAAACATATTGAGCTAACATTCTGAATTGCCTCTCTTGTAACTGAGTAACATAATATTTTGTAAGTATTTTGCCTGTTGAAGAATTTAACACGCCCAAAATATATTTTACATCAGTTGTATCACTTGTCAATATGTAAGCTGTATTTAATGCTATGCTATTCCTATTATCGAATGAATAACATGGGAATGGATAACCAGCTTGGGGGTTATCAGTTTGTATCTCCATGTATACTATTTTTGGCTTAAAGAAATCGTCCGCATTTCATGTAACCATCCGGTAAAGTACATATTGTAGGTACATATAGTAAACGCTGTAATCCAGTTGGACTACAGCGTTTATAGTTTAGTGCTAATACTATTAGTTACAGTACTACTATTGTTGTTCCGTTGCA